>RRYU01002683.1_pt1 | contig 42581 bp, 35 predicted proteins | sample 2162651 | NCBI WGS metagenome assembly RRYU01 (sample SAMN10267283, study PRJNA491782) | microbial mat metagenome | isolation source: biomat in the production well | place: Japan: Minami-Kanto gas field, natural gas well KTG3 | collected 2017-06
AAAAAAAAAGGTGTCGATTGTAACCAGTCAGGCTCTGTGGTAAAAAGGTGATCAAAATAGTCGGAAATTCCACTGAGTTCTGACGTTGATTAAAATTTTTCGCGGTCAGGTTATTTATATAACAGCTATCAGGGAGATTTATGGCCGGTTGTTGTGATTCAGGATGCGAGATTCAGGTTGATTCTGCGGCTCAGCGAAGAACGCTATGGATGGTTCTGTGCATCAATTTTGTCATGTTTTTTGTGCTTGTTGGTGGATCGATCTGGGGCAGCACGGTATCGCTCTTTGCCGACAGTTTTGATAACCTTGGCGATGCTATCACTTACGGCGTCAGTATCTGGGCGGTGGGAAAAAGCTCACGACAAAAGGCAAAAGTTTCGCTGTTTAAGGGATTCTTGATTCTGCTTGGGGCGGTGGCGGTTATTGTCAGTCTGGGGGTGAAGTGGTACACCCTTGAAGTACCGGTTTACCAGGTAATGGGTGGCTTTGCGATTGCTGCTCTTATCGCCAACCTTGTGTGTCTTGGTCTGTTATGGCGGCACCGCCATGATGATCTGAACATGGAATCGGTCTGGCATTGTTCGCGTAATGATATCGTCACCAATTCTTCAGTCATTGTTGCCTCCGGACTGGTCTGGTATTTCAACTCATGGATTCCCGATATGCTGCTAGGTGGCATTCTGTTCGCTTATCTGCTCAGGTCCGGCATCATCATTACCCGAAAATCCCTGGACCAGATCAAACAGCCCCAGGATTAGCCAACCTCAGCAAATCGTGTTTCGTTAGAGCGCTTATGATTTTTCAGCGCAGGGGATAGCATGGGACTCTATAGCAGGTATATCCTTCCCAAAGCCGTTCATTGTGCCTGCAACCTGAAGCAGGTAAGACGCCAGCGGGAAAAGGTGATACCTCATGCCCGAGGGCGGGTGCTTGAGATTGGCATCGGTACCGGTTTGAATCTGCCGTACTATGACACGACAAGGGTCCGCAAGGTTTGGGGTCTTGATCCTGAACCGGCGATGATCCGCATGGCCCGCCGGGTTGCAGACTCAGTTCCGTTCGAAGTGGATTTTATCGGCTTGACGGGTGCCGAAATCCCCCTTGAGGATGACAGTGTTGATACTGTGGTCGTGACCTACACCCTGTGCTCCATTGCTGAACCTCTCCCCGCCCTCTTGCAGATGCGTAGGGTGCTGCGACCAGACGGTGAACTCCTGTTTTGTGAACACGGAGCGGCGCCCGATCCTTCTATTCGCCGCTGGCAGGAACGGATCAATCCCCTATGGAAGAGAATTGGGGGCGGCTGTCATTTGAATCGTGCCATCCCTGCCGAAATAGAGGCCGGCGGTTTTCGGATAACAAGTCTGGACAGCATGTACATCGGCGGCTGGCGGCCGGCAAGCTACAACTTCTGGGGGACTGCCGTGGCGCGCTAAGAGTATATTGTCATTACAGCAACGGCAATAAGGAAACTCTAATCGACGATGCGGAGCCCCCGGAGATCACGGTATGGATCAGAACCTGATTTACAACTTCGACGATTCGCCCTCGCGCGAAGGCACCTGTACGGAAAAGTACGATGCGCGCCAACGCCTTTTCGGGCGCGCTGATGTGACTCCTCTGTGGGTGGCGGACATGGATCTGCCGGCGCCGGCGTTTCTGACCAACGCATTACAGGAGCGGGTTAGCCATCCGCTGTACGGCTATACTGAGCAGTACGCTACAGTTTTTGTCGCCATCCAGTGGTGGCTGAAGGACCAGCACGGAGTCGGGATTGATCAAGAGGCGATCCTGCTCTCACCGTCGGTGGTGACCAGCATGTGCCTGGCCATCCAGGCCTATACCGAACCGGGCGATCGTGTCGCTTTGCTTTCACCCGTCTACGGTCCCTTCTTCACAACGGTAACCAGCAACAATCGCAGCGTAGCCGACTGCCCCCTGCTTGTTCGCGAAGGCCGCCATGACATCGACTTCGCCCGGCTGGAGACAATTCTTGCGCAGCCTGCCGTCAAACTGTTGCTGTTCTGCAGTCCCCACAATCCCGGGGGGCGCGTCTGGGCACCGGACGAACTGGAACAGGTTTCAAGTCTCTGCGCAGCCAACGGCGTGGTGCTTTTCTGCGACGAAATTCATTCCGACATTGTCTATCCCCCCCACCGCAATACCTCCATCTTTTCCATCGCCGGAGCGTATTCCCACTGCATTCTGGCCCATTCCATCGGTAAAACCTTCAATGTCAGTGGCCTCCAGGCCTCCTTCTGCTGCATCGCCAACCCGAACCTGCGCCAGCGCTTTCGCCAGGTGCAGAGCGCCGCGCATGCAGGCGATGTCAATCTGTTCGGGAAGACCGCTATCACCACCGCTCTGTCGCCGCAAGGTGCGGAATATAAGCGCCAACTGGTTACTTATCTTTATGACAATATGCGCGAAGTCTGCCGCCGCATGGGTGTAATCAAAGATGTCGAGGTTATGGCGCCGCAATCCACGTTTCTGATCTGGTGCGACTTCCGCCGTCACGGTTCCTGGCAGGAGGTATCCAGGCGCCTGGTCAACAACGCCGGCGTCGCCCTGTCCGGCGGAACCTTCTTCGGCCCCGCCGGCGCAGCCTGGTTTCGCATCAACTGCGCCCACCCACGCCGTCAGCTCTATCCTGCCATCGACCGCATCGTGGCCGAATTTGACGTCTGAGCTGGGGGTTTGTTCGGGACACCCATGATAAGTAAAGCCAACGGGAAAACGTGGCGCTGAGGCAAAAATGTTGTGAAAATATGGTATATATGCAATATTAGTGTAGTTAAAATATTATAATATATGTCACAATAGAGCCCTTGTGTAGGTATATCAGCATTATTGTCTAATTTTACCCTTAGACTTTAACCGGGTGGAAGGAAATACAATGGGAGTGCTGGCAAACTTTCTGGTTTTAGCCGGGGCGGTAATCTTTATTTTTTCTCTTGCACCCATCCGCCACCTCTATCGGCGTCTGCCAGACAGCATCAGCCGAACCGCATGGTCTTTCTTGTCCGGACTTATTGTGTTCTTTTTTGCCGGCTATCTTGTCTACGCGTGGATGTTTTGGGGTCAGGCCGAAAGCTGGTCCGATATGGTGGTTCCGGCGATATTCTGTGCCGGGGCAATTTTTGTGTTGGTTGTCTGTAGTTTGTCAGCGCGAACAGCTGATGATATCCGGCGCTTGGGCCACCTGGAGCAGGAAAATATTACCGATCCCCTGATGGGTATCTATAATCGCCGCTATCTGGATAAGTGCCTGTGTAAGGAGGCTACAAAAGCACGACGTTATGGTCTCGACCTGTCCGTACTGATGTTGGATGTGGATCATTTTAAAAAATTCAATGATACCTACGGGCATCAGCTTGGTGACGAAGTATTGCGCGCCCTCGCAAAACTGATTCAGGGTTCGGTACGTGATTTTGATTATGTGTTCCGCTATGGAGGTGAGGAGTTCGTGGTTCTGCTCCCATACACCGAATGTGATGGCGCTTTAATCCTTGCCGAACGACTACGCTCCTGGATTGGAGGACGTACCCTTGTAGCAGCTGATGCTAAAGCAAAGCACCCGGATGTCATGCTCACGGTCAGCATCGGGGTGAGCACATTCTGCCCTGAAACCGATGATGAGATTAAAATGATCGCGCGAGCCGATGAAGCATTGTACGCGGCAAAGGAGCAGGGAAGAAATCGGGTGGTGTTTTTTCCGGGGACATAATACCGATTGAATAAACTTGTCGACGCGAAATGATACCGCTATTTGCTCTGCTTCTCATATCGATGACATCTGTGTTGTTGATCCGGAGGGGGAAATGGCACGTTTTACCCGCCTGGTGGTGCCAGAATATCCACATTACATCACCCAGCGTGGCATCCGTTCCATTGATGTTTTCGCTGACAATCACGGCCGGCATACCCGCCTGCAGATAAGTGAGTGCTGATGTCACGGAACCTCAGTGGATCGTCCTGACTGAAAGATCAGGAACCCGCTCGCCGGCAGACTTGCCTAACCGCCTGCACATTGATATAGAGCACTACCGCCAGAACGATCACTGCAGCCACCCCGGTCAACCCGCCGTAAAAACTGTCGCGCAGGGCATTCATGATAAACACACCGAGAAAACAGCCGGCCAGGAGCATGTCGGCTTTGACCGACCAGTCGCTGCGACTGTTCCAGGCCCAGCTTAATACGTAGATGTTGAGCAGGCCGTAACCGCCGGTGACATAGGCAAAGCCTTTGAGCCAAGTGGTGGCGCTGTCGCTGAAATAGACATTGACGGTGTAAAAAACAAATAAAAATGAGGTTAGAACGCTGAACAGCATCAGGCCGTAGAGCTGAAATTTTTCGCTTGAAGTCATGGCGCATCATCCTTAACGAGTGGGGGACCGCCGCAGAGTAGCAAAAAATTATACTATTGCCAATGGTTGGAGACGGTTATTGCGGGGGCGGGCAAGGTTGGTGGGTCGGCAGAAAAAGATCAGGGCGGCGATGCCGTAAAGCTGGAAGCTGCTGTCTGACGGTCTCAAGGCGCTCCCGGCTCAGGTCCGCCACGATCAACTCTCCATCCATTGAATCATTTTTGGCCTGCGCGATAACAGTTCCCCAGGGATCGATGATCATACTGTGTCCATAGGTTGTGCGCCCGCCGGGGTGGGTGCCGATCTGGGCGGGGGCGAGAAGGTAAGTCTGGTTTTCAATGGCGCGGGAGCGTAGCAGAACCTCCCAGTGGGCACCGCCGGTGGGAACGGCGAAAGCTGAGGGCACCGTCAGGATATCAGTGCCATGGCTGGTGTAATGACGGAACAGCTCCGGAAAGCGCAGGTCGTAGCAGATGCTCAGACCGATGCGCCATTCGCCGGCGCTGATCATCTGAGGTGCCGTTCCGGCAGTTACCTGTTCGGATTCGCGATAGCTCCGGTCCGAGAGGTCACTGTCGAACAGATGAATTTTATCGTAGCTAGCGATCAGGTTCCCGGCAGGAGAAAAAACCGGGCAGCAGTTGCGTAGCCGCTGATCCTCCCCGGTCAGCAACAGCGAACCGCCGATGATGGTCAGTTGGTGGTGGCGGGCCTGATCGGCCAGGAAGGGCAGGACGGTCTGGCGGGCAACCTTGTTGGCGAAAAATTCCTTGCGCTCCTGCTCGGGATGCATGAAGGCGAACATCTCGGGGAGAACCACCAAAGATACGAACTGGTTGGCTGCCTCTTTCAGTAACCGGCCAACAATAGCCAGATTATTGTCGACTTGGTCCCGGGAGTTAAGTTGCAGGCAGGCAACACGCATGGCTTATCCTTCCTTATTTTTTCCCCGCGTTTTTAGTGAAATCGTGGCGCCGCCAAACATAGGGCAGATCGATAATAGTACCGGGTGTGTTGATGCTGTACAAATGTTCCAGGCAATCCCGGACAATCGTTTGTTGCTGTTTCCGGTTAAAAGGTTCTCCCAGGGGATGGCCGAAGGGCCAACGTAAAAATACGCTGCGCGGCGGCTTCACCTGCTCGCTATACTCCCTGACGATAGTGATGCCGATGGTGGCAATGCCGGCTGCTTCAACTACGCGCTGGATCAGTCCGACGGACTGATTACAGATTCCTCAGCCGGGAGTCAGCAGAACGATGTCGACCTCATCGTTGCGCAGTTTTTCCGCCACTTCCACGGCGGTTTGATTCATCAGGGTATCGATGTGAGGGCCGTCGATATGCCCCATGAAAGAATAATGGGTAGCGGCAATGCTGCCGAGGGTTTTCTCGTCGACCAGTTCTTTGAGGCGATCCAGGGGCAGGATGATGTTGGGGTCCTTATCGGCATCGCTATGATTATAGTAATCATGGGTAATGGCAAAATCATCAAACAGGGTGACAGTATCAAGTTCCCGGTAGCTCGCATCACCGTCAGGATCATCCATGTCAAATGGGGTCTGGTGACGATGATGGATGCCGGCAGTCGTGATCAGCGCCAGCTTCGCTTGCGCCAGAGGAACCGCAGGGAGCGTCCAGGGAATTCCACCTTCACTGACACGTGGGTTGTAGCGGTCGGTGAACTTCTTTGCCAGAGTCGGAAAGCGGGTTGCCGCGCGTGCCAGTAGCTGGTTTTTGATTCGGGATAGAGTGGTCATGGTTTGATACTACCCGACAAGTTGATCTGGTGTCACTCATCTGAGATCAAGATTTGATGGAAATATGTGAACCTGAGGGAGATGAGTGATTTTATCGGTCGAGGGTTAAAGCATCAGGGTGGCAATCAGCAGTCCCGGCATGATAGCCCCAACCATCCACAGGGGTAGAAAGAGGTGCTTTTTGATGCCGGCAATAACGGCAAAGAGGATACCCTTGATCAGGGTGTTGGTGGTGCAGGCCAGCAGGATACCCCTGGCGGCCACATCCCCGGCCAGGTCACTTTGGGCTGAATGTGCCAGCGAGAGAGTAATGGCATCGACATCCATCAGTCCGGAGACCAGCGCCAGCACATAGATGCCCTGATCGCCAAACCAGGTTTTTGCCGCTGCAGACAGCAACAACATGGCCGCCAGTAACAAGCCGATTTTTACTGCCATACTCAATTGCAGGGGGCTTTGGTGTTCAACTGCAGGGGGCTTTTCTGCCACGTCTTTCTTTTGCCGGTGCCATAACCAGTAAAAAACACCCAGCAAACCAATCAGCATAAGGGTCAGCGGGACCCACAGCGGATGGAGAAGGGCGGGGTTTACAACCATGACTTCAATCATCACCCGCGGGAACATGATCGCGGATGCAAGCAGAACGGCACCGGCGTAAAGGGTTCTGCCCTGCTCCTCACGAGCAAAGCGAGCCATTGTTAATGTTGTTGCAGTAGAGGAGATTAATCCTCCGGCAATGGCGGTGATGATCGTGCCGGTTTTTTTGCCGGTGACCTGGATCATCAGATAACCCAGAAATGAGAGGCCGGAAACCAGGACCACCATCCACCAGATCCAGTAGGGATTGAGGGCGTTCCAGGGACCGTACCCCTGATTCGGGAGAAGGGGGAGAAGGACGATAGAGATGATCAGGAGCTTGAGGCCGGAAAAAAAATCACGTGGGGTAATCTTTTTCAGCCAACCATGCAAAACGGGTTTGTGTCCCAGCAGGGTCATGACGACGACCGTTATTGCCAGTGCCGGAATGGGCTGATCATAGGCAGACCAGGCGGCCAGGGAAAATGTCAGCATCATGGTGAACGCTGTGGTGGTGCCGACATCATTACTGGCACGTACCGCAAGGATATGTGAAGCGATGATCAGGGCCGCAACCGCAATAAAAACGCTGCAGAGAAACCAGACTCCGGTTTGTTGGGAGATCAGCGCCGCGACAGCACCCAACAGGCCGATGAGACTGAAGGTGCGGACGCCGGCAATACGCGCGCCCTCATCTTCATCCCGGTCACGCCAGCCGCGCTCAATACCGATCAGCAAGCCGATGGCCAGGGCGACCAGCAAGGTTATGGCCATATCGTAAGGTTGTTCGATCATTCTGCTGATTCCTTGCGAAAGATGTGATCGGTTGTTGCTTAACCTGTGGTTATTACGAAAAGTATAGTCGATATTTGTTCTTGCGTCAGGTTTCGACGGCCAGTTCGAGAACAAATCTCCCTGGTGATGTCTTTTTGATTTTAGCAGCTTGATTGCGTAAGCTGTTGTTGTATCATCTGAACTGACGAGATTGCTCTCTCCCTGAACTTTTGAGAAATGGTTTTGAAAGTGAAATTGTTGCGGACGACAGGATTGCTGATGATTGCTGCGTTGTTATCATCCGCTGTGATTGGGGCTGGTGCGGAACAAAAAAATGCGGCACCGTCCATCGGTCTGGCGCTGGGTTCGGGTGGTGCCGCAGGACTGGCCCACATTGCCATGCTTCAGGTATTTGATGACCTTGGTCTTAAACCTGCAAAGATCAGTGGTACCAGTATCGGTGCAGTGATCGGTGGACTCTACGCGGCCGGCCAAAGTGCTGCAGAAATCAGGGTGATTTTTGATGAATTTGGCGGATCGAACCTGGATATGCTGTCACATCTGGTTCTTTCTGATAGCGAACTGAAACTGGGCGATCTTCTCAAGCTCGATATCAATAATGGTGGACTGATTGATTCAGGAGGATTCCTGAAGTTTCTTGCCGGTAAAATTGATGCTCGTACCTTTGAAGATCTTGACATCCCTCTTGAGGTTGTAGCTACCGATTACTGGAGCGGTGAAACCGTTGTCCTGAGTGAGGGTGATCTGTTTCAGGCGATCGAAGCCAGTATGGCCGTACCCGGGCTCTTTTCGCCGGTACAACTGGATGATCGTTTGCTGGTCGATGGCGGCACGACCAATCCCCTGCCTTTTGACCTGTTGGAAGAAGGGTATGATCTGGTGGTGGCGATCGACGTGACCGGCTCCAGATCACCAGGGGAAGAGCAACAACTCAACTGGACGGAAGCCTTGTTCAGCACCTTCGAAATCATGCAGCAGTCCCTCATTGCTTCACGGATCCGTGTACAAAAGCCGGACATTTATATCAAACCGGAGGTGGGTGATATCCGTTTGTTGCACTTTAACCGTATCGCGACGACCCTTGAACGTTCTGAGCCTGCTGCTGAAGAGTTGAAAAAGCAACTTAAGGATTTTCTCAAAGATCAGTAGCTTGAGACTGAGGCTCTACAGCTAGGCAGGAGATTTATCCCTTCTCGGGATCCTTAGTGTCTGAGGGTTTTATCATTCCTGTCCGGGCAAACAGCAGCACAAGAATGAGGAACAAACAAAGAAAGTAGCCGACAAACCAGGGAAGGGAGGCAGTAAATACCAGATTTTTAAGGCCCTCCTCCGTTGCCTCAGGGTGTTGGGCTGCGACCCGGTGGTTCAGGAATTTCAGCAGCAGGGCATACAGCAGGCCGATTCCGCCATAGCCAAGATTAAGAAAGAGCCCTTTAAAGCTCAAGACCGTGGCCCGCTGCCTGGAGCTGGTGGCCTGATTGAGGTAGGTGCTGAGAAAAAAGCTGATCAGGTATATACAGCTGAACAACAGCATGGCCGGCACCAGACCATACCAGGGCCAGACAAAGCAGAGCCCGGTTAATCCGATCAGGATCAGTCCCGCTGTGACCATGAGATTGAGTCCCGGGCGGTGGTGCTGACTTAGATGCCGCGCCAGGGTGGGGACGGCCAATCCAAGCAGGGCAACCAATGATCCGATGACGCCAAACAGGGCGGCAGGGATATCAATAATGCGATAATACTGACTTGACATGGTCAGCAGCATCCTGACCACGCTGTCACCCAGTAGACCGAACAGCATGACGGCAAGAACGAAAGGGGTGTTGAAAATCCATCTGCCTGCTTGCCAGATCAACATAAAGGTATTGCGCAGGGTGTTTTTATTTTGTTCTGTTGTCGAGTACTGTGTGACTTCCACTTCACGCATCCCCAGGGTTGTCAATAAGACCAGGACAGCGCTGATCAGGGTCAGATAGATCGGCAGGCGCAAGGTGGTTTCACTGGTGATGATGATTGCCAGTCCGGCCCAGTCGAACAGTCGTTGCAGCAGGTCGGGATCGTAAAGGATTCCGCCAAGGGTCATGGCGATTACGAATCCGGCCGATTGAAACTGAATCTGCCGCTCCAGAACATGTCCCCAGGCCTCGCTCTTCCCCCGCTCCTGCAGACTGTCGTAGGCCAGCGCCTCGTCAGCACCGCTGGCTGCCGCTTCGGCCATGCCGCTGAGAATCCGGTTAAGGACAAAAACCCAGAATAACAGGGTCACATTGCCGCGTGGAACAAAAGCCCAGAGGGCTATCTCAAGGACCATCAAACTGGCGGCAAAAACCAGCAGGTTGCGGCGCCCGATGCTGTCAGCCAGGGCTCCCGAGGGGATTTCGCAGAGCACGATGGTTGCCGCCCAGACTGCGTTAAGGATGGCAAATTGCGACAAGCTGAGGCCGAAATCGAGAAACAGAATGGAAAAGACCGGATAGTAGAAACGGGCATTGAACAACACCCGAAAAAGAATAAAAAGGCGGATGTTGCGGATCGCAAAGGGCGAAGAAGGGACGGTATTCATTTGCTTATGGCGTGTTGCTTGAGCATGCTGTTCCCCATCCCCTGACAGATAGAAGACGATGTATAGGTATTATTGCATTGGGCCTTAGCGCTCAGCAAGGAGCTTCCCCTGACTCTGGGCAAAGTGAGAGCTAATAGTTGTCTTGGTAAAAAGGATCAGGCCGCACATGATGTTACATCGACTTTTCAGCTTCAGCATCACTAACCGTCGTTTGCTGATATTGCTGATCGCTGGCTGGTCGCTGTGGAGTGGTGCCGTGGCAGGACTGTGGCTCCTCAGCAATCAGCTGTCGTCGCCATCTGACTTGTGGTCAGCGGCTTTTATTTTTGCGCAGCTGTATCTAGCGGTGCAGATGCTGCTGCCGGCGTTGCTGCTGGAACCTGAACAACGTACCCGTGGTTTCTATCTGTTCTGGTTGGCCGGCCTGGCTCTGCTGATCTGGGCGACCCATCAGCTTCCTCTTGGTGGCTCCTGGGCACCGCTGCTGAGCGCGCTCAAAACCGGATTGTTGCTTTTCAGCGGAACCCTTGTCGGGGTTATTCTAGCGCGCTATGTCAAGCGCTTATGGGAGGTGCTGCCCCTTGCTCTGGTGATGATACTGGCCGATTTTTCAAGCTGGACGGTTGGACCAACAGCGGAGTTTGCCCGCCAGATCGAAGACTATTATCGGGCTCCGGAAGGACCACGTCCCCTGATCGATATGGTGCTGGTGAAACTTACCTATCCGGGGGCGAACGGTTTGGTGCCCGTCTTTGGGATTTCTGACTGGATCATCGTTGTGTTTTTTGCCTCGGTGGCACGGCGTTACCGGATCAATGACAATCTTATCGGGTCGGGTAGCGATCCGATGCAGACAGGTTGCGGTCGCTATCTGCCGGTATCTGTCGTTGCCTTGTTTCTGGCGATCGTGCTTGCTCACGCCAGAGAAACTTTTATTCCGGCTTTACCCCTGATTGTGCTGGTTGTTGTTCTTTACTATCTGCTGTGGCTATTGGTGCAGCAGTTGAGGAGGATGAAAAATTAAATTTCGCCTCAAGCCGGTCCAGATGTTCGCTCCACAGAGCTTGAAAAGTGGTGTAATTATGCCCTCCCCTCAGGGTGAAGACGCGTTGGGCAGGCAGAGCATCGGCCAGCAGTAACGGACCGTTTTTGGTTACCCCGTCGGTGGTGCCGTAACCCAGATACACCGGGGGGTAGCTCTCGGGCGCAGCGATGTAGTCCTGGACGAACGTCCAGATAAGGATCTGCCAGTTATCAATGGCGCTGCTGTCTTCATCCCAGTTTCTGATGCCGCCGACTGCTTCGATTTCACGACGGATTGTTCCCCAGCCCATAAACGGACTGACCAGCATGACGGCTTCGATATCCTCCGGGTGTTCCCTGATATAAAAAAGGCTGCCGAGCCCACCCATGGAAAATCCCGCCAGCCAGAAACGCTGGTAACCCTGCTGTCTGGCCGGTTCAATGATGTCTTCCTTGATCCGATCGACCACTGATTCACTTTTGTAATAGCCATAGTGGGCGTTGGGAACGACGATATCGAACGGCAGATCGCGGTCTCTGACCTGGTCGATCAGACCAAAACGTTCGAAGTCGGTGTGGGAACCGCCGATACCGCGCAGAAAAATCAGCAGATCAGTATTGCCGGTGGTCTCGAGTTGGCCGTACTCAAGAACGGGGATGGGAATCTGCGCTTTGGGAACACAGGCGACGGATAAGAAGAGAACTGCCAACAGCAGCAAGATTCGGTAAAGCAACATCGGATACTCCTGATTAAAGGGGCCTCTCTGTAACTATATATTGAACGCCCGGTCTTAGCAGTTTTTTTATCGAAATCGAAATCGAAATCGAAATCGCTATCGGGATCGAAATCGAAATCGTTTTAGCCGTTGACTTCGGCAATGTTCAGCGGTACTGCCCGGCTCGCCCATAACCACTGGTCTTGGGTCGACCGGTGGTTACCACTGGGGATTCCGGTTTCTCGTATCGAAGTGTTTCTTTTATCGATTCCGATCCCGATCCCGATTTCGATCCCGATTTCGATCCCGATTTCGATCCCGATTTCGATTATTCTGACATTGTATCTTTCTCAGTTATGATGGTTAGTGGATGTAGGCCTCGGTGACATAGCGCCTCATCATCACGTGGGTATTGAAGTAATAGGCGTTTTTGCCGATGGCGTTTTTCATAACCCGGACCCAGCCGGGGTGATCTTGGTAGTACAGCGGGATAATCACCCGTTCGAGTTTATCATACATGTCTTCGAGATCTCCGTCAGCATGGCTGCTGTCATCCTTCATGTCGTGCGGAGCCGGTCCGATGGACCAACCGGTAACCCCTTCAATATGCCCTTCAATCCACCAACCATCGAGGACGCTGAAGTTGGGAACGCCGTTCAGGGCAGCTTTCATTCCGCTGGTGCCCGAGGCTTCAAGGGGACGCATGGGGTTATTGAGCCACAAATCGACGCCGGGGATAAACTGGGCGGCGGTGTCCATGTTGTAGTTTTCGAGATACACCAGGGAGATCTTGCCGCGCATCCTGTCAGCCTGCTGAATAATTCGTTGAATGACCTTTTTCCCTTCGTTATCCTGGGGGTGGGCTTTGCCGCCGAAGACAAACTGGAGTTTGCCGGCACCCATAGCAAGCAGGCGCTCCATATGGCTGAAAATCAGATCACCGCGTTTATAGGTGGCAGCGCGCCGGGCAAAACCGATGGTTAGCAGGTCGGGATCGAGCTGGGTGCCGGTCTGCTCATGAATATATTGAAAAAACAATGCTTTAGCTCCACAGTGTGCGTCCCAGATCTCATTGTCCGGGATGGTGTCGACCCGTACCAGCAGTTCCGGTTCGTTGGCCCAGCCAGGCAGGTAGCGGTTGAACAACCTGACCATGAAGGGGGAACACCAGGTGTAGGGATGGATACCGTTGGTAATCGCGTGAATCTGAAACCCGGGAAACATGTTCTGGGAGATTTGTCCGTGACGCTTGGCAACCCCGTTGATAAAGCGGCTTAAGTTCATCCCCAGCATGGTCATGTTAAGGTCATCCTCGCCGGCAAACTTCTTAAGGGTGACCAGAGGAATATCCCCTGGCATAATTTTTTCCACCAGGTCATAGGGAAAGCGGTCGTGGCCGGCCGGAACCGGGGTGTGGGTGGTGAAAACACACTGTTCCGCAACCTCACGAATATTGAGGTCGGTGAACTCATTGGAGTTGTCACCAAGGTTCTGACGGGTCTGGTTGAGCAGTTCCAGGGTCAGCAAGCTCGCATGCCCTTCATTCATGTGATACTTCCTGATCGAAAAGTTCATCGCCTGCAGGATGCGGGCGCCGCCGATTCCGAGGATAATTTCCTGTTTGAGGCGCAGCGCCTGATCCCCCCCATACAGGTAGTCAGTGAGGTGGCGATCCTGATCATCATTGCCGGGAATGTCGGTATCAAGAAACAGCACCGGAACTTCACCACCGGCGGGGCTCTTAACCCGGTAGAGCCAGGCCTGGATTTTGGCATCGCGCTGTTCAATACTGATCAGTGCCTTATGGGGGAGCAGCTGCAGATAGCGTTCCGGCTTCCAGTTGATGTCGTATTCGTGCTGCCAGCCGGTCTGGTCAAATTCCTGGCGGAAATATCCCTTACGATACAACAGGGTCACGGCCACCAGTGGGATATTGAGATCTGCAGCGCTTTTGATGGTATCGCCGGCGAGAACGCCAAGGCCGCCGCTGTAGGTCGGGATGTCGGCATTCAGCCCAATCTCCATGGAAAAATAAGCGATACGTTGGTTCTGAATATAGATGTTGTGCCGTTCCATGGGGACTCCTTATTGTGCTCAGGATAAAAACCCATCAACCCGTAACCTTTTAGCTCAAGAATAACAAAAGGCAGGTGATCCTCAAGCCCCGCTGATAGCTTTGACGCCAAACAGATCGATTTTTGTGTTATATGAATTCAAACAACCAAATTCTTCAGATAAGAAGGTAATCAATCGTGGATAATTACCCATTCAGTGCCATTGTCGGTCAGCAGGGAATGAAGATGGCCCTGTTGCTCAACGCTGTTGACCCGTCCATCGGCGGTGTTCTGATCCGTGGTCACAAAGGCACTGCCAAGTCGACGGCGGCGCGGGCCCTCGCGGCTTTATTGCCGACCATCTCGGTGGTGGCGGATTGTCCCTATCATTGTCCTCCCGATCAGCCGGAACAGATGCACCGGGATTGTCTGGAAGCTTATCAGCAGAAGAAAAAACTCCCCCACACCCTTATCGCAACGCCCATGGTTGAATTACCGCTGGGGGCGACAGAAGATCGGGTTATTGGCACCCTGCATCTGGAAAAAACTCTGCAAAGCGGTGAGCGTCATTTTGAGCCGGGGTTGCTGGCGGCAGCCAATCGCGGGATTCTCTATGTTGACGAGGTCAATCTGCTGGAAGATCATCTGGTCGACCTGCTGTTGGACACCGCTGCCTCAGGTATCAACCGGGTCGAGCGTGAAGGCCTTTGTGTCATCCATCCGGCGCGTTTTATGGTGATCGGCACCATGAATCCGGAAGAAGGAGAATTGCGCCCGCAGTTCCTTGATCGCTTTGGTCTGTGTGTGACCGTTTCCGGACTGAAAGATCCCGCCGAGCGCAGGGAGTTATTGCGGCGGCGCCTGGCCTATGAACAGAATCCCGAGGATTTTTGCTGCGACTGGTCGGCAGCGGACGCTTTTCTGGCAGGGCAGATCAAAACAGCCAGAGAGCACCTGGCAGATGCCGTCATCCCCGCGCATATTTTTGAAGAGATAACCGAACTGGCTCTGTCCCTTGGCGTTCAGGGACACCGTGCCGATATCGTTCTGCTCAAGGCGGCCAGGGCCCACGCCGCCTTGTGTGAGCGCCGGCAGATTGAGCGGCTGGATCTGCGCGAGGTAGCCTGGCTGGCCTTGCCCCATCGTCTGGCCGGGCGTTCTTATCCGGATGATCGGCAGCTTGACGAGGTCTTGCTGCCACTTTTCAGTGATCAGGAGCAGCCGGAGCAGAAAGCTGCCGCGACTTCGGGTACAGCAGCGTTGGAAGACCTGGATTGTCTCCAGAGCGATTACGAATTTCCCGGTTCGGCGGCAGCAGGCAGCATGTTGTTCGAGACCTTTAAAAAAAAAGTCCGGAACAGTACCTTTTTCTAGATGCTGATCCAGTTGAACCCTTGATGATCGATCCCTTCGCTTGTTTTTCAGCGACTACCACCAGGAGCCGTCGGCGTCCATCCATCGAGAGTTCCGACGGCCGGCATCTGCGCAGTGAACCGGTAACCGCTGCATCTTCAGGATGGCTGCTGGATCCAGCAGCGACGGCGCGGGCGGCGCTGCTGCGGACAGGGTTGAGTCGACAATCACTGCGGCTGGAGCTGGCTGATGTGCACCGTAAAGTTTGTCGGCGGCAGCAGCAGTCATTGATTGTTTTTGCGGTTGATGCATCGGAATCGATGGCGACCGGCGCAAGGCAGCGGATGATTGCGGCGCGCGACGCCATTTTCGGTCTGCTGGCCGGGGCATATCAGCGACGCGACCAGGTCGCCCTGGTCGGGTTTCGGGGAGAACGGGCCGAAGTCCTGCTGCAGCCGACCGGCAGTATTGCCCTGGCCGGTGAGCGATTGCGTCATCTCGCCATCGGTGGCGCTACCCCTTTTAGTGACGGTTTACGGCAGGCACAACGCCTGATTGAAGGTGCTCAGCGTCGTCAACCGTTGCTGATACCTGCTTTGATCATTGTCTCAGATGGCGAAGCCAATGTTCCATTGAACCCGGGTGCTGATGTGATGGATGAGTTATGGCAGGTGGTTGCCCTCCTGGCCGGCATGAAGATTTCCGCGGTGATTGTGGACACCAGCGCTGCAGCGGGTGGCAGTAGCGTCCTGCGCCGACTGGCGGAAGTTTTAGGCGGGGACTATCAGCGGGCCCGGGATCTTCAGGCCCGGCAGCTTTTCACCATCGTTCGTCAGCTGGATTGACCGAGCTCAAATCCCTTGATTCAGCAGGCGGTTTGACCGCTCTATCTCCTCGCCACAGCGCTTCTGGTTCCAGCCCAGCTCTGCCGCCATCAGTTCAACGACCCGTGGTATTGCCTGCCGTGCCGCCCGGGTATCGACGATCGCCAGATGGGTGCGGCGCGCAAGGATGTCAATGACACGCTGGGCCAGTTCAAAACGTACCGCGTAGATAACCTCCGCCTCCAGACAGGGATGGCCGGCAACCAGTGGGCGCAGGGAGTCGGTGCTGCGCCCCACTTCGAGCAGCTGATCAGCCTGGTCACCATAGCAGCGGTTAAGGTAGCTGGCGGTTTCTTCATCCAGGGCAAAGCGTTTGGCCAGCTCGGTACCGCCGAGCAGATCAAAATCGCTGCTGCCGACCAGGGGCAGATGGGTGGTCTGACAGCCTTTCACTGCCGGAGCAAGGGAAAAATGGTTGATGGCATAATTGACGGTGTCCTGGGCCATTTTACGGTAGGTTGTCCATTTGCCACCGGCCAGGGTCACCAGCCCGGACGGGCTGGTTTGCAGGATGTGGTCACGCGCCAGAGCAGCCGTGTCACTGGCCGTCGGGCTGGCCACCAGCGGGCGCAGTCCCGACCAGGTGGCTTTGATGTCACTGCGTGCAATCTGCAGATCAAAATAGTTGCGGGCATGGCGCAGCAGGTAGTCGATTTCCGTATCAAGAGGCCGCGGATGTTCACTTAGCGGCGCGGTCTCATCGGTGGTGCCAACCAGGGCGTGTCCTTCCCAGGGAAGAATGAACAGCACCCGGCCGTCCTCGGTTTCAGGAATCATCAAACCGGTATCCGGGGGGGCAAATCGCTGATCGAGGACAATGTGGACACCGCTGCTGATGGTCAGCAGCGGTGATGCCTGCGGGTCATCCAGCCTGCGGATGTCATCGACAAAGGGGCCGCCGGCGTTGATGACGCCAGTACAGTTTAACGACAAGATGTCCCCGCTCAGTTGATCGGTCAGGGTGGCCCCTGTAATGACTCCGGCTGATTTGACCAGGCCGGTCAGGGCCATATGATTGATGATTGTTGCTCCCTGCTGTTGGGCGGTCAGGGCAATGGCAAGGGTCATGCGGGCATCGTGAAACTGGCCATCATGGTATTGAACCCCTGCTTTAAGCTCCTTCGCCTTGAGCATGGGAAAACGGCTGAGGGCTTCAGCGCGGCTGAGCAGGCGACTGTGGCCGATATGATTTTTACCGGACAGTAGATCGTAGAGTTTGAGACCGGCAAAAACATAAGGCACCTCCAACCAGCTGTAGATAGGGGTAACCAGAGTCAGGCGATTGGACAGGTGGCGGGCGTTTTGGAGCAGCAGGGCGCGCTCGCGTAAGCCATCCCTGACCAGATTGTACTGCCCGCGGTCGAGTTTTTTGACCGCTTTTTCCAGATAGCGGACGCCACCATGAATCAGCTTGGTGCTGCGCCCGCTGGTTCCCTCAGCAAAATCATTTTTTTCAACCAGCGCAACCCTCAGACCGCGGCTGGCGGCATCGAGGGCCACGCCACAACCGCTGGCGCCGCCACCGACGACAAGCAGATCGTAAGGGGAATGCTGCCGCAGTTTTGAAAGGATATCTGCTCTTTTCATGGCCTCCTCCTGAGTCGTCTGTCGGGTCTCGGCCCTTGCCTGTTGTTGACCATAAGAATAATGCACAACGGCATTCAATGTTATACACTACATGGATCCGGAACAATTTTCATCGATCAAATCATATTTCCAGCGGGTGAGCAGATGACGGAGGTGACCATGAGTGCAGGCCATATCCTTGCTATTGATCAGGGGACAACCAGTACCCGGGCGATGCTTTTTTCCGTAACGGGGCAGTGCGACATTGTCGCCCAGCAGGATCTGCAGCAACATTATCCCGCTGATGGCTGGGTTGAGCATGACCCGGAGGAAATCTGGCAGGCGGTGGTCAATGTCTGTCGTCAGGTGCTGGCACAGGCGGCGCAAAAAGGGATTCTGGTAACTGGAATCGGTATCACCAATCAGCGTGAAACCACGGTGGTCTGGGACCGTACCACCTCGGAGCCGGTTTATAATGCTATTGTCTGGCAGGATCGGCGCACCGCTGATTTCTGTAACGACCTGCGCCGCGCCGGTCATGAGGAGCAGGTGACCAGGGCGACTGGCCTGTTGCTTGACCCCTATTTTTCTGCAACCAAATTACACTGGATTCTCGATCAGGTGCCGGGTGCACGTCAGCGCGCCGAGGCCGGAGAATTGGCTTTTGGAACGATCGACTCTTTTTTGTTGTGGCGCCTGACCGGCGGACGCGTGCATGTCACCGATGTCACCAATGCCTCGCGCACCATGCTTTACAATATTCATCAGTTGCAATGGGATGCAGCGTTGCTGGAATTGCTTCAGATTCCGGTTGCTATGCTGCCCGAGGTAAAAGAAAGTGCTGACGACTTCGGCACAACCGATCCGGAATTGTTTGGAACGGCGCTGAGGATTGGTGGAGTTGCCGGAGATCAGCAGGCGGCGGCGATTGGTCAAGGTTGCATCGATGCGGGAATGATCAAGAGTACCTATGGAACCGGCTGCTTCATGCTGCTGAATACCGGCAAGGAGCCCTGCCGCTCACAACATCGACTGCTGACCACCATCGCCTATCGCATCAATGGAGAAACCAGTTACGCCCTGGAAGGGTCGATCTTTGTCGCTGGAGCAGCAATTCAGTGGCTGCGCGACGGTCTTAAACTGATCCGCAAAACCAAAGATATTGAAGATCTGGTAGCTGCTCTGCCATCCAACCGTGGAGTCTATATGGTGCCGGCCTTTACCGGGCTGGGGGCGCCCCATTGGGATCCTCATGCGCGGGGCGCAATTTTTGGTCTGACTCGCGATACCGGGATCGCTGAGATCGCTCGGGCAACCCTGGAATCGGTCGGGTATCAGACGGTCGATCTGATGACAGCGATGAAAAAAGATGTTGCTGCGGGTTCCTGGACTTTGCGGGTTGATGGCGGAATGGCCGCCAATGACTGGTTTCTGCAGTTCCTTGCTGATCTGCTTGATATGCCGGTGGAGCGCCCGCATAATACCGAAACAACCGCTTTGGGAGCGGCCTGGCTGGCGGCAGTGCAGTTCGGGTTGTTGCCGTCCCTGGCCGCTGCCGCAGAGCATTGGCAATGCGCCAGCCCCTTTGCTGCACAGATTGATTCAGCTGCACGGGCAGAATTGTTGCGTGGCTGGCAGAGGGCGGTGTCACGGGTAGCTAGTGACAGGGGACGGGATTAGAAACTGGGTAGTGGGTAGTGGGGATCAGGGCTTACGGGCAACGAGGACAATCTTGCGGGAAAAAGCGCGTTTGGCCCGGCCATCAAGGTGAACATGGGCAGAAACCAGGCCGCACTTCTGCAATAGATCGGTGAGCTGCTGGCGGGTGAAAATCTGCTTGTGACCATAACGAACGGTTGAGTAGAACTGACTGAAAAACAGGGGGAGGGTGCCGCTGCTTAAGCGATTGACGACCTGGCTGAGCCGGTAGCTGAACACTTCGCGATCTGGGGTATCAAGACAGATCAGCCCTCCAGGTTTGAGCAAGGTTGCTGCTGACGCGAGGGTTGAGCGGGGGTCATCGACGTGTTCAATTGCATCCCACAGGGTAATCAGGTCAAAGGCCTGGGAATACCCGGCCTGCCAATAGTCGTCATCTATCAGCCGGGGATTCAGTTCCAGTCCGTAAGCCTCAAGGGCATAGGCCCGGCGCAAGGCGCTTGGTTCGATGCCCAGCGCCATTGCCCCCTGTTGCTGCAGCAAGCGGATGAATTGACCAAGCCCGGCACCGATATCAAGGGTCATGGCGTTGTCAATCGAACAATGTTGTGCCACCAACTGCAGGCGCAAAGGGTGGAGATGTTCCCCCTCTGCAAGGCGGGATTCAATATAACGGCGTCCGGCGGTACTTAACCGGATATCTTCTGCATCGGCGTTACCGTCAAGCTGGTTAAGGAAATGAAAATCACAGTGGGGACAGCGGTAGATCGCCCCATTGCCCAGGCGATAGGTCGGAGTACTGCCGTCCCGGCTACACAGTTTGCAGCGGCTGAAGGGGTCTTGGTGAATTGACATGGATATGATTGATCATAAAATTTGTATTTGTGTCAATTGGTAAAGTTGAATCAGGGGAGTAGTTGTGATTCTTGGAGTAACGGGGAATATCGCCTCGGGTAAAAGTTCGGTCTGTCGTGAACTGGCGCGGCGCGGGGCACGAGTGGTGGATGCCGATCAACTGGCGCGAGAAGTCGTGGCGCCCGGCAGTTCGGTACTGGAGCAGCTGGTAAACAGTTTTGGTGAGGACATTCTCACAATCGACGGCAGTCTGGATCGTAAACGACTTGGTGACTTGGTTTTTTCCGATCCTGTCGCCCGCCGACACCTCAACGCTATTATCCATCCGGCGATTGCCGCATTATCAATGCAACGCCTGCAGCAACTGCGTGATACCACCCCGCTAATTATTTATGCAGCGCCTTTGCTCTATGAGGTAGGTGCCGAAGCGCGGGTCGATAAGGTGCTGCTGGTGACCATCGATCCTGATGTGCAACTGGCCCGCTTGATGGAGCGGGATGGACTCGATGAACAGAGTGCGCGGCAGCGCATCGCAGCCCAGATGCCGCAGGAGCAAAAGGCTGCCCGCGCTGATTACCTGGTCGACAACTCCGCCAGTCGCGAAGAGACAATCGCTCAGATAGAACGGCTCTGGCCGTTGTTGGCGGGGGAGCTGCCGAATTCCTGATTCATGAAGTCAAGGCAGCGTTGCAGAACATCGTCGAGTTCGGGGTTTTCTGCAGTTGTAAGAACATGGGGGACATTACTGCCGTACGTATGAAGTATTTTATGGGGAGTGCCGAGGCGCTCATAGAGTTTGAGGGCGGAACCCTGAGCAATGGTGGCATCGCCAGTGGAGGTCAGCACCAGCGTTGGAACCTTGATCTGCGGCAGAATGCGCGGGAGGTCTCGCAGAAGACGATTGATCTGGGCAATGGCCCTTAACGGGCGTCGGCTGTAGTAAAAGTCACTCTCGGTATTGCCAACAACACTCTTCTGGTAAGGAACAAAAAAGCTTAAAAAGCCGGCAAAAGGGGCAAGATGATGGCGCAATCGCAGAAAAGGGGAGAATAGCAGAAGTTTGTGCAGTGGCCGTTGTGAGGCCAGGGTCAGAGCAACCAGGGCACCGGTGCTCAAACCGCCACCACTGATCGTATACCCGTCAGCGGCAAGAGCATCATGGGCAGAGCGAGCCGCCGCGATCCACTCAGTTGCCTTGCGCCGCTTCAGGTCGTCGTAATGACTTCCATGGCCGGGGAGTCGCACCCCGGCAACAGTGTAATGCTCCTGGCAGAGGGCTTCGGCTACCGGAAAAATCGACCTGGGGGTAGCAGCAAATCCGTGGATTAATATGACCGCATGGCCATTGGGCTGCTCCGGAGTCAGCAGAAAAGGAAAATTGTCACGGTGACTTACGCCGTCGCTACGGGCCCGATCCCTTTCTTCTTCAATCCAGCTCATGAGGGTTTTTCCATAAAAAAAGGCCCCTGTGGTTTAGGGGCCCTTGGTATTTTGTTGAATGGAGCAATCAGCCCGGGAAGCCGAGACGGGTCGACAGTTCTCTGGCCGATTCAAGGACCAGCGGGGTCAATTCGCTCTGAATACGCTCGTTGGAGACCCTCATGGTTGGCCCGGAGACGCTGATAGCACCAACAATACGCCGGGTATAGTCACGAATCGGCGCGGCCAGACAGCGAACACTTTGATCAAGTTCCTCATCGTCGAGGGCATAGCCCTGCTCACGGACCTGCAGGAGTTCTTTGCGCATGGCTTCGGGATTGCTGATCGTGGTCGACGTGTGTTGAACATAATCAATCTGCGGCAACAACTCGTCAAGCTCCTCGTCGGTCATAAAGGCCAGGTGAACTTTGCCGGCAGCGGTACAATAGGCCGGCAGGCGTGAGCCAACCCGCGATACCACGCGAACGGTCAGGTTGGTCTCGACCACATCAAGATAGACAACGTGATGATCTTTGTAGATGACAACATAGGAGGTTTCGTTGCTTTGCTCAACCATTCGCTCGAGAATCGGTTTGGCCTGACGCAACAGTCCCATCTGGCGGATGAAGGTCTGTCCCAGCTCAAGGGCCTTCAGACCGAGGCGATAATTTTCCGTCGCCTTGTTCTGCTCAATGTAGCCTCGCGACTCAAGGGTGGCGAGCAGGCGAAAGACGTTGTTCTTGTGGAGTTTAAGGCGCTTACTCAGTTCTGTTACGCCGAGCTCGTCAACGTCCTCATGAAACTGCTCAAGCAGGTCCAGCGCATGGGAGACGGCCTGGATGATATATTCTGATTTGTCCTTTTTGACCATGGTATCAACACCCCTGTTTTTTCTGTTATCTCTACATAAAATGGCTCGAAGATTCTAGACCCGTGATAAGAAACTGTCAACGATTATCGGATTGTTTATAAAAATACCATCATTGTGAGCTGAAAGTATAGAATGGTGTTTTATTTTTGTCTATAGGGAAGATGGTCGCAGATGAAAACTTATGGCGATTTCATCAGTTCAGCCAGCACACTGGTAGCGTAGCTCCCCTTGGGGAGGGCAAATTCGACGGTCAGGCTATCAGCTGTTGCGCTGGCGATTTTTGGCAGCTCCAGCGGTACCCTTAAGGGTCGGCGTTCTCCCGGCATGGCCAGGCCGGGCGCCGGTTTCCAGTTTTCAAGGGTCAGATTTGAACGGTTCAGCAGCTCTCTCTCAGCGATTCCCGGTGCTCCTTGTGCGAGCATGACTTTGTGACCAAACAAGGGTGCGGTTGGACTGATCTCAAAACTGTTGGCGCGCGCCTGCTCCTGTTCTGCCGCTTCGACCAGAAAACAGGCACCGTTAACATGCTTATAGGCGAGGTCCCCGTCTTTGAGCTCTCCCAGGGCCGAGATCCGGGTCTCCAGCAATTGATCAAAATAACGCGACTGCAGCGCCGAGAGAAAAAAGCGCAGGCGCTGCTTTGGTAGCCGGTAAACGGCCTGTTCATAGTTTTTTCCTTGCAGCAGGTCGCGGATCAGCCGTTGTTCAAGGCGCATGGCGCCGGGCAGCGCTTTGAGAGCTTGCTTTAAGTTCTGTTGGCGGTAGGCCAGCGCCGCTTTTTTCCAGCCGGGATGGCTTATTTTTTGTGGATCACCGATCAGTTCGCGGCAAAATTCCTGATAGTCACCAGTTAGCAGCAAATGGCCCAGTATCGCAGAATTTCCCAGTATGCCGTAGCGTTGTTCACCAAAGCGATTGGGGACTCCACAACGATGAAGCTTCTCGAGAATGGCTTCAACCTGCGGAGCGACTCCAGCAGTCAGCTGACGCAAACAGATGGAAAAACGGTTGCCGGTCAGATGGCCGAGGCGCAGTTTGTTGGTATGACGCTGAGTGTCAAGGATGCGGGCATTGTTCAGCTGGAGATGATCCAGTTGCGATTGTTTTGCCGCCGGAATGCTGAGCCACTGGCGGGTCAATGCTCGGCTGTCCTTCAAGCCGGCATAGCCGATATCGTTTTCCTTGAGTTGTAGCCCCTGTGCTAAACGACTGATCAGCTCAGAGGTGCTGATCCCGCTTTTTTCGATCCACAGATACAGGTGCTCGCCGCTACCGCAGCAAGGGTACAGGGGTATTTCTTCGACCTCAAAATCGGTCGGAGTTTCCTTGTAGCTGCCGCCAATACCGGGCAGGTCAGCGGTCACAAAGGTCATGTGTTCTCCTGTGGCCAGGGGCTGCGAAAGCCTTTACTGATCGCTGGTGGGGCGATGGTGAGTCCCGGCTTTTTGCGATAACGGCAGAGGTAAATAGGCTGTTGCAGATCGAGGAAGCGGCGCATGTATTTGGACACCGGGTAATCTCCCAGGTCGTTGGTGAAGGGAGTCTTGTTCAGGTTTTCCAGCCGCGGATCACGGCTGAGCAGATCTGCTACCTCTTCGCCATAATCGGTAAAATCGGTAGAAAAGTTCAAGATGCCGTTATCCTCCAGGGAGTAGAGGGCGAGATTGACGAATTCGCGATTAACCAGGCGTCGTTTGCGATGGCGCTTTTTCGGCCAGGGATCGGGGCAATTGATGTAGAGCGCCCGCAGGCTATTGCCAACAATATAGTGATGCAGCAGGTAGCGCGCCTCCATGCGCATGACCCGGATATTATCGAGACCGGATTCTTCTACCCGGGAGCAGGTCGAGCGGCACCCCTGATTGAAAATGTCGATAGCAAGAAAATTATGTTCCGGGCGCCGGCCGGCGATCTGGACGATAAAATCGCCGATGCCACAGCCGATTTCCAACTCCAGCGGGTGCTGGTGGGAGAAAAGAGAGGAACAGTTGCCCAGTTTTTTTAAGCTGGTTTCGGAGACAAATACGGGGGAGTTGATCAGGATCATTCGTTGAGACATGGGATCGATTCTTTATTAGTTCAGTTGGTAGAGATAGCTGCTGAGTTTGTCGATCTCTTCAGTGGACAGGGTGGTGTAGGACGGCATCAGCCGATTTTCCCCGGGTCGTGAATGGGTTGCCAGCCGTTCGGCTATTTCTGCGGTGGTCAGACGCGTGCCGATAGCGGTCAAGTCCGGTGCCAGGCTGCCGCCAAAGTCCTGAATCCGATGACAACCGCGGCAACCCAGGGATTCGACCAGTTGGCTTGCTGAGCCATCAGCAGGTGGTGGTGGGGCAGCGCTGACCAGGGCAGCAAGGATCAGTATGCCACTTACCAACAGGAAGATAAAAAATGTCGATGGGTATTTCATCGGGCGTTGTTCCATAAAAATTGTGGGGTTAACCATACCTGCAGGCTGATTGCAATGCAACGGTAATTGCACCTTTTTGTTTTGGTGGTAGGGGCTAGTAAAGGGGTTGCATTCACCGCAGGCGAAGATTAATCTTGAGCGCGAAGACCGCCATTGAAACGGTTAACCTGTTTGAGGTAATTATGGAAATTCCTTTATCCCGACGCACTGCCCAGATCAAGCCCTTTCTTGCCATGGAATTGATGGAACGGGCCAAGGTTCTCCAGGCCCAGGGACGTGATGTGATTTATCTGTGCCTCGGCGAGCCCGACTTTCCCACTCCGGCAGCTGTGATTGCCGCCGCTGGAGCGGCCCTGGCGGACCAGGCGACCTCCTATACCCATTCCCTTGGTTTGCTTGAGCTCCGGGAGCAGATCTGTCAGCATTATCTGGACACTTACGGTGTTGATCTGGTGCCGGAGCAGATTATGGTGTCTTCGGGTACCAGCCCCCTGATGTTGTTGCTTTTTTCTGCGTTGCTGGAAACGGGGGATGAAATTGTTCTGACTGATCCGGGTTATGCCTGCTATCCAAGTTTTGTCCGTTTTGCCGGCGGGGTGCCGGTGACAGTTCCGACCACGGCGGCGAACGGTTTTCAACCGCAGTTCAAGGATGTTGAGACGGTATTGTCCGAGCGTACCCGCGGATTGCTGATTAACTCCCCGGCAAATCCGACCGGTTCGATTCTGACACCTGATGATCTGGCGGCTCTTGCGCAGCTGCCGATCCCGATTATTTCCGATGAGATCTATCACGGCTTGACCTATGTTGGAGAAGAACAGACGATTCTCCAGCATACCCGCGATGCTTTTGTCCTGGGTGGTTTTTCCAAGGCCTACGCCATGACCGGATGGCGTTTGGGCTATCTCATTGCACCCTTAAAGATCATGCGGCAATTACAGACGCTGCATCAGAACTTTTTGATCTGCGCCAATCACTTTGTCCAGCGTGCCGGGATTGTTGCTTTGCGCGACTGCAGTGCTGACGTTGCCCGGATGCGCGCGGTCTACAACCAGCGCCGGTTGCGGCTGATTCAGGGCTTGCGGGGTCTGGGTTTTGGCGTGCATGTCGAGCCGCAGGGAGCCTTTTACGTGTTGGCGGATGGACGTCATATTGATCCGGATTCACAGCGGCTGGCATTGGATATCCTCGAACAGACCGGTGTCGCGGTGACCCCGGGAATCGACTTCGGTGCTGGTGCCGAAGGTTATCTGCGCTTTTCCTATACCCGACCGCAAGAAGACCTTGATCAGGCTCTGGAGCGGATTGGATTGTACTTGCAGCGGCGGGGTTGCCTGCCGACCTGAACCCGAAAGGACAGCTGTTATGCTGATTGTCATGCACCACCATGCATCACCCGAACAGATCGATGCGGTGGTTGCCGCCGTTAAGACTATGGGGTTGATTGCTGAGCCCATCCCCGGGAGCTTACGCACTGCCATTGGGGTGCTCGGCAACCAGGGCTATGTTGATGATTCCACTATCCGCAATCTGCCCGGCGTGCGTGAGACCATTCATGTCAGTAAGCCCTATAAGCTCGCCTCGCGCGATTTTCATCCGCAGGCGACCATTGTTGATGTTGCCGGGGTGCGTTTTGGCAATGGTCTGCCCCCGGTGATGATCGCCGGCCCCTGTTCGATTGAAAGTGAAGAGCAGATGCAGACTGGCGCTGCAGCAGTAAAAGCCGGCGGCGGCCAGATATTGCGCGGGGGCGCCTTCAAACCCCGCACCGGCCCCCATTCATTTCAGGGGTTGGGGGTGGATGGCCTGGCACTATTGCAGCGTGCCGGGCAGGCGCACGGGTTACCGGTGGTGACCGAGGTGATGCGCATTGAACAGCTCGATGCGGTGATGCGTCATGCCGATATGATCCAGATCGGTGCGCGCAATATGCAGAATTTCGATCTTCTTAAAGAGGTCGGCAAGTGTGGCCACCCGGTCCTGCTCAAACGTGGAATGAGCGCGACCCTCGAGGAGTTTCTGGCGGCGGCGGAGTATATCCTGGCTGAAGGAAACTCCAGGGTAGTGCTGTGTGAGCGCGGTATTCGTACCTTTGAACGGGCCACCCGCAATACCCTCGATCTGTCGGTGGTCCCCCTGATCAAGGAACTCAGCCATCTGCCGATTGTCGTCGATCCGAGCCATGCGACGGGTAAACGTTCCCTGGTGCCGGTGATGACCCGTGCCGCTCTGGTCGCCGGCGCCGACGGTATCATGGTCGAGGTCCATCCCGATCCGGCCCGCGCCCTGTGTGATGGTGCCCAGAGTCTGTCCGGACCGGAATTTAATGAGCTGATGGACAGCGTCAGGAAGCTGCTGGGGTTTCTCGGTTTTGCGAATAACTGAGGTGCGCATTTTTCTGGATGGCTCGCCGCTAGAGGCTATGTGAAGTGATGACAAGTCTGCTGGCTGACATCGCTGTCAATGCGCCGGTACGCAATCTGTTTAGCTATCGGGTGCCGGCAGTGCTGGCAGAAAAACTTAAGGTCGGTGCGCGCGTCCAGGCCCCCTTCGGGCGCCGTTCCATTATCGGTGTGGCGGTGCGACTCTATCAGGGTGATGGCAGTGAACTCAAGGAACTGCGCAATTGTCTGGACGAGGCCCCCCTGCTCGATGACCCACTTCTGCGCCTGTTGCGCTGGGCCGCTGACTATTATCACTATCCCTTCGGCCAGGTGATTAAAAACGCCCTGCCCGGTGGACTGATGAGGAGCAGCGGGCAGACCGGGATCGCCACTGAACACCTTTATCGACGCATCAATAGGGATATCTGTCCCGCGGGACGGCGCCAGCAACAGATGCTCTCCTGGATTGAACAGCAGGGTCATGCCGCCGCCAGTCAGATCCGCGCTGAATTTCCCTCACCCACCACCACGTTAAAACGCCTGGTGGAGCTCGGTTGCCTCGAACGGAGCGAAGGGGAACGTTTGCGTGATCCGTTTTTGCTTGAGCCGGTTCCATCGGATAAACAGCTGATCCTGAATGATTGTCAGCATCAGGCCCTTAAACAGATTACCGAAGCATTGGGCGCCCGGCGGTTCCAATCCTTTCTGCTGCATGGCGTGACCGGCAGCGGCAAAACCGAAGTCTATTTGCGGGCAGTGGCCGACTGTCTGCAGCAGGGACGGCAAGCCCTGATTCTGGTGCCCGAGATTTCTTTGACCCCGCAACTGGTGTCACGTTTTCGTGCCCGCTTTGAACCTCTCGGGGAGCAGATTGCCACCCTGCATAGCGGTCTGTCCGGCGGTGAACGTTATGATGCCTGGCGCGCCGTTACCCGTGGGCAGGTTAATATTGTCATCGGTGCCCGATCAGCGATTTTTGCCCCCTTGCCGCAACTCGGGCTGATTATTGTCGATGAAGAACACGATGCCAGTTACAAACAGGCGGAAGGTTTCCGTTATCATGCCCGCGATCTGGCGCTGGTACGCGGCCAGCAGCAGCATTGTCCGGTGGTTCTTGGCAGTGCGACACCCTCATTGGCCAGCTATTATCGTTGTGAGCAGGGGGGTTGTAGCCTGTTGCCCCTGCCCGAGCGGGTTCACGCCGGTGCCCTGCCGGCTGTTGAGCTGGTTGATTTGCGCACTGAGGCCCTGCGCGGGCTCCTGGCAGAGCCCCTGATCGCTGCTATCACGTCAGTCCTGGAACAGCGCCAGCAGGTATTGCTGCTGCTCAACCGCCGTGGTTTTGCCCCCTTTTTGCTGTGTACCGATTGCGGCACCAGTTTTCATTGCCCCAACTGCGAAATCACCCTGACCTATCATCAGCGCCAGCGCCGGATGGTCTGCCATTATTGTGACTATCAGGATCAGGTGCCTGATATCTGTCCGGCCTGTCGGGGCGAGCGAATCACTCCCCAGGGGGCCGGTACCGAACGTCTCGAAGAGGATCTGGCGGAGTTGTTCCCCGCGGCGCGGATTGTCCGCATGGATCGGGATACCACCCGCACCAAGGGGAGTCACCAGCGTATCGTCAACGGGATGATGGCTGAAGAAGTCGATATTCTGGTCGGTACCCAGATGATTGCCAAGGGGCATGATTTTCCTAATGTCGCCCTGGTCGGCGTCCTTGGAGCCGACAGTTTGCTGAATCTGCCCGATTTTCGTTGTGCAGAACGCAGTTTCGCGTTGCTGACCCAGGTGGCCGGGCGGGCTGGACGCTCGGTCGGTGGCGGAAAGGTCTTTATTCAGACCTATCACCCTGAGCATTTTTCCCTCACCTGCGCGGTAACTCATGATGTTGAGGGTTTTTATCAACAGGAGCTTCCCTTCAGGCGGGAGTTGGGCTATCCACCGTGCGGTCATCTGGTCAACCTGATTTTTTCCGGCAACAATGGCGATCAGGTCAACAGTAGCGCGACCCGATTAGCCCGTCACCTGCAGACAGTGGCCGGCGATGTTGAAATTCTCGGTCCGAGCCCCTGCCCCCTGACTCGTCTGCGTGGCAAATATCGTTACCAGATTCTGCTCAAATCCTCCTCACGCCCCCCGTTACGCCGGTTGTTGATCGCTGTAGACAGCGCTGCCACTCAATTGCCGCGCCAGGTGGCGATCCATATTGATATTGATCCCCTGGATATGTTCTGATAACAGCGTGCAGGTGTTCGGCTGTTTGACCCCTTAAAAGTAGTTTGAGGTTGCCGTATGTGTTTTCGTCCTTTGTTAATTGTTGTTCTGTTGCTGGTGCTGATAGCCGGTTGTGCTAAAAAGCCGCCGGTCGAGATTGAACCACCGATTATTGAGCCCCCGGTTGTCGAGGTTCCGGCACTGACGCCGGTCGATTGGGAGCACCTGGATGGCTGGGAGGATGATTATCCGCTACCGGCGCTGGAGGCCTTTCGTAACAGTTGCATATCCCTGAAATGGCGTGAGCAATGGCGCGAAGTTTGCTCTCTGGCACAACAGCTGGATGTGATTGACGTGCTGACGGTGCGCGACTTCTTTGAGCAATATTTTACCCCCCATCAGGTGCGTAACCCCGATGGCACGACCAGCGGCTTGATGACCGGTTATTATGGGCCCGAGTTACAGGGCAGTCGGGTACCGACCGAGGAATATCGTTATCCGTTATACGGGCAGCCCGATGATATGCTGATTATTGCTCTCGATTCGGTCTATCCTGAGCTTGGAAACTACCGTTTGCGCGGCCGCCTGGAAGGTAATCGCGTGGTTCCCTATTTTGACCGGGAACAGATCGATTTTGGTGATAATCCCCTGGTCGGGCATGAAATCTTCTGGGTCAAGGATCCTGTCGATCTGTTTTTTCTGCATATCCAGGGTTCCGGTAGCGTTCGTTTGCCCGATGGTGAGCAGGTGATTGTTAATTATGCCAATCAGAACGGCCACCCCTATCGCTCGATCGGGCGCTTGCTCCTCGATCGCAATGAAATGACCCGTGACCAGATGTCGATGCAGAATATCAGGCGCTGGGTTGCCAACAACCCTGAGGCGGGGCAGAAACTACTGGCGGAAAACCCCAGTTATGTATTTTTTCGCGAGTTGCCGCCCGGCACCAGTTCGCCGCCGGGCGCCATGGGGGTGCCCCTGACGCCGCAACGCAGTCTGGCCGTCGATCCACGTACCATTCCGCTGGGAGCGCCGGTGTTTTTATCGACCATTTTCCCTGGAACCGAAGATCAGCCGTTGCGCCAACTGATGGTCGCCCAGGACACCGGTGGTGCGATCAAGGGTCGTGTGCGGGGCGATTTTTTCTGGGGAATGGGTAACGAAGCCGGAGAATTTGCCGGACGCATGCGCCATCCGGGTGAGCTCTGGGTCCTGTTGCCGCGAACGCTGGAAAATTATCAAGTCAAGTGACCTTTTATTGCTGCGGCGATTAAACATTGAATTGTAGGGGCGGGGTTTTCCCGACCTGGGCGCGGAAACCGCGCCCCTACTGGAGCTGATTGATGACGGACCAACCCAAACATGTTCTGGTGGCCTGTGGCCTGGTGCGCAACGATGCCGGGCAGCTGTTGCTGGTCAAGCACCGTCTGCGCGGCTGGGAGTTGCCTCAGGGGCGGATAGAGGAGGGGGAGGGTCTGGTTTTTGCCTTGAGTCGGGAAATTCTTGAAGAAACCGGCGTGACCGTGAACCACGCGCGGCTGGCGGTGATCTGGTCGAAGGTGAGTCATCCCGCCTCTGTTATTTTCTGTTTTATCGCCCGTTATGCATCCGGGGTTTTGCTGCCGAGTGAGGAGACCCCGGAGGTTATCTGGTGCAGTGATGTTGAGGCGAAACGGCTGGTCACCCATCCGGTTAACCGTGATCGGATGGAATCCGTGTTGGCGTTTGACGGAGCCTTGAAATTACATAGCTATGCGACGGGTCCGTACCGTGTTCTCAGCTAGTTTCAGCGTTGGAAAGGGTCCTGTTTCCGGTCGTTTTTTTGCTCATGGGTGCGCACCAGCCATCTGAACAGCGCCAGCTGGGCCGGCAGATAAAAAAGATACTCGGGGTGCCATTGGACCCCGATAATATTCCTGCCGTCACTGGCCTCAATCGCCTGGACGATGTTATCCAGATCCCTTCCGACCTCTAACAAATTTTTCCCCGCATCCCGCACGGCCTGATGGTGGAGGCTGTTAACGCGCAGTTTTGTTGTTTTGCAGACCTGCGCTACCAGGGAGTCTGTTGCCAGTTTAACCTGCTTGGTTGGTAACAGCCCGGGGCGGTTGTAGGTGACTTTGCGCAGTGAGCGAATATCCTGGTGCAGGGTGCCACCCAGCACCACGTTGATCAGTTGCGCGCCCCGACAAATTCCAAGAAGAGGAATCTCGTGTTTGAGGGCATATTCGATCCAGCGGATTTCCAGCTGATCTCGTTCGGGGTCTGATTTAACCGGTGCACTGATATCCCCGTTGTAGTGCTCCGGACTGATATCGTTGCCGCCACCGATGACCAGCGCATCCAGATGGGTCTGATCCAGCGAGTGCCTGACACTGATGCGCCGTGCCGAGGCTCCGGCCAGGCGCAGGGCCATGCGCGTACACCACCAGGCCGGGGCCCAGTAACGTACCGCGCCGGTTACACCGATGACTGGTGAATCTTTCATTTGGAGATCATTTCTTTTGTTTGTCCATAGGTGATCATTGAATAGCTACAATGTTTGTATGGCTACCGGCTGGCCGGCAATGTCATCCATCTAACCGGAAGCGGGCAGTTGCGGTTGTCAATTCTGACAGATTATCCTTTTTTTGCCCTGCCTGACAACCGTCCATGACGTTGCCTGAAGGCAGAGATTGCCTGATCTTGGAGGCAATGCTGCGAAACAGAAAAAAATCATGTATGCTTAAAATCTGGTTATGGCAGCAATGATCGCTTCACCTGACGGGTTAGCGAAAGGAGTCAGCAGGTTATGAGTAAAGAAAAACAAAAGACAGGGCAACAGTTGCAGGAAATAGAAAATCAGGAATGGCGTGAATCCCTTGATTATGTCCTCAAGGAGCAGGGCGCAGAGCGGGTGCTAGAGATTCTGCGGCAATTGCAGATTCGGGCCCAGGAACAAGGGGTGAGCATCCCTTTTACCGCCAACACCCCCTATATCAACACCATTCCGCGTAAGCAGCAATCGGTACCGCCAGGTAATCGGGAAATTGAGCGGCGGATCAAGTCGATTGTGCGCTGGAACGCCATGGCCATGGTGGTGCGCGCCAACCGTGAATCAGCCGGTATCGGCGGACATATCTCGACCTACGCGTCAGCAGCGACCCTGTGGGAAGTCGGGTTTAATCATTTCTGGCGCGGTCGGACCGATGATTTTATCGGCGACATGGTTTATTTTCAGGGTCATGCAGCACCGGGGGTGTATGCCCGGGCATTTCTCGAGGGGCGCCTCACGGAACAGGATCTGATAAACTTCCGCCGTGAGCTGGACCCCAAAGGAGGACTTTCTTCTTATCCTCACCCCTATCTGATGAAAGATTTCTGGGAGTTCCCGACGGTCTCCATGGGACTGACGGCATTAAGTGCCATCTATCAGGCGCGCTTTAACCATTATCTGGTCGATCGCGGGTTACGCAAGTCAAGTGGCCGCAAGGTCTGGGCGATGCTTGGTGACGGTGAAATGGATGAACCGGAATCCTTAGGGGCCATTACCCTGGCGTCGCGGGAACAGCTTGATAACCTGATTTTTGTCATCAACTGCAATCTGCAACGTCTCGACGGTCCGGTCCGTGGCAACGGCAAAATTATTCAGGAGTTGGAAGCGGCCTTTCGTGGTGCCGGTTGGAATGTGATCAAGGTGATCTGGAGCGAAGATTGGGACCCCCTGCTGGAAGCGGATGATTCCGGTAAACTGGTCAAACGGATGGATGAGGTCCTTGACGGCGAAATGCAGCGCTATACGGCATCGAGCGGCGAATATGTGCGCAAAGATTTTTTCGGTCGCTATCCGGAACTGCTGGAACTGGTCAAGGGGTACAGCGATGAACAGCTCGGTGCGTTCAAGCGTGGTGGTCATGATCCGGTCAAGGTCTATGCTGCCTATAAGGCCGCGGTAGAACATAAGGGGACACCGACGGTGATTCTGGCCCAGACGATCAAGGGGTACGGCCTGGGGGAAACCGGGGAAGGAAAGAACATCACCCACTCGCAGAAAAAATTGAATGAGGATGAACTCAAGGAGTTCCGTACCCGGTTCAATATCCCGATCAGCGATGATCAAATTGCCGCAGCGCCCTTTTACAAGCCGGCGGATGATAGCCCGGAAATGAAGTATCTGAAACAACGGCGCAAAGAACTTGGCGGTTCTTTGCCGAAGCGTTTTTCCGGCAGCCAGCCGATGGCCTGTCAGACCGATTGGCTGGTAAAGGAGTATCTCGGCGGTTCAGGTGAGCGCGAGTTGGCTACCACCATGGCTTTTGTGCATTTGCTCGCCAAACTGCTGCGGGATGATGAGGTCGGCAAGCTGATTGTGCCGATTGTGCCGGATGAGGCACGGACCTTCGGAATGGAGGCACTGTTTCGACAGGCGGGGATCTACAGCCATGTAGGCCAGCTGTATGAGCCGATTGACAAGGGGAGTTTACTCTTCTACAACGAAAAAAAGACCGGTGCTATTCTTGAAGAAGGCTTGAGTGAGGCCGGTTCCATGGCCAGCTTTATTGCCGCCGGCAGTTCCTATTCCACCAATCAGGTGCAGACCATTCCATTTTACACCTTTTATTCCATGTTCGGTTTTCAGCGGGTCGGTGATCTGATCTGGCAGGCGTGTGACAGTCGGGCGCGCGGATTTCTGATCGGGGCCACGGCCGGGCGGACGACCCTGGCCGGAGAGGGACTGCAGCACCAGGATGGCCACAGCCATGTGCTGGCCCTGACGCCGACCAAGGTGAAGGCCTATGATCCGGCTTTTGCTTATGAGCTGGCCCTGATTGTTCAGGATGGTCTGAATCGGATGTACTGCCATCAGGAGGATCTGATCTACTACCTGACGGTTACCAATGAAACCTATCTGATGCCCGCCATGCCCAAGGAAAAAGGGGTGCGCGAAGGGGTTATCAAGGGTCTCTACCGGTTCCGCAAAAGCGGTCTCAAAGGAAAACAGGCCCGAATTCATTTATTCGGCAGTGGCGCGATTCTGAATGAAGTGATCAAGGCGCAGACGCTGCTGGAGGAGGACTACGATGTGGCCACCGATGTCTGGAGTGTGACCAGCTATAAAGAGCTGTATCAGGATGCCATTGAAGTCGATCGTTGGAACCTGCTGAATCCCGGGAAAAAACCGCGCAAGCCCTATCTCGCTCAGGTGCTGGAAAAAGAGGAGGGGGTCTTTGTTGCCGCCTCTGATTATATGAAGGTGTTGCCGGCTGCTCTGGCCAAATGGTTGCCCGGCCCGATTCATTGTTTGGGGACCGACGGTTTCGGACGCAGTGACAGTCGGGAGCGCCTGCGTGATTTCTTTGAGGTCGATCAGCGTTATATTGCCCTGGCCGCACTCTATCAGTGGGCAGACCGGGATGGTGGCTCAATGAAGGTGGTGCAGCAGGCTCTTAAGGATTTTGACATTGATCCCGAAAAATTAAACCCGCATCAGGACTAAAGGATATTTTATGGCGATTGAAATTGTAGTCCCCCAGGTCTCCGAGGGTGTTACCTCGGGAACCGTTATCTCCCTGGCGGTGGCGGTTGGTGATGAGGTGACGGAAGATCAGACGTTGCTGGAACTGGAGACTGATAAAGCGGTAGTGGCAATTCCGTCACCACAGGCTGGTAAGATCAGCGCCATTCATGTTGCTGAAGGAGATGAGGCCGAGGTTGGTTCAGTGATTATGGAGCTTGAAGCTGATGCTGATCAAGATGAGAAAGCGTCCACGGCTGGCGAATCACAGCAGGACCAGGACCAGGACCAGGACCAGGCGAAAACAGAGGATTCCTCTTCTCAAAAAGAGGTGAAACCTAAAAAAACAAAAGAACATGAAACAAAATCAAAGTCAGCTTCACAGACTCAGGCTGAGCATACTGATTCCAGTGGCTCTTCCGCTCCTGATCTGGTCTCCAGGCGCAGCGGTGATCTGGTGGCGCCGGCGGCACCTTCGGTGCGTCGCATCGCGCGCGAACTGGGCGTTGATATCTACCAGATTCAGGGTTCCGGCCCGGGTGGCCGGATCAGCGAAACGGATGTGCGCGAGTTTGTTCGTTCAACCATGGAGCAACTGAGCGGCGGCACGGCGGTCAGCACTGGCGAGTTTCGTGGGCTTCACGCCCAGCGGCCATTGCCCGATTTCAGTAAATGGGGAGATGTGGAGCGTAAAGCTTTATCAAAGGTACGTCAGGTGACTGCCGATGCCATGGGCTACGCCTGGTCGACGATCCCAATGGTAACCCAGTATGATCACGCGGCTGTAGACGCTCTGGAAGCATTCAGACAGAACTATAATCATAAATCCCCTGAGGTCAAGCTGACGATGACAGCTGTACTGCTCAAGATCTGCGCCCTGGCCCTTAAACAATTTCCACAATTTAACAGCAGTCTGGACCTATCCAGCCAGGAACTGATTTACAAGAAGTATGTGCATGTCGGGGTAGCAGTAGATACCGACAAGGGCCTGCTGGTGCCGGTGGTACGAGAGGTCGATCGCAAGGGGATTGGTGCTTTAGCGGCAGAGCTGAATGATCTGGCTGAAAAAGCGCGTACGCGCAAACTTGGTATGGAAGAGATGGACGGTGGCAGCTTTACCATCAGTAACCTCGGCGGCATCGGAGGTAACGCCTTTACCCCGATCGTCTACGCGCCCCAGGTGGCAATCCTCGGCGTGTCCCGTACCGAAACCCGGCCGGTCTGGAACGGTCAGGAGTTTGTACCACAGCAGATGATGCCGCTGAGCTTGAGCTACGATCATCGCGTGATCGATGGTGCTGACGGTGCGCGGTTTCTGCGCTGGATTTGCGAGGCGCTGGAGCAGCCGCTTAAACTGCTGATGTGAAAGAGAGATTTCTATGAGTGTCGACGTAGTTGTTCCGCAGATTTCGGATGGTGTGACCTCTGGTAAGGTGATTTCCGTGGCGGCCAGTGTTGGTGATCAGGTTGAGGCGGATCAGACCCTGATTGAGTTGGAAACGGATAAGGCCGTGGTGTCCATCCCGTCACCTGCTGCAGGAAAAATCAGTGAAATAAAGGTTTCCGAAGGGGATGAAGTGGAGGTGGGTGCGGTTATTGCGGTGTTGGAGGAGACGGAAAAAGAGACGGAAGAAGAGACGGAAGAAGAGACCCCAGCCACAGAATCTAAGCCGCAACAGGAAGAATCGCCGCAGGACCAAAAAGCGGAGGAGACAAAGGCAGCGGCCCCGCAGAAAAAATCGTCTGCAAAAAAATCCCCTGAACCACCGGCATCAACCGGTAAGGATCTGGTCGTCATTGGTGCCGGTCCCGGCGGTTATGCCGCAGCGTTCAGGGCGGCGGAGTTGGGACTGTCCGTGACCCTGATCGATCCCGAGGAGAATCCCGGCGGGGTTTGCCTGCATCGTGGCTGCATTCCTTCCAAGGCCCTGTTGCATGTCGCCAAACTGATAACCGAATCACAGGAGTCAGCGGCTATCGGCATCACATTTGCCAAACCGAAGATTGATGTCGACCGGCTTCGCGCATGGAAAAATGACGTGGTCGAAAAGCTGACCGGTGGCCTCGGGGCAAAAGTCGAGAAGCAGAAGCTGAACTATATCAGAGGGACGGCACAATTCAAGGATGCTCATCATCTCGAAGTAACCGACACGGATGGCAAAACCAGCCAGCTTGAATTTTCGCAGGCGATCCTGGCTACCGGGTCGCGGCCGATCATGCTCCCCGGCGTTGAAGCGGGCAGTCAAAGGATTATTGATTCGACCGGAGCCTTGAATCTGGCCGATGTGCCAAAGTCACTCCTGGTGGTTGGTGGTGGATATATCGGTCTTGAGCTTGGTACTGCTTATGCGGCCCTCGGAAGTAAAGTCACGGTGGTAGAGATGACCGATGATCTGCTTCCCGGTTGTGACCGCGATCTGGTGTCCTTGCTGAAACGCCGGCTGGATAAAACATTCGAAGACATTCTGCTGAAAACCAAAGTCGTTGAACTTAAAGAGCAGAAAAATGGTGTCGCGGTCACTCTGGAGGATAAAAAAGGAGAGTCGACTAACCGGCGTTTTGACAAGGTCCTGATCGCCATCGGGCGTAAACCCAACACTGAACAGCTGGGACTGGACAAAACCCAGATCAAAAAGAACGACAAAGGTTTTATCGAGGTCGACGGTCAACAGCGGACGGCGGAGCAGCATATCTTTGCCATTGGGGATATTGCCGGTGAACCGATGCTGGCCCACAAGGCCTATGCTGAAGCTGATGTCGCGGCCGAGGTGGCTGCCGGAGGCAAGGCAGTGTACGAGCCGCGGGCGATTCCGGCGGTCGTATTTACTGATCCGGAAATCGCCTGGTGTGGCTTGACCGAAACCCAGGCGCGCGAACAGAAAATCAAGATCAAGACCGCCAAACTGCCGTGGCGTGGCAACGGGCGATGCCTGACCCTGGGGCGTGATGACGGCATCACCAAGCTGATTGTTGACCCTGAAAATGACCGTATCCTAGGGGTTGCTGTCGCCGGTCCGGGAGCCGGGGAACTGATTGCAGAAGGGGTGCTGGCCATGGAGATGGCGGCCCTGTCAGAGGACCTGCGCAAGACCATTCACCCTCATCCGACCCTGTCGGAAACCCTTTATGATGCGGCAAAGAGGTTGTAACCCCGGTTGTTTTTGCCTGGTAGGGGCGAGGCATGCATCGCCCCTACGTCCCATCTGCCTGCCAGCCGCCGCCCAGGGTTTTGAACAGGGCGGTGGTGGCATTGAGGCGGTCACGGGTCGCTTCCGTCAGGGCCAGCTCGGCACCCAGCAGCTGGCGCTGGGCGTCAAGAACCTCGATAAAACTGCTGTACCCTTCCTGATAGCGTAATTCAACCAGTTCCAGGGTCTTTTGTGCAGCTTCCTGCTGGCGACGCAGGGCGGTCTCGCGCTCAGCAATAGTGCTTGTCAATAACAGGGCATCGCGTACTTCGCGAAAGGCGGTCTGGACGGTGATCTGATAGCTGGTCTCAGCCTGGTCGCGCAAGGCCTTGGCCGTTTCAACGCGGGCGCGGTTACGCCCGAAATCGACCAGGGGACCGAGAATTGCGCCGCTGATTCCCCAGGTTTCGGTCGAGCTCTTTAAAAGATCATCAACATCACCGGCGACACTGCCGAGAAACAGGGCCAGATTAAACCGTGGCAGGCGTTCCGCCATCGTTACTCCCAGTTGGGCATTGGCAGCCATCAGGGTGGCTTCGGTTGCACGGATATCGGGACGGCGTTCCAGCAGCTCAGAGGGAAGAAAGTCCGGGAGGGCTGGTTGTGGTGTTAACTGGTCAAGTCGGCCATCCCCAAAATCGAGGGTTCCCATCAATTCTGCCGGACTCATGCCGGTTAATATCGCCAGGGCGCTCTCCAGACGGGTCACCTGCTCCTGGCGCAGGGGGATCAACGCCCGTACCGCTTCCCATTCTGAGCGGGCCTGCTGCAGCCCGAGTTGATCAATGACCCCGCCATCAAAGCGAATTTGCTGTAATTCCAGGCTGTCACGGCGCAGGCCCAGGGTGCGTTCGGTGATGCGCAGCTGTTCCTGGGCGGCACGCAGGTTGGTGTAGGTGCTGATCAAATCGCCAATCAGTTGCAGGCGGACAGCATCGTAACTGTAGTGCGAGGCTTCAAATTGTGCCAGTGCGCTTTCACGGCTACGGGCCAGGCGTCCCCAGATGTCGACCTCGTAGCTGAGCATGCCGGTCAGGCTGAAGCTGTTATTAATAGCACCGGCAGAAACCGCAGCAGACTGTTGAGTGCGTGCCGCTTCGGCCTGGCCGTCGAGGCTGGGCAGCTGCTGCGCCGAGGCGAATCCCAGACGGGCACGGCTTTCGCGAATGCGCTCCAGTTGCAGGCGCAGGCTGAGGTTGTCGTTCAGCGCGCGCTCGATCAGTTGGTTCAGCAGCGGGTCCTGGTAGTAGCTCCACCAGTCGTTTTCAATCGCCAGGGCATGATGATCAGAACTGTTCTTAGTCTGCTGCCATTGTTCAGGCAGATCAAGGTTCGGGCGTTGATATTCCGGCCCGATGCTGCAGCCACCGAGCAGCAATGCACAAAGGGTAACTGAGAGAACCAGAGTTTTCATGAATGAGCTGCCTTTCTCTTGTTCAGGCGTTCCCGGCGCCGGGTCGTGATATCTTCAAGAAGTTTGTAAACCAGCGGCACAAAAAACAGGGCCAGGGAGCTGGCGGCTACCATGCCGCCGACCACCACGGTGCCGATTTCCTGACGACTGGCGGCACCGGCACCGCTGGCAAAAACCAGTGGCAGGGTGCCGATAATAAAGGTCATGGCGGTCATCATGATCGCCCGAAAGCGTTGTCTGGCTGCTTCTGTAGCTGCTTCCAGAGAGCTCATTCCGGCGCGTCGATTCTGGGCGGCGAACTCAACAATCAGAATCGCGTTTTTGGCCGCCAGTCCAATCAGTACCAGCAGTCCGACCTGAAAATAGATGTCGCTGGGAAAGCCCCGGGTCCAGGCTGCCAGGGCCGCTCCCAGGACAGCAAAAGGGATCGCCGAGGCAACGGCTAGCGGCAGGGTCCAGCGTTCATATTGGGCGGCAAGAATCAGAAACACCATCAGCAGCCCGAGTCCAAAGGCCGCTGCACCGGTACCGGCGGCGGCGTCGAGCTGGTAGGCTTCACCGGTCCAGCCCAGCACCGTGTTGTCACGTCCAAGCCCGGTGGTTACTTCCTCCATCGCTGTTTTTGCCTGTCCACTGGTGAACCCCGGTGCCGGATCGGCCAGGAGTTTGGCCGAGGTATAAAGGTTGTAGCGATTGACAACATCAGCGCCGCTGATGCGTTCCATCGATATCAATGAACTCAGCGGCAACATTTCACCCTGTTGTGAACGAACAAAAACCTGATTAAGGTCTTCAGCACGGTTGCGGAATTCTCCTTCCGACTGCAGGCGCACCTGCCACAGACGGCCAAAATAGGTAAAATCGTTAACATATATACCGCCAAAGGTGCTCTGCATCGCATCGTATATCTGGTTGATGGGGACCCCGGCGGCACGCGCTTTTTCGCGATCGAGCACGGCATTATAACGGGGGATTGTCGTGTCGAGCAAGGAACGGACATTGGTCAGCTCCGGGCGTTGATTGGCTTTGGCAACCAGGTCGCGGGCAATCGCGTCAATCTCTTCAACACCGACATCGCCTCGTACCTGCAGGTAGCCTTCGACCCCGCCGGTCAGGGACATTCCTCGGATGGGTGGCAGGGTGAAGGCAAAGACGTTAGCCTCCTGGATGCCCATGCCAATTCCCATAATCTTGCCGGTAACCGCCGCCGCACTCTGTCCCGGTCCACGGCGATCGTTCCAGTCAGTGAGTTTGGCAAAACCGACAGTGGAGTTGGACTTCTGCGATGATGAAAAAATATCAAAACCGGCAAAGGTGGTAAACTGATCGACTTCGGGGATACTGAGAACCTGAGCGGACAGTCCTGCCAGGGTTTCTGAACTGCGCCCCAGAGAAGCGGTCGGTGGCAGTTGTGCCACCACCAGGGCAACGCCTTGATCTTCTTGCGGAACCAGCCCGGCGGGTAAGCGATCGAGCAACCAGACCGTGCTGCCAATGACCAGCGCAAAGGCAACCAGACCGATAATGGTATGGCGCAGCAAGAAAGAAACGCCGCCAACAAAAACCTTGGTGATTGCCTCGAAGGCGCGGTTGAAAAGGCGAAAAGGGGCCGCCAGTTTGCGCGGTTGGCGATCAAGGAGCAGAGCACACATGGCTGGAGTCAGGGTCACAGCAACGACGCCTGAGATCACCACTGAAACAGCGATGGTGACAGCAAACTGGCGGTAAAGTTCGCCGCTCAAACCCCCTAAAAACGCCACAGGAGCAAAGACTGCTACCAGTACCAGGGTGGAAGAAATGACCGCACCGGAGACCTGCTGCATGGTTTCGACTGCCGCATCGCGGGCACTGATTTGCTGTTCTCTCATCAGACGTTCAACATTTTCCATCACGATGATCGCATTATCAACAACGATACCAATCGACAGAACCAGTCCGAACAGGGTCAGCAGATTGACCGAAAACCCGAGGGCCTGCATCCCGGCAAAGGTACCAATCAGGGAGACCGGGATGGCGGCAATGGGGATCAGCGCAGCACGTAAATGCTGGAGAAAAGCGAAGGTAACCAACACCACCAGGAGAACGGCGATGATCAGGGTAATAAACACTTCGCGGATTGATATCTCGACGAATTCGGTGGTGTCGTAAGGGATCCGGTATTCGAGCCCGGCCGGAAAACGCTCAGCTAGGTCACGAAAAGCCTGGTGTACCATTTGTGCAGTTGCCAGGGCGTTGGCCCCAGGCTGCAGGTAAACCCCGATTGGCACAGTTGGTTGGCCGTTGTAGATGGCATGAAAGCCGTAGTTCTGGGAGCCTAATTCAACCCGGGCTACATCGCGCAGGCGCAGGGTGCTGCCATCGGTATTGGAGCGCAGAATGATCTGCTCAAATTCCGCGGGTGATGCCAACTGCCCCTTGGTTGTGACGGTAAAAGTAAAGGCCTGCCCTTCCGGTGCCGGTTGATCGCCCAGGCGGCCGGCCGCAAACTGGGCATTTTGTTCACGGATGGACTGGGCCACATCGGTGGGCGTCAGTTGATACTGGGCCAGCTTGTCCGGGCGCAGCCAGACCCGCATGGAGTAATCCTGGGCACCAAACAGGGAGGCCCCGCCAACCCCGGGAATCCGTACTAATTCGTCCAGCACATTGAGCAGGGCATAGTTGCTGATGAACAGGGTGTCGTACCGCCCTTCAGGGGCGTTCAGGGTGGCGACCATTAACAGGTTGGTTGAGCGCGATTCAACCCGCACCCCGGTATCCCTCACCTGCTGGGGCAAGCGCGCCAGAGCCGCCTGTACCCGATTGTTAACGTTGATGGCATTCTGGTCAGGATCGGTGCCGAGCTCAAAAGATACGGTGATCTGCAAACTGCCGGCATCGGTGGCTGTTGATTCCAGGTAGATCATGTCATCGACCCCGTTGATTTCCTGCTCGAGGGGAGCAGCCACCGAGGCGGCAACAACATCAGCACTGGCACCGACATATTGGGCACTGACGACGACCTGGGGGGGG
>RRYU01003605.1_pt1 | contig 42579 bp, 37 predicted proteins | sample 2162651 | NCBI WGS metagenome assembly RRYU01 (sample SAMN10267283, study PRJNA491782) | microbial mat metagenome | isolation source: biomat in the production well | place: Japan: Minami-Kanto gas field, natural gas well KTG3 | collected 2017-06
GGGTCAGCGTCTGCTGGCGTTTCGCCCACGGGCGAATCGGGTTTGTCAACTATAGTTGACACGGGGTCAGCGTCTGCGCTCTCCCAGACCAGGGCCGGGACTGGCTGGCCAGCGAGTTCATAGAGAGCGGCCACCTGGGGCCACGTCTGGCGCACGAGGGCGCTCCACGAGGCCACGGTGCGCCCGCGTGTGATCGGGTGGTCAATGTCGAGCAGTTCGCGCAAAAAGGTGACGTGCCCTTCAAGGCGGCCCTGTTCGCGGCTGCGCTGCGTTGCAAGCTCTGACAGGTCGCTCTGGTCGCGTGCGGTGCGAATCTCGGCGCGGAGGCGCTCCTGTTCAACGGCAATCTGCGCCTGGCGGTGCCCAGCTCGTAGCGCATCAATGGGGTCAACGTCTAACCCGCCGGTGGCCGTGGGGGTCAATGCGTCATACTCGGCGCGTAGGGCCGCCAGGGTGCTGCGTAGTGGCTCAACGGTTGCATTCAGGCGCTCACGGGCGGCGCGGTCGGCGGCAATCAGGCGGGCAATGCTGGGTATCGATTCGATATCCAGCGGTGGGAGAGTCGGTAGGCTGAAACCTTTTTCCATTGGGTACTCCATTCTGGATTATGTCAGGGCGGAATGTTACTAGATTCTGGTAACATTCCGTGTCAGGGCGGAATGTGTGCAGAATCTGCACACATTCCGGCTATCGCTCATACCATCGGGACTGGCGGAGGGAGCAAGAACGAACAAATTGATCGTTTTGACCCCCCATTTCATATGTGTGATGGTGTGTGATCACCCCCTTTCATATGTGCAACTACTGTGCATCCGGTCGGCGGAAAACCGCCCGCCAGACCTGTTCGCCACATCGCCAGCAGTGCAGATACCAGATACCGCCATGTCGCTCCATAACGGTGCGCTGCCAGGTCTGGCAGCAGGGGCATTGCACGGTGTAGAGCCTCAACTGGCGCATGGTCGCCCGCGTCTCAAAAGGGCGTTTCAATTGTTGCATGGGTGCCCGCGTCTCAAAAGGGCGTTTCAATTGTAGACTCGTTGTTCACGCACTGACCGGCATTGCTATCAATGAAAAACAATGCCCCCCCTCAGACCAGCAGGCCCAGCACATCGGCCAGGTCATCTATCGATCGCGCGACAATCACCCGATGGCCCAGGGCCTGAAGCGTTGCGATCATCGCCGTCTGCTGGGCGCTACAGCGGCCGCCCGGGCGCTTCACCTCGACAAAGCACGCCTGCCCACGCGGGCCGATGAGCAACAGGTCAGGGGAGCCTTTTGGGGCCAGCCGAATCGGGTGCGTGCCGTCTCGTGACCAGGCTGTGCCCGCGTTCAAGCGAATGGCAAGCCATCCGGCAAACTGGGCGGTTTGGATGATGGCGCGTTGTAGGGCGGCTTCGGTCATTGTGTCACCAGTCCTTGCCCCGGAGGGCATGCCGATAGGCCGGGCGGATACGAAAACTCCAGTTCTGTTCGTTCGCGTCGACGGGCGTATGCCCACAGGCCAGCATGCCGCCCTTAAACGCGCCGTTGTAGACATAGATACCCGTGTGTGCCTGAAACGTGTGCTTCAGGCCGTAGCTTGTCGCATAGCCCCCACCGAGGGACTGCCCACGCCAGACGGTGCGCGCCGGGACGACATGCGCGCCGATCCAGTCAATCAGCGCGGTCTGGTGGTCGGGCGGCAGCTCGGCAAAGCGGGCCGGGTCGTCAAGCGGGTTCGGGTCGCGCCGTCGTGTCATCGTGTCACCTCGGTTGGTTCTGCGAGTCGGTACTGAAGTTGTGCCAGGAAGGTTTCAAGCGAATCCCAATTCAGCCGGGTATCGTCACAGGCTTTATGGACAAACACTGGCGGGCCTGTACGCCACGGGCCAGGGCCATCAAAGGCAGGGTCTGGCCAGGCAACATGTGCATCGTTCACCGCTGTAATCCGCTGCCCGCACCGATCGCAGAGAAGAACCGGATAGATACGGTCTTCTGTGTTGCTGTACTCATACACAATGCCCATAGGGAGCCTCCTGGGTGCGCTGCGCTGCGTCTGCGGATGCCCAGCGCAGCGCCTGGTCTTTGTAGCGAAAGGCTTCAGCGTGTTGACCGTCTGGTGTCTGAACCAGGAAGTACACCCCGTAGCGCGATGGCTGCCCCCGATGATCGCACATCACCAGCGTGTAGCCAGGGGGCAGGGCTGGCGGGTCGGCTGTCACCTGCACAACCTCACCGTCTACCTGCACAACCTCATCTGAAGGTTGTGCAGGCGTTTTAGCGCATTGTGACGCCTGCTGCACAACCTGCACATCCTGCACACGCATTTCTACTAGAGATGATTCTCGTTGTGTGTGTGGCGTGGGCATCTGTACGGGGTATGCGCTGTTCTCTGTATGCTCTATATAGATAGGTTGTGCAGGTTGTGCAGGTTGTGTTTGTGGCGTACTGCTGCGGTAAACAGTCCCGCCTATAGGTTGTGCAGGCGGGGGTATAGGTTGTGCAGGTTGTGCAGGCGGGGGTATATCAAGCGGCTTTTCACCCACCGCACGGGTTGTTATCCCGGTAAATGCACGTATACGCACGCCGTTGCGCGTGATCTGGATTTTGCGCACGCCCAGCCGGGTCATTGCCTGCCCGATGCGCGTCATCTGCCCGCGTTCATCACCTGCCAGCTTGATATCGTTATCGCCCAGATGCTTAATAATGTCCCCAGCGGTCAGGTAATCTGCCTCAACGCCGGTAAGAACAAAATACTGCGCTGCCCAGTCGTCCAGAACGCTGGATACCATATGCTCACGGTTCGTGGTATCACGGGCCTGCTTTTCTTCTGCGGTGAGACGCCACGACTCACCAGCGCGGTACAGGGCCACGGCTTGCCCCCAGAGTTGATTGACATCAAGATCGCGTGAATAATTCCAGTCGATATCATCGATCGTGGTGACAAGAAAGCGCCGGTTGCCCGTGGTATCAGCTAAAAAGCCCGTGTCAGGGTTCACGGTGCCGATGAATGACACGACTGATGGTTTGCGGGTATCACGCTGCCCGTATGCCTTGCGTAGCACGATGGTCTCTTTTGTCAGGAATGCTTTTAAGGCTGCTACATCGGCTTTCCTGGTGGTAGCGTCTAGCTCTCCCACCTCCCAGATAAAGCTGGTCATCTGGCGTTTCAGGCAGTCTTTATCACCCGGAGCGATAAGCTCATCATTGAAATACCCTGGCAATCCACTGCATAGCCATCGGGCAAACAGCGATTTCCCCTGGTCTTGCGCACCTGCAAGGACAAGCATCACGTTCTGGCCTTGCTCAAACACCTTGGCCACTGCCCCCACCATCCAGCGGACGAAATACGCATGGTGCAACTGGCGGTAGGTTCCGTCTGCATACGCAATGTGGGGGTCTGTGCAGGTGAGATAGCGACACATCCGCGCTATGTGGTCAGTGCCGTCATACGTCTCAGCACAGGCGTTGAGGTAGTCCTTAATCGGGTGGTAGGCGTTCTCAAGGGCATCGGTCGTGTAGGCATCCTGCATCCGCTTGATACCAACGCCTTTTCTCACAATGCCAGCATCACGGGCGCGTGTGCGCAGCTGGGCTTCAAGAATATCGTTCGCTGGGTGTCCGTTGATCTCAAGGTCATCAGAACAGAGATTCAGCCGGAATGAATACCCAAGGTCGTGCAAGGCGCTGATAATCGTCTGCGCATTTATCGGCTCATCAGCCTGGCTGACCCACCGAGCAGCCTGGCCAGCCTGGTCGGCTGGGTGTGGAGGCTCATCGGCTGGGCGGCTGGCCAGCTCGCCGCCGTCGATCGGGGCCGTCCCGTTGCGCCGGTCTGGTTCAGGGAGTTGTACGCCTGCAATCTTAGCAGCTTCCCGTAGCACGGTCGGAAAACACGACTCTGTCTCTGGCGTGCCAGTTGTCACCAGGGCCACCAGGTTGAAGCAATCTCCGCCATATTCGCCCTGATGGTTGTACCACACCCGTTCTGCTGTATTGATAAGTAATCCGCCATTGCCCAGGATGCGCGTTTCATCGCCATCAACCTGAATACCGCCTGTAAAATGTTGCTGGGCATAGGCGACAAGGTCGAAGCGTGCTTTGATGTCATCTTTGATTGCTGCGTTACCCGTGTGGGTGCGCCGGGGTGCGTCTTTCTTCTCTGGCGTCTTTGGCGTCTTTGGCGTTGCGACGGCGCGGAGGGCGTTTATCAGCGTCTCTATGGTTACGTCGGCAGGGGCGACGGTCGGCAAGTGCCCGTTATACCCTGTATGACTGGGGAATACCGTCTGACATCGTTCCCAGCGCAGTTCAATATGGTCAAAGTCGTCTGCATACGCAGGGAGGGGAACAAACGTAATCACGCCCTTGTCGTCACCTGTCCCACGGGCGTTCTGTACCTCTTCGGGCAGATCTCCCGTGCAGATGATGGCGATATGTCGTCCCTTCCCGCTCCGGCTGGGGCCTGCCCAGTCATAGCTATCGGGGAGGTTCAGCCCGCGTAGGATTGTTTGCCAGACGTGCGCCGGGACGGGTTTCTTTGTTCCGTCTTCGTGTTTAATCGGGTCAATGTCAATGTGTCGCCAGTCATTGATACCAGCAATAACGCCTATCGTATCGTGCGCTGAATACCGAGTGCCGTTCACCCATCTTGGTTCTGTATTGATAATTAGGCTCTTAATGCACTCAGCAGGCTGCCGGTTGCTTTCCCATTCTTTCCATTTGAACGTTGGGTTTTTACCATCGCTGGCGATAATCGTCACATTGGCACCGAGGTCGTGTACCTGGATAAGTGCCCGTTGGAGGTCGGCTTTTGTCGGCTGGTTCGTCGCTACCATCGGCGCACCTCGCGCCCATCGGCAACTTCCGACAATTCTAGCCTGGCACACCAGCGCGGCAGCAAGGCCGGGCTAATGGCTGAGGCTTCACCGTCTGGCCACATCAGCACAAGCTTGTCAGATCGAGCAAACAGCGTGCCGGTTGCCCGGTCGCGCACAACGGCGTATCCTCGTTTTTTCATCGTTACGACGGCCTTTTCAGGGTCTCTGAAGCGGTATGTAGACATCGGGCACAATCCTTGTCTGCTGAGATTGCGCCGGGGCGAGGTCAGGGCATTCTGTGCTATAATGGCCCTGTCGGGTTGGCTCCGGCGCAATCGAAAATAGTGTGAGAGAGCGAGACAGAAAACCCCAGCGATGGCACGCTGGGGTTTTTCTTTGTGCGCCGTATCGATTACAATGAGGATACGGCGCGGAGCGGTTTAGTACCTCCCCTCGTCGGTGTTGTGCGCGGTTCCTGCTGTCACGTTTGGCGACAGAGCAGCAGGGGCCGCGTTTTTGCGTCCTAAAGCCGACTGGCGTAAAAAGGCCGCTATCGACAATCCGCGCTCGCGTGCGCGGGCTTCGATAGCGGCTCGTTGGTCTTCTGTTACGCGAAATCCCATCAGGATGGGATGTGCAAGGGGCATTTGAATATCCTTCACAATAGAACGCGGGTTCGGTATTGTTCCATCGATTCATTCTATGATAACACCCCCAAAAGTACAAATGGCTCACAATCCCGAATGTTGACACCCAGCGGGTGCTATGGTACCCGCTCACTACCTACGATCTGTTTGTCGCCCATCCTGGGATTACTGCACAAAATGGTGATTTTCAGCACCTATTAATTCCACTGGCGACGGCGCTCCCGTGCCTGGTCGTCTTCGTCCTGAAACATCCGCAGATGGTCGGCAATGCAGCGCATCCGCCAGGTCAGCGCCTGCTGGAGCGCACCGCGCCGGGTATCGTGCGGTCGGGCTGGGCCGTGCAAAAAGCCTTCGCCCAGAGCATGCAGACACACCCAGCCGTGGGTTGTCTGTGCCAGGGTAAACCCCACGCTGGCCAGCTGGTCATCGGTCGGCACACTGCCCAGTGCCAGATGATTCCGTAGGGTGAGCAGGCTGGCCAGGTCGTGTTGTAGGTCGGTCTCTGATGTTCGTTGTGACATTGTGTCCTTCTTTGCTAGATATAGTGGCGTATTGGGTATTAACCATACGACATATAGTCTAAAACATCCGATGTTGAAGCGTACACGGCGCGGTCTTCAGTTCCTGGTTGAAGCGCTGCCCCTTGCGCCGGCACTCGTTACGCCAGTTGAGAAGCAAGATAATCATCGCTCTCTTTGTCGTGTAGTGTGGCAGATCCGCCCATCTGCAGAGTGCCGATAGCTCTTTGCCCGTTAGAACTGGCATCAATCGCGCTGCAAGCGCGTGTACCTGTTCGTGCGTGTCAGCCTCACCCCAGCTTGCCAGGACAGTACGCACATGGGCCGCCATCAGCAGGCGGGATATGCGCTGAGTTTTGGTGCCACTGTGGGCAATGCCCATAAGCCGGGATAAGGCCTCTAGTTCGTCCAGGCTGGCATCTGCAAGGCTCTCCGCTGTCCAGTCCTGCGGATTGCTGCGGTACAGCTTGTGCCAGCGGTAACTGATGAGTTTCATTGATTCCTCACTGAAAGCGCCCCGCTACGCCGTAGCAAGGCGCTGGGTGTGCTTACGTATTCAGACTCGTATCTGTCCAGAGATAGCCGCAATAGCCGCGATTATTCCGGGGCGCGTGGGCTTTCGGATGCTTATTCGGGCAAAAATAGGTTTGGTCATCATATCGGCTTATCATCATCGGCGTGTTGTCGTAGGGGCAACACGGGTGTCCGTTGCTATCAAAGTGTGGGGTCATTCCCGCGCCCGTTTCGCGTCCTGGCGGCTCGGTCGGCCTGCTGGGTGCGCTGGCCGGGCGGCTGGCGGGCCGGGCCGGGTGTGCTGGGTCAATCCCTGCTGCCTTCATGCGCGCTACCACGTCGGGCAGCTTGTCTATGCTGGCGTGCAAGTCAATCGTAATCGGGTAGCCCTGATAGACGCCACTGATGTGCATATCCACCGAGGGCCGCGCTGGGGCCTGCTCGGTGGGTGCGTCGGATGTGCCGTTGCGATACTCTGTCATCGCTGTGCCTCCCTCAACTCGGCCAGTTCGCGTTGTGCCATCTGGTCAAGCACGGCTATCGCTCGGTCAACGCCGGTGGCCGCCATCGTATGCCCAAACGCAACCAGCGTGTCACCGCCGCGGCGGTACTGGTCGGCCAGCGTGGTTTGTTCGGCCACGATGTCTATCAGGGCCGCCCTGAGTGATTCGAGGGCTTCAATGCTGGTCATTGCCTCACCTCGCTGTCACAGAGCCGCCAGCCGGAGATGCCCATCTGCATCCAGGTCAGGCCGCCCAGCGTGCAATAGCTCACGTGGTCGATATCGGTCACGGGCGCGTCTGGCTCGTGAATCTCGCCTATCTGCCGACATTCTACGCCAGCCGGATCGCGGGTGTCAGGGATGGGCCAAAAGGGATGGGCCGCTTCTGTAATCACCTGAAACATATCGTTCGATACCTGGTAGAAATAGGGCTTGCCATCGCTGCCCGTGCAGATCATCAGCGTCTGGCCGGGCGTTTGGTCGGGGCGGCTTGCCCGGTGCAGTTCTAGCCGACAGCCTTCATTGAACGTGTCTGCTCTGCCCTTGAACACAATGTCGCCTGTGACGGTTGGGTCAACACGCCAGATACCACACGATTTCAGTGTGATGTAGTCGTATAGTGTCACTTCCATTGCTTTCCCTTGCTTTCTATGGATAACGGCGCTGGCGTGCCCGGTTGCTCTCCGATCACCTGCTGCCAGCGCCGGGATAGTGTGTCTCGTGTTCTGCCTTGCAGATCGGGCAGTGCCGCCGTGCGTTTTTCTGGCGTTTCAACTGCCGTTCAAGCGTTCTGTCGCCATCAGGCCAGATGCGTACAACCTGGTAGCCTATGCCGCGCTCGTTTGCGACCTGCGTAAGCCGGGCGCCTGTGCCGTTCTGGTGGGCGGCTAGACGTTGAGAAACGTCTAGCGCATACCCGATGTAATGCTGGCAGGTGTGTCGTGGGGATAGTGGCTTGCTGAAGTGGAGAAGATACACTGCCATTGCCGTTGCCCCCTATGCCGCTATCGCCAGGTCGCCCAGCGCCTCAGCCGCGGCCGCCCGATCCCATTCAATCGCAATGTCGAGTAGGGCCGGGAACTGTTCAATCGCCTGGTCGACCGCATCATCCCAGCACAAGCCGAACGTGGTACTAAAAATCTCCGCTGCTAAATCCAATATCTCTTTGTCGAGTATAATTTGTGTTGCGACCATTGGAAGCCTTCTTTCCGTGGTTGATGCGCCGACCCTGCTCTGAACAGGGTCGGCGCGTTGCTTTGTTACGCTGCGAACAACTCCGACATTTCCCGATTCGCCTGGGCCTTCACTGCATTTTTCACCAGCCGGGCGGCTGCCCGATGTTTGCAGGGCTGGCCCTCTTCAAACGCTTTGCACTGGCACGACCCATTAGCCTGATAGATAACGCCACTCTCCGAGTAATACACCAGTGTGCCGGTCGCTACATCAAACACAATCTCATCTGTCTGTAGCAGATACTCATAGCCGCTTTCCAGTGCGTTGCGCCATCGGTCTGACATCTGCACAGTACGGGCCTGGTCAACAGCAGCGGTCAAGTCGTCTAGCAAGTCTGCGGTAGAGAGTGTGCGATACATCGGGCTTGCCTTTCGTGTCAGTGCAGTTCGTTCGGCTAGTTCGCTAGGTGCGCTATGTGCGCAAGAACAGTATAGCATATTAGGGCGCGAACGTCAATACTTTTCACGCACCTGTTGACGTTTTGCGAACTAACTGCTATACTGCGCATATGCTTGAAATGACAAAAGGGGGTGATGACCGTGACAGAAGAACGGCTTCTAAGCGCGAAAGAGGTTGCAGAGTTGCTGAATGTTAGCCCGCGTATGGTGCAGAAAGTTGCAGCACAGGGCGAATTGATAGCGGTGCGAATCGGTGATTTACTACGGTTCCGCCCTGCTGATGTTGAGGGCTTTATTCGGCAGCGTCGTAACCCAGCGAATGAACAAGGGGCTGAGGACTTTGCGTAAGGCCGGGGAGTGTGCGACCTTCCACAGCAACACACCCCACGGCAGGCGCTACTACGTATTTACCGCACTAGCATAAGGAGTATAACACGCTATGAGTATCTTCAAGATCGGCTCACGACCCGTGAGCGAGGCAGAGTTCAATCAGGCCGCCGAGTGCGTCGAGTGGAACACACCAGTCCACGAAAACCACGAACAAACCCACACAACAACACTGAACCACGAAGGCCAGGACAACGCAGAGTTCTCGCGGATCACAATAACAAGCACTCGAAGTGAAGACGGACGCTCATTCACCGACATCCTTACACTTCACCGATAGGAGGTCGGGCGTTATGAGTAAAGTTCTCGCAACATTCGGTATTGTCCTGCTCTTGCTGGGCATATTCGGCATCTGGTACACGTCACCTGACAGCCAGGCCGCCAGAGAGACGCGCCGGTGGGAACAGGCGCAACTCCGGGCGGAACAGGCCGCCCTGAGTGCAGAACGGGCCGCCCAGCTCGAGCCGGTTCGCGCCGTGGTTGACCCGGTCATTTATGCCGGCATACGGTTAATCGGGCTGGGTATCCTGGTCTACCTGGCGGTCGCCCTGGGAGGTGCGACCACGGCCTTTTTTCGCAAACGATTGGTACTGGTTCAGCCAGACAGCGCCGGGCGGCTACCTGTTCGGTTGGATAGCGCCGCGTACCACGGGGTATCTGCTGCTGCGCTGGGGGGCTACCACGCCACCCAGCACGAACGGGCGCGTCAATCAGCAGCCGTGCCGATCCACTACGCGCCGCATACCGCTTTCAGCGAACAGAGTCACCCTGTCATTCAGGGAGCGCATAGCACGCCAGAGCCTGTTGTACAGCTTGCTGACCACACCTTGCCCAGCCTGACCGACCTGGCCGACCTGGGCCACCGTCCCACAGGCAAGGCCATTCTGTTAGGGCTGGGGGCCGGAGGGACGCCTATCACCGTCCCACTGCGCAACCTGTGGCATATCGGGCTGGCCGGGGCCACAGGCACCGGTAAGAGCAACATCGCCAGGCTGATTACGGCGCAGTTGCTGACCCTGGGCGCACAGGTATCCATTGCAGATCCAAAGTTTACGACGTTTGATGCTGAATCAGGGGAGGATTGGCGCCCAATCGCTGACAGGCTACACCTTGCGCCTGCATCAAAACCAGCCGACATAGCCGACCTGCTGTCCTGGCATAGCGAGGAACTAACGCGCCGGTTGGAACTGCGCCAGAAGGGTGAGAAGGTCGGTGGGCCATTGTTCTTGTATATGGACGAATGGCACGTCATTAGTGAAGACGTGAAGGATGCTGAGGCGCTGGTGACGCGCCTATCACGCATAGGCCGGGGTGTTGGGATGTATTTGTTAACCGCTGCCCACAGTATGCTTGTCAGGGACGGGGCCACATTCAGAGACCAGTTCCGGACTGGCTACTACCTGGGCGGCGCACGCTCGACCGGCGCGGCCTTGCTCGACCTGGCCCAGCGGGATATTGATGAGAGTGTACTCGAAACGGGGGTCGCCTATCTGCGCTCGACGGCCACCAGTCCGGCGCAGATTGTCCGGGTTCCCTACGCCAGCAATGAGGCAATCTATGGGCTGCTGACTGATGGCCAGCCGACTATGGAACGACTTCACACGGGCGCTGAAGTGGGCAGAAATCCAGCGTCACCAGACCCTGTTATGAAGTCCTCTGGAAGTCCTTTTGAAGTGGCTACGGAAGTGACTTCTCCGGCAGCAGAATGCGCTATACCGAGTGCCGAAGTAGCACGGGTGTTGGGCCTGTTTGTCCAAGGGCTTTCTATCAGCGACATTGCCCAGGAGGTCTATGACGCACCCAAGGCGGGTGGGAAATCTGTCGAGGCACGGCGCAAAGTCGAGGCGGTCTTACGCCAGTCACTAGGGGGCGTACAGCGATGATCGCCGCAACATTGATGTTCTGTGTAGGCATCCTGCTGGGGGTGGCACTCGGCTACCGCGCCGGGTGGAATGCCCACATTGACTATAAACTGACTGAAGCTATTGAGAAGGCAGAAGCCATAGCAGCGGAGGAACGAAAATAATGAACCAGCTCACACGACCCACACGCCAGCTTGCTCGACCACGCTCGGCCACCAGGTACGACATTGTTGACGGTGAGTATCGCATTGAGCCAGTACAGCCGACCTTGAGTAGCGCGGCATTGTACGTGGCAATCACGGCGCTACTGCTGGCACTCGGTATGCTCATTGTCGGCTATGCTGTCCTGCTGGGCATCTAACGTGAACAGGTATCCACCAGGCCGCCCTGACCATCGGGGCGGTCTTTGTATTCCAGGAGTATCTCTATGATGTCATCACCGCTTCATTCCGACCTGGCCGCATTCCTGGCCAGCCGTGATCTGACCTGTGAGGCGGGGAGCACGGCGACGTATGCCGCCTATCTTGCCGACTATCAGCGGTTTCTGGATACAGACGCCAGCTATGCCGCTGCCCCCTTCGCTCCAAACACGATTCGCATGTACCTGCTCGCCCTGAAGCAGCGCAGACTCAGTGCGGCATCGCTGGATAACCGATATCGACTCCTCAAGACCTGCTGTCGGTGGCTCGTCGAAGAAGAGTACATCGAGCGCGATCCATTCGTCGGAAAAGGCCGGGTGCGCCCGTTTGCGCACAAACGGGTGCGTCGCCAGATCTACACAGAGGCCGAGGTGGTCACCTTACTGAAGGCGGCTGCCATCCCCCCGGATCCGGGGCCAGGGCGGCATCGCTGGGCGGCTGATGGGCCGACCGTCCGCGAGTCCGCGCAAGCTCAGGCGCTCATCCTGCTCCTTGTCGATAGTGCGATGCGAGCGGGCGAAGTCTGTTCCCTGACCTGCGGCCAGGTGCGTGCCGAGCGGTTGATTATTCGCTCAAAAGGGGGGCATTGGGATGTTGCCTGTATCACCGTGGCAACCCGCCAGGTGCTCCGCCAGCTCGCTGGCGACCGACCGGATACAGCGCCGCTCTTTCGCGATCGCACTGGGGGGCGCTGTAGCGTCCGGGCATTGCGCGGCATTCTGGAACGTCTAGCCGAGCGTGCCGGAATCGAGTTGCCGCCCCGCCCCTTGCACGCCTTTCGCCATTACGCGGCCCGACAATGGCTTCGGGCCGGGTTAGCTGATTTGACCATCCGGCAGCTTATGCGCCATGAGCAACTGGGGACGACACGGTTGTACACGGAACTGAACCCTGACGACCTTGATGCGTTGCACGCCATCGCATCGCCGATTACCCGCCTGATGACAGCGGCTGATACCCCTCTGCGGAGTGAGGCAGACTAGGAGAAACGTTCTATGGCAGGCAAGCGCAGGAGCAAGAAAGACGGCTCGGTGTTTCAGACCAGATCGGGCGGCTGGCGGGGCTACCTGACCCTGCCGATGGGCAGACGGAAATATGTGTCAGGCCAGACGCGGGCGGAGGTGGTTGCCAGGCTCAAGGCGCTGCAGAAGGAACAGGAGGCCGGGCGCGATTTGGGCAGCCCAGACCAGACGCTGGCCACCTGGTTGACGACCTGGCTCGAAGACACGGTACGGCGCACCCGGGCACCCAATACCTACAAGCTCTATACAGAGACCTGCACGCGCTACATTCTCCCCGCGATCGGGCGGCTCAAGCTGGCCAGCTTGAAACCAGACCACATCCAGCGGCTGCTGAATGACCTGCACGATAGCGGGTTATCGGTGCGCACGTGTGGGATTGTGAAGAATACCCTTCGCACGGCGCTGAGTCTGGCGGTAAAACGCGGGCTGCTCGTGCGTAATCCTGCCAGTACCACCGAGTTGCCGAAGGAGAGTACGCCGTTTGAAGGGGTTGCGCTGTCAGCAGAGCAGGTGCGCCGGTTCTTTGACGTGAACCAGGAACACCCGTTGTTGCCCCTGTTTCGGCTTATCCTGGCGCTGGGCCTTCGGCGCGGTGAAGTGCTGGCCTTGACCTGGGCCGGGGTCGACCTGCACGGGCGCACCCTGACGATCCAGGTGAGTAAGACGGGGAAGCGCGTTGTGCCCCTGACTGACGATCTGGTCAGCCTGCTGAAGGCGCAACGCATCACCTGTACTGAAATGCGCCTGAAGGCCACACGCTGGGCCGACCCTGGTGACTGGGTGTTTCCGACCCAGGTCGGGACGCAACGCGCCGGGAGCGCCGTCGTGCGCACGTTCAAGGCGATGCTGGCGGCCGCTCGACTCCCAGAGACGATTCGCTTGCACGACTTGCGGCATACGGCCATCACGCTGATGCTGCAACACGGTGTGCCATTGCGAACCGTGATGAGCATCGTTGGACATAGCCAGGCCTCGACAACAATGGGGTATGCCCATTCAAGCGCAGAGACGGAACGGGCCGCCCTGACCACGCTGGCCAGGGTGTATGGATCATAGCGACGTGTGACAGATTCTGTCACACCAGGGCGCACCCTGACACGGGGTGCGCTTTTTTGTGCTCCGTTTTCGGTCATAGGGTGCAAGATAGGGTGCAATCGCACACCAAGCCGACTGGCAACGGCGTTCGGGTGCGCTCCTGTTGGGATAGTTGGCATATCCCGTAGATATGTCAATCATAGCGATGGGTGTACGTTTTCACAGTTGGGGGAAATTTCTGGTGGAACGGGCGTCCCTGCCCGTTTCATCGCAAGCAGGGACGCCTGCACCACCCATATGGTGAACAGTTACCGATGGGTGTAACTGTTCACCATATGGGGTAGCACATACACTACAGAGGCACAGAGGCACAGAGGCACAGAGACATTATGGCCATGGTCTCGCTACCAGTGTTGCCAATTGTTTATAATGGGTGTACCCTGTACATTGTTACTCTGACGGTTTCCATTGATATGGTTTCAGACTGACCAGTTTTATTTTAGACATGGTTTACGTTTCCTGTACCGTTTGGTTGGACGATACGCCCTCACCCCCTGCCCTCTCACGGGTAGGTTCTTTTCGTAGGGACGCGCTTCTGCGCGTCCGCATGGCGTCCTGATGCGAAAAACGTCCGCACGGACAGGCAGAAGCCTGTCCCTACGGATGGCGTTGGAACGCCATCCATCGAAAAACCTACCCCTGTGAGACCCCCGTTTCCCCCCTCTCCCTGAGGGAGAGGGGGGAAACGGGGCGTCCTGGCGGCACACGCGCCGCGTGTGCCGCCAGGACGCCCCGTCCGTCTGCCCCCGCCCTTGCAAGGGGCGGGGGCAGGGGTGGGGTGACTCAAGCGACCAGTTCGTCTGTGACGTGTACAGTACAATTGGTCATCCTGAAACCATGTCTTACAATACAATCCTGCCGCAGGCGACTCAGGTCTTTCGTCTGATCAAACGCCTGGTTTGTATGTCCACCGCGTAACGCGTGTATGTGACAAAGCTATGCACTTCAAACGTCTTGAGATCCAGGGCTTTAAAACCTTTGCTACCCGCGCTGTCTTTGAGTTTCGCCCTGGCATTACAGCGATCGTCGGGCCGAATGGCTCGGGTAAGAGTAATATTGCCGATGCGGTGCGCTGGGTGCTGGGCGAACAGAGTTTTACGGCCCTGCGCTGTAAACGTACTGAGGAACTGCTCTTCAGTGGCGGCGGTCGCCGTCCGCCATCTGGCCTGGCCGAGGTGTCGCTGACCATCGATAACAGTGACCGTTTGCTGCCCCTGGCGTTTGATGAGGTTACAGTCACGCGCCGCGCCACCCGCGCTGGCGATAACGAGTATTTTATCAATCGCGCCCGTGTGCGCCTGCGCGACTTGCATGCCTCTACCGAGCCGCTGGGTGGTTCCTACACGATTATCAATCAGGGTCTGGTCGATGCGGCGCTGACGCTGCGTCCCGAAGAACGCCGCCGCCTGTTTGAGGACGCCGCTGAGATTGGCGGCTTTGAGCTGCGCAAGGCCGAGGCCCTGCGTCGTTTGCGCGAAACGAATACGAATATTCAGCGCATTGCTGATCTGCTGGGCGATATGGAGCCGCGCCTGCGTGTACTCAAACGCCAGGCCGCACAGGCGCGCGCCCATCGTGAGCTGAGTGCTGAACTGCATACACGTCTGACCCATTTCTATACGTTCCAGGGGCAGGCGGCCTACGCTGCCTATCAGGCCGCCCAACAGCGCCTGACCCGCCTGGGGTCTGATCTGGAACAGGCGCGTTTGCAGCAGTCTCACGCGACTAGTGAGACGCGCGCTCGGCGCGAGGAATTGCGTCATCTGCGCGAATATCTGGGCAATCTGCACCAGCAGAGCAGTGCGCTGCATCTACGTGCCGAAGCAGCTCAACGCGACCTGGCGGTGGCCGATGAACGCTTGGCCGCGCTGTCGCGTCGGGCCGAGGAGTTTGAACGTACCCGCAACGACCTGGAAGTGCGTGTCGCCGAGGTCAGGCGCGATCATGCTGCCGCCCATGCAGCCCTCACCAGCGCCGAAAATAGCCTGGCCGAGCAGCAGGCGCTGCTGGCTGCCTGTGAGGCTGAACTGGCTGCCTACACCCTGGCGCGCCAGGCGCTCGATCAGGAACTGGCCGACGCTCAGGCGGCTGTGCTGGCGGCAACTACGGCTGCGGCTCGTCAGCGTAGTCGTGTCGAGGAAGCGGCCGCCCAGCGGACGCGTCTGCAGCAGGAACAGGCCGACCTGTCTAGCCGTATCGTGCAGGCTGAAGCTCATGTCACTGCTTTACGCCAGCAGCAGGAAACGGCTCACGTAGATGTTCAGTCCGCCGAAGTGCATCTGGCTGCTGTCGAGCAGACCCTGACACAGGCGCAGGCACAGATTCAGTCTTTGCGCGATCAGCGTGCCAGCGCCGATGAACGCCTGGCCGTTGCTCGCCGTGCCCTGGCTGATCTGGAAGCTCGCCTGGAGTCGCTTAGTCGCCTGGCGCGTTCGTATAGCGGTACATTTGCCGGGGTGCGCATGGCCATGCAGTGGGCTGAACGCGCCGGACGCACTGGCTTTGCCCTGGTTTCCTCAATTGTGCATACGCCCGCTGAACTGGAAACGGCTATCGAGGTTGCGCTGGGTGCGCGTCTGCAAAATATTGTGGTGGCACGCTGGCAAGATGCCGAAGATGCTATCGCTGAATTGAAACGCAGTGATGCCGGGCGGGCGACGTTTCTGCCCCTCGACACGCTGCGTCAGTCTACTAGCGACCGTCGCCGCGCCGATCACTATGCCACAGACGATGCTGTGCCGGGTGTTGCTGCCGACCTGGTGTCCTATGATCCAGCTTATCACGCCGTGGTGCAGCATCTGCTTGGACGCGTGCTGGTGGTGCGCGACATGCCCACTGCCCGCCGCGAGCTGCGCGATCTGTCTGGCGGCTGGATGCTTGTCACGCTGAGTGGTGAACAGGTGCAGAGCAGTGGTACGATCACTGGCGGCGCACGCACAAAAGAGACTGGCACGCTGCGACGTGAGCGCGAGTTACGTGAGTTGCCGCAACAGGTTGCCGCTGCCCGTGCGCATGTCGCAGCGATTGAAGCCGAACATCAAACCCTGGAGCAGCATCTGGACCAGGCTACCCGCGCCGTACGCGAAACAGAGCGTCAGTATCAGTTAGCCGGACGCGACCTGGCTAGCCGTCGCACCAGCCTGGATACCATCAACCAGCGCGTCGCCCAGGCCGTCCAGGAACTGGATTGGCAGCATGGGCGGCTAACAGCCCTGGAACGCGATCAGCAAGCCCTCGATGCCCAGGAACGTAATCTGGCCGACCAGCACGCGCAGGCCAATGCCCAGGTTGCCGCTGCCGAAGCGCATCTGGCCAGCCTGCGCACACGTCAGGAGGGCGAATTACAGGCTGACCGCACTCTCCAGACGCGCCTGACCGATCTGCGGGCTGCGGTTGCCACTGTCAGAGGGCAGGTCAAAACCGAACAATCCCTTGCCGCCACCCACCAGCAGAACCTGGAACGCATGGCCCGCCAGCAAGCTGAAGCTACCCGCCGCCTGGCTGACCTGGCCAGCGAGCGTGTTCAGGTAGAAGCCGCACGTGCCCAGGCTGCCGCCGCTCATCAGGCTCTGTCAGACGAACTGGAAACCCTGCGTACACATATCGGCCCGGCGGAATCCGACCTGCATGCCCGTGAAGCCAACCTATCTCATCTCGAAACCAGCGAGACACACGCCACCGAGCGCCTGCTGGAACTCGAAACCAGCCACAACCAGGCCGCGCTCGAAGCCCAGCGCACCCAGGATCGCCAGCACAGCCTGATCGAACGTGCCTCCGCCGACGGCATTACTCTAAACACACAGCCATCGATTGCCGCAGACCCGCCGCATGATCGGGACAACCTACCCGACGTCATCCAGAACCTGCGCGACCGCATCGCCCGCCTGGGCACCATCAACCCGCTGGCGCTGACGGAATATGAAGAGACTGCCGAGCGCCGTACCTTTCTACAAAGCCAGATCGACGACCTGCGCCAGGCCGAAACAACCCTGCAAGCCCTGATCCGCGAACTGGATGCTACCATGCACGATCGGTTTGCGCACACCTTCAGTGCCGTTGCTACGGAATTTGAAAAGAGTTTCACCCGTATCTTTGGCGGCGGTACTGCGCGGCTACGGCTGGTTGGCAGCGATAACGGGGCGATTGATGGGGTAGGCGATCCTGGCGACCCAGAAGCAGACCGAGCCGGGTCGCTGGGCGTGGAGATTCAGGCCCGTCCACCCGGCAAACGCCAGCAGAATATCTCCCTGCTCTCTGGCGGCGAACGTGCCCTGACAGCCGCCGCGCTGCTTTTTGCCATCCTCAAAGTCAACCCTAGCCCCTTCTGCATCCTGGACGAAGTCGACGCCGCGCTGGACGAAGCCAATGTCGGGCGCTTTCGCGATGTACTCGCTGATCTGACCAGTCAGACCCAGTTCATTCTGATCACCCACAACCGTGGCACGATCGAAGCCGCCGATACTCTCTACGGTATTACCATGGGCGACGACGGCGCCTCGCGGGTTTTGTCTATGCGCATTGACCAGATTGAAGCACAGTAGTGATCTGAACAGATATGCTCTGTCCCTCGGTGTCTCTTGTAGAAAATAGCTTCCCCTGGCACGGAAATTGCCATACGCGAAAGATACATCCTGTAACATCTCTGGATCAGGCATCTGACGGCCTGCGCCAGATCCCATAGGTGTTGAAGAAGGAGGGCGCAACATGTCAGATCGGCATACACCGAATACAGACGTACCAACGTACCGCATTGGGATCTACGGCTCATACGGTGGTATGAACCTTGGCGACGAAGCCATTCTCGCAGCGATTATCGGCGAATTGCGTTCCCGGCTACCGGTTGAAATAACAGTCTTTAGCTTGAACCCCGATGATACCCTGAAGCGCCATGCCGTCGAGCGAGCAGTCGCAGCACGCCAGCTTCCGCGCACTGAACTGGCCGAGGAGATCCAGCGGCTTGATCTGTTTATTCTCGGTGGTGGCGGCATCCTGTTTGATGGCGAGGCCAGCAACTTTTTGCGTCTGGCACAGATGGCATGTGAGGCCAGCATACCGACGATGACCTGGGCAATCGGGGTGGGGCCGCTTCAGGATCGCGATGAACGTGCGATGGTTCTGGACGTTCTTAATAATGCCAATCTGGTGACCGTACGCGATAAGCGTTCCGCCCTGCTGCTGGAAGAGATCGGCGTGACGCACGAGATTATTGTGACTGCCGACCCTGGTCTGCTCACAGAACCGGAAGAGTTTACGCCAGAGATGTTAGTAGGCGAAGGGGTGCAGTCGGGTAGCCGGCTGATCGGGCTTTCGGTGCGGGAACCAGGGCCGGCTGCGCCCGATCTCTATGCCGAACATTATCACGACTTACTGGCGAATACCGCTGATTATCTGGTTGACCGCATGGAAGCAACCGTTCTCTTTATCCCGATGGAAATACACCAGGATCTGCACCATGCGCATGCCATTGCGGCGCGCATGGCATATGTGCAGCAGGCCCATATTCTAAAAGGATCGTATACGCCCGGGCAGATCCGGGGGTTGGTAGCTCACCTGGATTTTGTCATTGCTATGCGCTTGCATCTGTTGATCTTCACAGCATGTGCTCGTACACCGTTTGTTCCGCTGGCCTATGGTTCCAAGGTGGCCGAGTTTATCAATGAGCTTGATATGCCCATGCCGCCTGTCCAGTCCACCAATGTAGGGCAGCTTCTGGCCTATATCGACCGCGCCTGGGACATCCGTGAAGAGCTACGGCAACGCATCATAACTCATCTGCCCCCGCTACTAGAACGGGCCGGGCAAACAGGTGATCTGGCGGCGGATCTGCTGCGTACCGCGACTTCCAGGGAAGCTGTGATCTAAACGATCGCACCTGCTTGCAACCGAAAATCGCCTATCTGACCCATAGTCTTACTGACACGTGTTACGCGGTAGTGGATCAGATCCCACGTTTGATGGCTCAAAAGATCTGTTTCGCCTGCGGCAGCGTGGTATTTTCTATTTTTTATGCTCGCTTTTTTCACCGGAGGTGAAAAAAGCGAACATAAAACATGTTTTCTTCTACCCTGCCGCCTGCCCTGAGCGTGTCGAATGGGAGGCGAATCACGATCTTTGGATGAACGACCGCGTAACTTGTCTTATTGAAAGATGCTATAGGAGCAGTGTGATGCGTGAACGATACACCGATGTGCTGATTGTCGGCGGTGGTCTGGGGGGGGTTGCCGCGGCGTTGGCGGCGCTCCGTCTGGGCCAGCGCGTTATCCTCACCGAGGTGACTGGCTGGCTTGGCGGGCAATTGACGGCACAGGCTGTGCCACCAGACGAGCATCCCTGGATCGAGGGCACCGGGTGTACGGCCAGCTATCGGCGCCTGCGCGAAGGCATTCGCAACTACTACTGGCGCAACTACCCGCTTCTTCCAGAAGCACGCTTTGATCCGCACCTCAATCCGGGCATGGGCCACGTGAGTCCGCTCTGTCACGAGCCGCGTGTGGCCCTGGCGGTTCTGTATGAACTATTGACTCGCTACATTGCCAGTCATCAGATCCAGATTCTGCTGCATCACCGGCCCTGTGCCGTAGAGTGTGATGGTGACCGTGTTCGCGCTGTGCTTGTGCAAAATACCCGGACGGAAGAGCAGTCGGTGATCCATGCGCCCTATGTGCTGGATGCAACCGAACTGGGCGATCTGCTCCCAATGGCAAATATGGAGCATGTGATCGGTGCAGAGAGCCAGGCCCAGACGGATGAACTCCATGCGCTACCGGGCGAGGCCGATCCGCTTGACCAGCAGTCGATCACCTGGTGCTTTGCGCTTGACTACGTGCCCGACGAAACGCATACGATTGAAAAACCAGCGGACTATGCCTTCTGGCGCAGCTATCAAGCTGACTTCTGGCCAGAACCGCAACTGGGCTGGATCTTTGTCGATCCGGTGACGCTGGATGTGCGTAACCAGTCGATCTTCGAGGGGCCGGTTGATCGTGCCGACGTGAATGATCTCTGGCACTACCGGCGGATCTTCTGCCGCTGCCTCTACCCAGAGGGACTCTACCCCAGCGATATTACCCTGGTCAACTGGCCGCAGAACGACTACTGGCTGGGGCCAATCGTGGGTGTGTCTGAGGAAGAACAGCAGCGGCATCTGGCGGGTGCCCGGCAGTTGAGCCTGTCATTCCTCTACTGGATGCAGACGGAGGCGCCCCGACACAATGGTGGCTATGGCTATCGCGGCCTGCGCCTGCGCCGTGATGTGGTAGGCACCGATAATGGGCTGGCGAAGCATGTCTATGTGCGCGAGAGCCGTCGAATCAAGGCTGAGTTTACTGTGTTAGAAAAGCATGTGGGCGTGGAGATGCGCGGCAATCTTCAGGGTGCGGAACTCTTTCCCGATAGCGTGGGCATTGGTAGCTACCGTATCGATCTGCATCCGAGTACACGCCAGCGCACCTATGTTGATATCAGTAGCTGGCCGTTTCAGATTCCCCTGGGTGCGTTGATCCCGGTACGGGTAGACAATCTGCTACCGGCCTGTAAGAACCTGGGAGTCACGCATATCACCAACGGCTGTTACCGGCTGCATCCGGTAGAGTGGAATATCGGCGAGGCCGTGGGGGCACTGGCGGCTTTTTGCCTCAGCCGCAACCTGACGCCGCGCCAGGTGCGCAACACCCCCGACCACCTGGCCGATTTCCAGCGCGTGCTAACGCACGTCCTGGGCTTTGAACTGGCCTGGCCGGAACCGCGAGCGACGGCGAGGTAAATAGCCCCGCCCCGTGCAGGGGCGGGGAGTTGGAACGCCCCGTTTCCCCCTCCTCTCAGGGGTTCAGGGGTGGACAGAAAATATGTTCGTATCGTATACACCGCATTGGAATGCGGTACTCCCCCTCTCCCAACATGGGAGAGGGGGCCGGGGGGTGAGGGCCACGCCGCGTCTGGACGGCCTATCCGCCTATCGTACAAACGTTCTGTCCGTCCCCCTCTCCCTCAGGGAGAGGGGCAGGAGGTGAGGGCGTATCGTCCAACCAACGTGTAAAGTAACCGTGAACCATGTCTTAGTCGAACCCACAATTCCCCGGCTACTCACCGCAGTATGAAAACCTTGCCATCTGCGGTATAATAATTTTAACGTTGTACCCTCATTGTTTATCTCCTGATCAACCTCAATCAACATCATAGGCTTATCTGCTGCCCTGTCTATCTTCCTGATGATGAGCCAGATATAACGCTCTAGACATTATGTGGGACAATATGGAACCAGAGAGGACACCCGGCAATGCGTACCAACAATAGACTGTCAGACAGGAATGTCTACCAGTCTGAGACGGCCGCGTTACGCCAGCGTATTATAGACCTGGAACAGCATGTAGCGGCACTTCAGATTGACAATGAACGCCTGCGGATTGTGGCCGATTTCACCTATGATTGGGAGTACTGGGTTGATCCAGCAGGAATGTTGCTGTATATATCTCCTTCATGCCAGCGCATCACTGGCTACCGGCCCACTGAATTTCAGGCTGATTCGGGGTTGCTAAAGCGCATTATCCATCCCGACGACCATGATCAGATGCCTCACCACCTGCGTAGCCAGCAGAGCAGGTGCCCACCACACGAACTACACTTTCGCATCATCACCCGCAGTGGTGAAAAACGCTGGATCAGCCATGTTTGCCAGCCTGTCTACAATCCTGCCGGCGAGTGGCTGGGAATGCGCGTCAGCAACCGCGATATCACCGACCGGAAGCAGGACGCGGCAGAATTGCAGTGCCAGCGTCAGTTTTTACGCCAGGTTATCGATAGTATCCCTAACCTGATCTTTGCACGTGACCAGGCCGGGTACTTTACCCTGGTTAACCAGGCAATGGCCGATGTGTATGGTACGACGGTAGACGCTCTGCTCAACAAAACGGATACCGATATGCACCTGGATGCTGCCGAGGTTGAACAGTTACGGCGCGAGGATCAGCAGGTGATGACAACCGGCAGCGATCTGGTGATCCCTGAACGTTATATCCATGATGCCATCGGCCAGCAGCGTTGCTTTGAAATCGTCAAGCGGCCGCTTTTTAGAACCGACGGTATTGCTACCCAGGTGTTAGTTGTGGCAACCGATATCACCGAGCGCAAGTGGGTTACAGACACCTTACGCGAGAAGCAGGCCGAGCTGCAGGCAATCTTCGACAATGCAGCGGTAGGCATTTTCCTGATGACGCCCGATGGACGCTGGCTTGACATAAACCGTTGTGGTACGCAGATGTTAGGCTATACATCAGACGAACTGACCCAGATGACCTACCTGGATGTCATTCATCCGGCTGAACGCGCCGCAAATCAGCACTATTTTCGCACATTGCGCTGGCATGAACAGACCAGTTATCGCATAGAACGACGCTATCTGCGCAAAGATGGTACAGTCTTCTGGGGCGATCTGTCGGTGACGGCGATCCACAACGACCAGGGCAATGTGGCAGCCATTCTAGGCGTGCTGATGAATATTACCTGGAGCAAAGAGGCGGAAGATGCGCTGCAGCGCGCCATTGCCCACCTGCGGCAGCTCTCGATCCGCGATCCGCTTACCGGGTTATTTAACCGACGCTATCTGGATGAGACACTGCCGCGCGAGCTGCAGCGGGCCATACGTCAGCGCCAGTCTATTGGTGTGATTATGCTGGATATCGATCATTTCAAACAGTGCAATGATACTTATGGGCACGACGCTGGTGATACCGTGCTACGCACAATAGGGGATTTTTTGCAGTCCCATACCCGTGGTGCCGATATTGCATGTCGCTACGGTGGCGAAGAGTTTACCCTGGTGCTGCCCGGCGCAACGCTGGAGGCAACCCGCCAGCGTGCCGAAGAGATCCACACAGGTGTGAAGCGCTTGTCGGTGTCACACCACGAACGGCGATTGAACACGGTGACGATCTCAGTGGGTGTGGCTGTCTTCCCCAACCATGGCGCAACGGCAGATATGCTGATCAAGGCGGCAGATCGGTTCCTCTACCAGGCCAAACGTGCCGGGCGTGATCGGGTCGTCGTGGGGGGGGCTGGTAGACTAGACGATGGGCGATGATTCACCACGCAGATTACATAAGGTAAACATATACTCTAGCGACACAGAGACATTTATGCACGCGTATATGGCTGCTTACCAGTGCGTATAAATCCAAACCAATGGTATCATATAACAGGACGTACGCAGTGCTGGATCAAACCACACGTCTGATCGGACGAAAGACCGGTGTCGCCTGCGGCAGCGTGGAATTTTATATTCTTTTTTCAAAAAATTTTCCCGTAGGGAAAATTTTTGAAAAGATCCATCTTCCATCCTGCCGGAGGCGAATAGCGGCCTTTGGATGGACGACCGTGTACGTCCTCTCATAGAGCAGGACGTACACGGTGGTAGACAAACCAGCCACTTGATCGGACAAAAGGCCTGTAATCGGACAAAAGGCCTTTTTCGCCTGCGGCAGCGTGGAATTTTATATTCTTTTTTTCAAAATTTTTCGCCGTAGGCGAAAAATTTTGAAAAAAAGATATCTTCTTCCCCCTGCCGTTCGAATCATACCAACAAGGAAGAAGGAGATTTAATGCCTGCTCATACCAAAAAACGATCGTGTGGCGGATGCATTGGTGGATGTAACTCGCTGCTGGCCATGGTGGGTTTGCCGCTAACTGCGGCTATCGCCTGGATCAGCTACAGTAAATTCTTTGTGCCGCATAATCTGACCCTGCCACCGGCGGTATCCGGCATACGCCGCGAGACGGTCGGGCGGGCCGGGCGATTAAGCTACTATGTCGCTGGTGAAGGCGCACCGCTATTGCTGGTGCATAGTGTCAACGCAGCCGCCTCGGCCTATGAAGTACGCCCATTGTTTGAATATTATTGCCACAGTCGCCGTGTGTATGCGCTTGATCTGCCCGGCTTCGGCTTCTCGGATCGCTCTGACCGGCACTATACACCACGCCTCTACACCGATGCTATCCTGGATATGTTGGACGAAATCGCCCGTGACAGTGGCACACAGCCAGTCGATGCGCTGGCCCTTTCGCTGGGGTGTGAATTTTTAGCCCGTGCGGCCACTGAACAACCTGAGCGCTTTCGCAGCCTGGCGCTGGTGTCACCTACGGGCTTTAGCAAGCGCGACCCGCGTGATGGCGAACCAGGCAGCACGCTGGGCAATACTGGCCTGCGTGACTTCTTTAACTCGCCGATCTGGGGGCGGCCCATCTTTGACCTGCTCACCAGCCAGCGCGGTATTCGTTTCTTTATGGAAAAAGCCTTTGGCCGGGCCAATAGTGTGCCCCAGCATTTGCTCGACTACTACTACCTTACGACCCACCAGCCGGGTGCACAGCATGCGCCGTATGCGTTTGTGTCGGGAACGCTCTTTAGCGGCGATATTGGCCGGATTTATGCTGCACTGTCTCTGCCGGTGTGGCTGGCGCATGGTTCGCGGGGTGATTTTAGTGACTACGGCGGCGTTCAACGTGTCGCTACCCGCGATAACTGGACTATTCTGCCCATGGATACCGGCGCACTGCCCTATTTTGAACAGCAGGATCGTTTCTGCGCTGCGTATGATACATTCCTGCAAAATGTTACAGTTTGATGACAGTTTCAGGTGATACATCTGACGGGTTGGTTGCTGTGGTTTGCAGCGAACTTGGCGTTTCAGTGGCTAAAACTGTTCCTTGCAAGCACAGCATTATGCGTAATCAAGCCGGGTTTTTCAGGTGATCGCGTCCATACACAATAATGTCGTTTTCATACCTATCTGGTATACATACACGCACACGAGTGTCCTACATACGAACAAACATAACACCGGCGGCACAGGTTTAGTCCTGGTCGGCCTACTTGTGTCAGTGGCGGGAATCTATGCACCACGGAGACACAGGGGCACGAAGGATAGATGTCTGATGTCTATGTGAAGGAGCCATGTTTATGCCAAGCAACACGTTGCCAGCTTATGAAGTGCCACGAGTGATTACCTATACCGACGAAGAGATCCTTGATGCCCTCGGCCCACTTCAGGCCAATGTCTATGATGCGATCGACGATACGGGTGATATCGATTTTGGTGGCGATAGTTGATGTAAAAATGGAAGGGGCAAAAAAAGCTTATTAGCGTGAAAAAATCCTGGGATGGTAGAGGCTTCCAACCATCAATTCGGCGAAAAGCGTATCTGAATCACCCCACCCCCCCTGCCCCCGCCCCTGCAAGGGGCGGGGGAGTCGGACGGGGCGTCCTGGCGGCACACGCTGCGCGTGTGCCGCCAGGACGCCCCGTTTCCCCCCTCTCCCTCAGGGAGAGGGGGGAAACGGGGGTGAGGGCGTCTGGTTAACCCAGGAGTTATTCGCACTAACAAAAGCTTTCGCCCCTACATGCCCAAAAACACCCTGACTATGCATAGCTCCGCAGACGTTGCCCTCGAACATAGCCTGATGCTGCGCTTTTTTGATGTCGATGTCATCATTCGATCCGATGCGCCACGCTTTATTGATCTGTTTCGCGTCATGTACGGGCGCTTTGTGATCGATACGCTGGCCGCTACGCCTGTTGCGCCCCTGGAGTGTACAGTTCTGACCGGGTTGCACCAGCACTATACAACGCCTGTGCTGCTGCTGGCGGATCAGGTCTATCCGCTAGATGCTCGGCTGCTAGAAGGCCATGTGTACGAGCGGGTGGTGCAGGAAGTTGTAACACGTGTACGTAGTCATGTGCTTCTGCATGCCGGTGTGGTTGCCTACCAGGGCCAGGCGGTTGTGCTGGCGGCTAATGCTTTTCATGGCAAGACAACCCTGGTGCTTGAGTTGCTTCGGCGTGGGTGCAGCTTTCTCTCCGATGAAATGGCTGCCCTGGGGCGCACCGATGGCTATGTGTATCCCTTTCCTCGTAGTCTGCGTGTGCGTCCGCGTACGCTGGAGTTGACTGGCCTGACTGGTCTGGCTGATCCGGCGGCGACCTGGCTGGGCAAGTATATCCTGGATATCGAACGGCTCCAGCCAGGTTGTCTGGCACAGCCAACGCCGCTTACGCATGTTGTGATCCTGCATAGTGTCCGGCATATCTCAGATGTACATCCACATACCGCTGAACCTACTATGGCTGTACGGGTTGATCACGTAGACACGGATATGCTGACGGCTATCCGGTGTATTGCAGGCGTGCGCGATGTTCAGGTTGATTCTGCTTATGGCTATCCTGTGTTGAATATCTGGAGTTCCCACCGTACACGGACGCTGGCGCAGATCGAGATAATCTGTCGGCAATACCATGTTGAGGTGTTGACCGTGTTTAAACATGCTGAAGCGCGACCGGATTTTACTACGCCAGCGCGTTTGCAGAGCATTCCACGTACGCAGGCGGTGCTTGAACTGCTGCAGCATTTTCTGGGCGGCCATCGGTCGGCGTTGTTGCAGCAGGAATATCAGGGCAACTCGACATACCTGTTTATGCATCTGGCTGCACTGCTTACTCAGGCGCAGTGCTATCGCCTCGATGTTGGTTCGTTGTCCACAATGGCTGATCTGGTGTGTGATCTGGTTGGGCTAGGATAAGGGGAATTTCTACGATGAGCATTCCTCGTCTGCTGCTGGTGTGTGTGCTGGCGTTTGTGTCGCTGTATCCGGGTTCGGCTGTATCGCCACTGGTGCAGGCAGCGCCTGCCGATGGGGTGCGCCTGATAGCTGCCGATGATCATGCCATGATTCTCGAGATGACCGTTTCAGCGCCAGATGTCGAGACGGTGATGGTAAATGGTATGGCCTATGACCGGCTGGTGTTTGCCAATACCACGCAGACAATGACCCCCGGTGCGCCTCAGGTTGCCCTGGTGGGTACGCTGGTGGGGTTGCCGTCTGTCGCCGGGGTGGCGCTGCAGGTTCTGGAACAGGACTCCCAGACGCGTCGGGGGCTGCGGCTGGCCCCTGCACCGGGGCTACGTCTGTCTGATGCGGCGGCGCAATTGCCGTCAGTCGTAGAGGACGTGCTGATAGCTGATCCGGCTTACTATGCGGTTGATGCGTTGTATCCGGCCAGTGCCGCCGAGTTGGGCGAGATTGGGCTGATGCGCGATCAGGCTGTGGCGCAGGTGCGTTTCTTTCCGATCCAGTACAATCCTGTTACCAACGAGGTACACGTTCATCGGCGTATGCGGGTGCGTGTGAGCTGGGATGCTGGTTCCGGCCTGGCAGCCGTGTCGGCGCTATCCCCTACGCTGTCAGCGTATGAGCATGTGTTGCAGACGACCCTGGTAAACTATGCTAATCTGGATCGACCACCTGTGGTTTCACCTGATCGCTTGAACGGCTCAATCGAGCGGGGTATGGCACTGGCTGGCGCTGAAATGCGGTTGAAGGTGAGTGTCGACACGCCTGGTTTGTATATAATAACGGCCAGCGACATGGCCCAGGCCGGGATGGCTCTCACTGGCCTCGATCCGCGCACGCTCAAGCTCAGTCAGCGTGGCAGGGACATACCAATTATGGTATCCGGCCAGGACGATGGCCGCTTTGATGCCGATGATTATCTGCTGTTCTATGGCGTTGGCCTGGATACGCTCTATACCGATACGAATGTCTACTGGCTGACTGCCGGTGGTGCGCCTGGGCAGCGTATGGCGACCCGCGATGTGACGCCGGGCAGTGCCACTCCGCCGCTTGATTTTCCTGCCATGCTGCATGCCGAGCAGAATAGCGACTACTGGCGGGCGATGCCCGCTGGCGCTGACCAGGATCACTGGTTCTGGGGCGCACGTCTGAGTGCGCCCGCCAGCCGTACGTATACGCTTCGGCTGAACAATATTTCCACCAGCGCCAGCCAGGCCACCGTGCGCGTGCGGCTGAAGGGCTTTAGTGACCTGCCTGGCGTCAATCCTGACCATCACACCCGCATCTATCTCAATGACACGCGCATCGACGATCAGCAGTGGGATGGTCAGGCAGTGTTTGATCACACCGTGCAGGTGGCGCATGCGCTGCTGCGCAATGGCGATAATAGTATCCGGGTCGAAACCGTGGGCCTGCCTGACCCGCATAATCCTGGTGAATTGCGCTCACCGGATCAGATCTGGGTCAACTGGATCGAAATTGACTACCGCGATCGTTTTGTAGCTGAAGCAAACGAACTGGCTTTTGCTGTGCCTGGCGATGCTACGTATGGCTTTCAGGTGTCTGATTTTAGCACAGACAATATCAGTCTGTTTGACATAAGCGATGCGGCCAGCGTGGTACAGCTTACCGGGGCCATGATCGCTGCTGATGGCAATCGCTATCAGTTGCATTTTCAAGACACGGCTACCTCGGCTACACGCTATTTAGCCCAGGCCACTGCTGGCTACAAAACACCGCTTGCACTTGAAGCCAGACAGCCCTCACGCTGGAAAAATGTTACCAACAGCGCAGATTATATTCTGATTACCCATCACGACTTTTTGGACGCAGCGCAGCGCCTGGCCGAGCATCGCAGCGCTGCCGGTCTGCGCGTGGCACTGGTCGATGTGGCTGACCTGTATGACGAGTTTACCCATGGCATTTTTGACCCGGCTGCCCTGCGTGATTTTCTGGCCTATGCCTATCAGAACTGGCAGTCGCCAGCCCCGAGCTATGTGATGCTGATCGGCGATGCGTATTGGGATTATCGTGATTATAAACAGACGGGTACGCCCAATTATGTGCCGATCCAGACAGTGCAAACCGCGATCCTGGGCGATACGCCCTCGGACAACTGGTTTGTTGCCGTGAGTGGCGGCGATAGCCTGCCGGATATGCTGGTCGGGCGTGTATCTGTGCAGACGCCGCAACAGGCCGGGGCGGTGGTGGATAAGATCATTGCCTATGACCATAGTCCGCCGTCTGATGCCTGGAATCGGCGGGCGTTGTTAGTGGCCGACGACGATGATCCGAATTTTGTAGCCTATTCGGAAGCAGTAGCTGAACGGTTGCCGGATACCTTTACGCTGGATCGCGTGTATGCGACGCAATACCCGCCGGGCAACCCGCCAGCAGATATAGCCGACGCAATAAATCGGGGCACGCTGCTGGTGCATTACAATGGGCACGGCAAAGCCTATGGCTGGGGCACCTGGGGCATAGGCGAGCGTATTTTCGACCGTGATCCGGATATCAGCGGCTTAGATAACAATGGCAAGCTGCCGGTCGTGGTTGTAGCCAACTGTCTGAACGGCTTCTTTGTAGGCGCAACCAGCGAAGTCTCGCTGGCCGAGGAGTTTCAGCGCCTGGAAAATCGCGGGGCCATTGCCGTCTGGGCCGCGACAGCCCTGGATTATCCCTCGGGCCATCATCTCTTGATGAATCACTTCTACGATGCGCTCTTTACTGATGCCCGGCGCAACCTGGGCGTTGCCACCACGCAAGCGAAGATCAAAACCTATGCCCAGAGTGACTTCTGGGGCGGCCTGGTTGATATGTATATTTTGTTTGGCGACCCGGCTACAGAGATTGGCGTCCCGCTGGAGGATCTGCCACGTGAACCACCAGCAGTTGTGCAGACCAGTCCCGCATCCGGGGCCAGTGCGGTTGCGTTGGATACCGAGATACGGGTCGTTTTCAGCCAGCCCATGCATCCTGACACCGTAGTGGTGAGTGGTCTGGATGATCTGGTGCTGATGCCAGCCTGGGATGCCACTTACACATCTGTTACGTATGCACATACCGGTTTTGCACCCGGCCAGACGCGCAGCATCCAGATTACAGGCCAGAGCGCGATAGGCAAGCCTTTGCCTCAGGCATATACCTGGTCTTTTAGCACCATTCCGCCCATAAGCGGGCCAGAGACAGTGGCAATCAGCGGGCCGCAGAGTGGCACTACTGGTATACCCTACAGCTTTGGCGCAATCGTGGCATCGAATACCCGGCCTACCAGCTATGCCTGGCAGGCCACCGACCAGGATGGGGTGACGCATACGGATGGCGCTAGTCAGGATGTCGTTCGTTTCACATGGGGCACGCCTGGCGAGAAGATCATCACCGTCACGACAACAAATGCCAGGGGCACGGCAACCATAACCCATGCGATCACAATCAGCCCCCCGACGCTCTCTGGGGTACAGATTGTTGGCCCGGAAACAGGTCGTACTGGCCAGGAATACAGCTTTAACGCTCGCATCAGCCCGCTGACGGCACGGCTGCCGGTGACCTATACCTGGCAGGCAACCGGACAAGCGCCTGTTACACATCCTGAGCGTCATAGTTCGTCTGACGTAGTACACTACACCTGGGCAACTACCGGCGAGAAGATTATCACGGTGACGGCCACCAATCTCGATGGCACTGCCTGGCAGAATAGTGTGATCCGCATTGGCCTAACGCCAACCGATGCACCGAAGATGCTGCTTTTTATGCCGTTGGTGGTAAGATAGACTCGACACACACATGGTAAACCACGTCTCTCGGGAAAATATACTCGAACTATGGCAGCAGGCCGGGCAAGCACACTGGATGCCAGTCAGTGGGCGCAGTATGTTGCCCCTGATCCGCCCTGGCGATGCTGTGCTGGTGCAGTATGGGCATACCGCCCTGCGTCGCGGCGATATCTGTGTCTTTCGCCAGGGTGATGCTCTGGTGGTGCATCGTGTGTTACAGGTTACGCCGGGGCAACATGGTATGCTATTGCTCACACGCGGCGATGCGGCTGCCCACACCGATCGGCCTGTTCCTGCCCAGGTGCTGGTTGGGCGGGTGCAGGCGCTCCGCCGCACAGGACAATCTATCTCGCTGGACACACCGGTTGCACGGATGGGCGGCTGGATGCTTGCCACGCTCAGCCTGACTCGCACAGACCGGTCTGGCTGGATTGCTCGTATGGGCGGGCGTTTTGCCAGGCCGTTGCGACAGGCGTATGTGGCGCTGGTGTGGCTGGCCGGGCGTGCCAGGTAGGGACGCTACGATAAAGTAAACCTGAACTATGTCCAACGGGACAGCCCCTGATGCCATCATTCAGATCGATGGTCTAACCAAACGCTTTGCCGCACAGCGCAACTACCGTGCCTTGCTGCGTTTTCGCCGCCAGGAAACCCTGACAGCGGTTGATCAGGTAACACTCACGATCCACGCGGGTGAGGTATTTGGGCTGTTAGGGCCGAATGGTGCTGGCAAAACCACCCTGGTCAAGATGCTCTGCTCGTTGATTCTGCCCACTGACGGGCGGGCAAGCATCGCAGGCCACGATGTTGTTGCCGAGGCTGCCGCTGTACGACGCACGATTGGCCTGATTGATGCCCAGGAACGGAGTTTCTTCTGGCGGCTGACTGGTCGTCAGAATTTGCAGTTCTTTGCGGCCCTGTATGATCTACATGGCCTGGTTGCCACCAGGCGCATTGCTGAAGTACTTGACCTGGTAGGACTGGAGCGGCATGCCGATCGTCGGTTTATGGACTACTCTTCCGGGATGCGCCAGAAACTGGCTATTGCGCGGGGCTTGCTACCTATGCCACCTGTACTCTTTATGGATGAGCCAACCCGCAGCCTCGACCCGGTTAGTGCCTATGAGTTGCGGATCTTTATTCGCACGACACTGGTCAAGCGTATGCAGCGTACCATCGTTCTGGTCACGCATCGCCTGGAAGAGGCCGAGGAATTGTGTGGGCGCGTGGCTATTATGAACCATGGGCGGATTATCGCCTGTGGGCCGGTTGCGGATATTAAACAGCAAGTAACAGCCCGTCAACGTTACTGCCTGCGTGTCCAGAATCTGTCACCCGACACACTCGCCGGTTTAGATCAACTGCCGGGTGTCGTTCAGGTTCATCTGGATAGCGATGCGCTACAGGGGCATACCATCACGTTGTTACTCAGCGATGAATCTACCGCCTTGCCCGATGTCGTGCGCTGGATTGTCCACTATGGCGGCGATTTGCAGCACTGCCATGTTGAAACGCCTTCTCTGGAAGAAGCATTTATGCACCTGGTACGGGGGGCCGATGGGCTATAAGGCACTGGCTTTTATGCGGCGCGATTTTCAGACCCAATCCAGTTATCGGCTGGACTTCGCGCTGCGTCTTGGTAGCATTCTGGTGTCGATATCGGTCTTCTACTTTATCTCGCAGATCCTGGGTTCGGCCATCAACCCGAGTCTGCATCAGTACAGTAGTGACTACTTTCACTTTGCGCTTATGGGCATCGCGTTTGTGCCCTTTATCCGCATTAGCACCAGCAGTATGGCACAGTCGGTCAACGAATACCAGCAGACAGGTACATTAGAAGTGCTGTTCCTCAGTCCGACTCCCTTCCTGGCTGCACTGATGATGTCGACGTTGTGGCGCTACTGCTGGGCACTGGCCGAGGCGCTCTTCTATCTGCTGATCGCCGACCTGGTATTTCAGGCGTACCTGAACTGGACGAATATGGCCCTGGCGCTGCTGATTGTGCTGCTGACGATTGCTGCCAATGCGGGTCTGGGGCTGATCAATGCAGGCTTTGTGCTGGTTACCAAGCGTTCTAGTCCGCTGGCACGTGTTCTGACCCTGCTGACTAGCCTGCTGGCGGGTGTCTACTATCCGGTTGCTGTTCTGCCGGAATGGCTGCAGAGCGTTAGTCGCCTGTTGCCAGCTACCTATGCGTTTGATGCCCTGCGGCGCACGCTCATTCCGGGCGAGTCGCTGGCCGGGGTCACCACGACACTGCTGGTGCTAACCGGATTCACTCTGCTGCTGCTGCCGGTTGGCCTGGTTGCATTTGCCTATGCCGCCCGCTGGGCCAGAATGGACGGCAGTCTGTCGCAGTATTGAAGATATGCATATCAAACAACTGGACAGCCTGGAACGATCTTATTTTACGCCGACGACGCGCCACCTGCTCTGCCACTTCGCGGCGGGCGAGCTACAACGCCCGTTGCCTGAACTGCCTGCCGTTGATTGGGAAGAGGTGTTTCAGGCTATATGCAGTCATGGTGTGCTGGGACTGACGCAGCGCTATCTGCATCAGCAACAAACGCACACTGCTTATCCGCCCCCAGATTTTTGCCAGCGCATTCAGCAAGCTCATCGGTTGAATGTTATGCGTATGGTTGTACGTCAGGGCAAAGTTCGCCGTGTCTTGCAGCACCTGCTCGAGGCAAGTAGCAGCTTTATGGTGATCAAAGGGCCAGCAATTGCCTATGGCATCTATCCTGATGCAGTGCTGCGGGCATACAACGACCTGGATATTCTGGTACGCACACGTGACTGGACGAGTATGCATCAGATACTTCTTGGTATGGGATGCATACCAGCAGAAGATCAACCTCACCCCCCACCAGCGCTCATCCCGGGTGATATTCCCTACGAACAAAAATACTGGCAGCCGGACATGGCCCTGCTGATCGAAGTCCACTATGACGATATCCTGAATGCCGGGCTGGCAGCACGCGATAGTAAGGGCTTCTGGCAGCGTTCGCTGCTGATGGATATCGATGGCCTGGCCATTCGCGTGATGTCGCTAGAAGACCAGCTTGTGCATCTATGTGCCCATGCCCACTATCATGGCTACACGCGCCTCAACTGGCTATCCGATATTGCCCTGATTGTCCGCGATCATGCCGCTCGTCTGAACTGGCAACATGTTGTACAGATTGTCCGTACGGAAGAAGCCCATGTGCCGGTCTATTTTAGCCTGCTCTTTCTGGAACAGGTACTGGGTGTCGGAGTGCCCGGGGGTGTGCTGGTCGCATTGCGTCCCGATCCTATGCGGCGCTGGTGGCATGAACACTATCTTCCTGCAAAGCAAGTTATCGCCCTGCAGCCGATGTGGCGACCTGATTTCAGCTTCTACTTTCGTCCGCTCTTCAAGCGGCTGCTGCCGGATCTGCTGGTGATGGGCCGTCGCCGCGACAAGCTGCGCTATCTCGTGCAGCTCTGTTACCCCTCGCAAGCCTGGTTACGCCACTACTATCACCTTGGAGATAGCGAGTGGATCGGTATGCACTATCTGCTGCATCCACTCAAGCTAATCTATCATTATATGGCCGAGATGAAAAGCAGAACGTAGGACGCCAGCGAGACAACGCCGCCATGCCACTCCAACTGCAGGGGTGAATCTACAATACTCTTTTCCTATAGGCCCCTCACATTACACGCGTTACGCGGTGGTTCATTCTCTAGTGCAAAATCAGGCAACCTATGCGGAAATGAAGAGATCCTATACTGCTAACAGACAGTGCAAAATGCTATTTCATTCCCGCAAACCTTTCATGGGACTGCACTAGGCGGATATCGCCTCCGGCAGGGTGGAAGAAAACCATCTTTTTCAAAAATTTTCGCCGGAGGCGAAAATTTTTGAAAAAGGATATAAAATTCCACGCTGCCGCAGGCGAAACAGGTCTTTCGGACGATCAAACGTGTGGTTTGATCCACCACCGTGTATCTCCTGTCCCATTACGTTCGGGGATACATAGAAAGCATTGCCGTGCAGAACTATGTTTACAGAATTCTCGTTGTAGTCATGTTACGCCGACATACGTTTTGCATGTATGGGCACGTGGCGCTGTGAAACTAATCTCCATGAAATGGAAACGTCATCCCCGCGCCACGTGGTATGCGCACCGACTCCACCAGGTGTTGTACCTCAGCGGGCGGCACGGCGGTAAGACGCGAGACACCGAAGGTAATCACACAATTCAGCAGTGCGCCAACTGCGCCAATACCTTGCTCAGTAATGCCAAAGAATGACTCGATCACTGGCGTGGGCGTGTCCAGGATCTCGACCGAGCGCATCAGCACAATCATAATCGTTGTAAAAAGCAAACCGGTGAGCATCCCCGCAATCGCGCCGATATTATTGGTACGCTTGTCAAAAATTCCCAGCAAAATCACTGGAAAAAAGCTGGCTGCTGCCAGACCAAAGGCAAACGCTACCACCTCGGTGACAAAGCCGGGCGGGTTAATGCCAAAATAGCCAGCCACCAGCACACTCAACCCGATCACCAGCCGTCCGATTAAGAGACGCTGTGCTTCACTGGCACGTGGATTAATCAAGCGAAAGTAGATATCATGCGAAAGGGCGCTGGAAATCACCAGCAGCAGGCCCGATGCCGTCGACAGAGCGGCTGCCAGTCCTCCAGCCGCCACCAGCGCCACCACAAACGGCGCAAGTTGGGCCACTTCAGGCGTGGCCAGCACGATGATATCATTATCAATCATAATTTCCGAGGTGCGCTCATCGGGCGTCAACTGCAATCTGCCATCACCATTTTTATCCTCGAAGGTTAGCAGGCCGGTTTCTTCCCATTTCACTACCCAATCCAGCCGCTCGATCTCGACCCTGGTTTTGTTATGCAGGCTATTGATCAGGTTATAGCGCGCAAATACCGCCAGTGCCGGAGCGGTCGTGTAGAGTAAGGCAATAAATAGCAAGGCCCAGCCAGCCGAATAGCGCGCCGCACGCACGGTTGGTACGGTATAAGAGCGCACAATCACATGCGGCAATCCGGCGGTGCCCATCATCAAGGCCGCCGTAATCGCAAAGACATCAATCGGTGATCGGTTTGCAAACGGGCGGGTATATTCCTCGAAGCCCAGATCACGTTGTAAAGCATTCAGCCTGGGCACGATATCGCTAACCACAAAACCAAACTGCGGAATTGGATTATGCGCCAGCGTGGCTGATAAGGCTACTGCCGGGATCAAAAAAGCCACCATCAGCACACCATACTGGGCCACCTGCGTCCAGGTAATGCCCTTCATGCCCCCCAGCACAGCAAAGAAGGCCACCACCACCATGCCCATAACCACGCCCCACTCGACATCAAGTTCCAGAAAGCGGCTAAACACCACCCCCACGCCACGCATCTGCCCGGACACATAGATCAGCGAGATACATATCGCCGCCACCGCCGCCACGCCCCGGGCTATGTTAGAATAATAGCGATCCCCTATAAAATCTGGCACGGTATACTTGCCAAACTTGCGCAAATAGGGCACCAGCAAGAGCGCCAGCAGCACATAGCCGCCTGTCCAGCCCAGCAGATAGATGATGCCATCAAAGCCGAGTACCGAAATCAAACCGGCCATCGACAGAAACGACGCTGCCGACATCCAATCTGCCGCCGTTGCTGCCCCATTGGCCACTGCCGGTATGCTCTGGTTGGCTACATAGAAGCCCCGCGTATCGCGCACACGCGTGGCATAGCCAATATACACATATACCCCAAATGACAGAATGACCAGGAAATAAGTCCATGTTTCGACGGTCATAGTTTTTCCTCTGCTCTCGTATTTCTGTCATTTATACCTGATGCGGTAGAGCGGGTAGATTCCTGCCTTCCACGGATACTGGCGGCGCGCGCCCCGCCGAGGTTCTCGTGTTGTCGGTTTGGTGTGGCGGCAAAGCCGCCACACCAAACCGACAACACTTTTTGATAGCGCGAATAACGTCTGGGTGAACCAGACGCCCTCACCCCCCCTGCCCCCCCTCCCTGAGGGAGAGGGGGGGAAACGGGGCGTCCTGGCGGCACACGCGCAGCGTGTGCCGCCAGGACGCCCCGTCCGACTCCCCCGCCCCTTGCAGGGGCGGGGGTCGGGGGGTGGGGTGATTCAGATGCGCCTTTCGCCGACCTGCTGGGTGGAAGCCTCCACCATCCCAGGACTTTTTCGTGCTAACCACTTTTTTTGCGGGAACCTCCGGCCCCCGCAAGCCCCACTGAACCATGTCTCATGTCTAACAAAAAAACGCACGGGGGGCAGATCTGCCCCCCGTGGCACATAGAAAAAAGCTGTGCGCTCAAACGCTTTACGCTGTATTCTAGTCGCCGTGTGCAGTTGCCGCACCCACGCCACGTGGAATACGCACCGACTCGACCAGATCCTGGATCTCCTGGGGAGGTGGCGCCGTCGCTCGTGATACAACGAAGGCCACGATGAAGTTCAGCAATGCGCCGACTGTACCAATACCCTGGGCCGTAATGCCGAAGAAGTTTGCTACGATGGGCGTTTCGGTACCCAGCAGTTGCACCGATCGCATCAGCAGGATCATTATGATCGTAAAGATCAGACCAGTGAGCATACCGGCGATTGCGCCATAGTTATTGGTACGCTTGTCAAAGATACCCAGCAGAATAATCGGGAAGAAGCTGGCTGCTGCCAGACCAAAGGCAAACGCTACTACCTCGGCTACAAAGCCCGGCGGGTTAATGCCAAAGTAGCCTGCTGCCAGCACACCCACGAAGATGACGATACGTCCCAGCAGCAGGCGTGTCTGCTCGCTGGCCTTCGGGTTAATCAGGCGATAGTAAATATCGTGCGAGAAGGCACTCGAAACCACCAGCAGCAAACCTGACGCTGTCGAGAGCGCCGCTGCCAGACCACCAGCCGCTACCAGTGCAATCACGAATGGCGCAAGCTGGGCAACCTCTGGCGTTGAGAGAACAATGATGTCGTTATCAATCTTCGCCTCAATAAAGGCTGTACTCCCGGTAGTTGCCGCCGCCATACTGATGGTGTCTGGATCGCCGCCTGCGTCAGGACTCAGCGTAATCAGACCGGTTCGCTGCCATGAAGATGCCCAGCCAATCGGCTGCCCCTCCTGCGGATGGCCTTCGGGATAGGTCAGGTTGTAGATCTGGCGTGATTCTACGGTTTCCGTTGACGCTACCTGCGCACCATTCAGGCTCTCAATCAGGTTAAAACGGGCAAACACAGCCAGTGCCGGAGCAGTGGTGTAGAGCAGGGCAATAAACAGCAAAGCCCAACCCGCCGAGTAGCGTGCGGCCCGCACGTTTGGCACGGTGTAGAAGCGTACAATCACATGCGGCAGACCAGCCGTACCAATCATCAGCGCCACCATAATCGTAAACACATCGATTGGTGATCGGTTTGCAAAGGGTTGCGTGTATTCGGTAAAGCCCAGGTCTACCTGAACCTGGTTAAGCTTGGTGGTAATATCAGTGAAGGCCAGGCTCAACTGCGGCACCGGGTTGCCCGTAAGCGCCATCGAAATGGCAATTGCCGGGATCAGGTACGCCACGATGAGTACACCATACTGGGCCACCTGCGTCCAGGTAATGCCTTTCATACCGCCCAGCACGGCAAAGAAGGCCACAATCACCATACCAACAACCACACCCCAGTTAATATCCAGTCCCAGGAAGCGGCTAAATACCACACCGACACCGCGCATCTGCCCGGCAACGTAGGTGAGCGAGACAAACACGGCGGCGATGGCCGACACGCCACGGGCCGTGCTGGAATAGTAGCGGTCGCCCACAAAGTCAGGTACGGTATACTTACCAAACTTGCGCAGATAGGGGGCCAGCAAGAGCGCCAGCAACACATATCCACCCGTCCAGCCAAGCAGATAAATTGTGCCATCATAGCCCAGGAACGAGATAATGCCCGCCATCGAGATAAACGAAGCCGCCGACATCCAGTCTGCTGCCGTGGCTGCGCCGTTCGCCATTGCTGGCACACCTTGACCGGCTACATAGAAGCCCTTGGTGTCTTTTACGCGGCTGGCATATCCGATATAGATATAGATACCGAACGTTAGAATAACCAGTATAAATGTCCAGGTTTCTACTGAGAACACGCTGTACCTCCTCTATGCGCTCTATTCGTGTACATCAAATTTGTTATCAATGCCGTCCATGAGCTTGGCATACACAAAGATCAGAATCACAAAGATATAAATTGCCCCCTGGTGTGCAAACCAGAAGCTCAACGGAACATTGCCCAACTGAACTGTGTACAACGGATTCGCCAGTAGAATCGCTGCGACATACGATACCAGTGCCCATATGCCCAGCATGATTAAAATCAGCCGGATGTTTGCCTTCCAGTAGGCTATTGCCTTGTCTTCACTACCTTCAATTTTTGCAACCTTGCGATCTGCGGTGGCCATACCCTGTTCCTCCTTTGAACCCTATACCTTACCCTTACCTGCCAACGTGCGCTTGTCTACCATTCCCGCTTAGAGATTGTTTGAAACGGGGCGGTTTTGAACCAGACGGGATCGTCCTGCCATGATACCCCACCCCCCTACCCCCTCTCACCGGTAGGTTTTTTCCGTAGGGACGCGCGTCTGCGCGTCCGCATGCCGTCCTGATGCGGAAAACGCTTCTACGGACAGGCAGAAGCCTGTCCCTACGGATGGCGTTCCAACGCCATCCATCGAAAAACCTACCCGTGAGAGAGGGGGAGACGAGCCATGGGCCGTCCTGATGCGCTCCATCCAAGAAAACCTCCCCCTGAGCGCCGCACACCCCCCTTTTCAAACAGTCTCTTAGATCCTCCGCCCTTCCACGCATGCTTTAGCAAACCATGCGTCGGGCATACCCAGGCCATACCCGCCTCAGTAGCAGAATGCATGGTATGGCTACGCAGCTCTCTCGCATAACAAGGCGAGGGAGTTTAACCCCTGGAACTGCTGCTAGTCTTTGAGTCTGATTGTATTATTTAAGCGGTATACATATCATAAAGGGGGTTTTTGATCTGATAATAAGAAATGTGTAAAGTTTTGGTAAAGAAGACATTTGTTATTAGAAGAAAACATTTTATGCTTTAATAGTTGCGGTTTCGCAACAATTTATGGATACCGCAACACATCAACCAGCGCCTGTAAGCGCGCAGATGGTTTGCGTCCCAGGCGACTGATCAGCCAGGCGATGCCGAAGTTGGCGGGGATGCCAAAAATACCGGCAGCATTGTGCGTGATGCCTAACACTTGAAAGTCCGGGTTAAGATAGTTGAGCGTCAGGTACGTGGCTGTGACGGTAGCACCCGTGAGCATGCCCAGTACTGCGCCAGCACTGGTGGTGCCCTTCCAGAAAATGCCCAGTACCAGGATCGGGAAGAATACCGCGGCGGTAAACGAGAATGTCCAGGCTACCAACTCGGCGATGATGCCAATCCGGGCGAGTGCGGTCAGGGCTGCCAGTACTGCTACCACCAGCAGAATGCCACGTACCAGCCAGAGCCGTTCATGCAATGCGCCGCGTGGGTAGATACTGCGATAGTACACATCATGCACAGCCGTCGATGAAATTACCAGCAGTAGTCCACTGGCTGTCGAGAGAGCGGCTGCCAGTCCTCCTACTACGACCAGCGATACGATTGTGCCTGGCAATCCGGCAATCTGCGCCGTAGAGAGCACTACCAGGTCTTGATCGATCACAATTTCGTTAAACTCGACGATGCCGTTGCCATTGCCGCCCTGCGCCGGGTCATCGGTGATCTTTAACCAGTCTGTGCTAGACCAGTCTACGACCCATTCCGGCACGTTTGTGACACGGCGGCCAACCACATGCTCCAGAATTTCCCAGCGTGAGAAGGCCGCATAGGCCGGTACGGTCAGGTAAATTACGGTGATAAATAGCAGCGCCCATCCGGCACTGCTGCGGCTTTCACGTACGCTTGGAACAGTATAGAAGCGTACCAGAATGTGCGGCATACTGGCGGTTCCCAGCATCAGACATATCACCAGGGCCACATAGTTGCCGAATGTCCAGTCGTTGAACGGCTCGCTATAGCGGGGGGTAATACTCCGGGCTGTTTCCAGAATATCGACGATGTTGATCGCTTCTCTATAGGCAAGTTGTGGCAGCGGTGATCCGGTCAGACGCAGTGCCAGCCAGGTAATGGGGATCAGATAGGCCACACCGATCACAATTCCCTGTAATACTTGTGTCCATGTGATTGCACGCATCCCACCGCGAAATGAGCAGAGCAGTATGGCGACCAGGCCCAACCCAACCCCCATGGCGTAAGATATGCCCAGGAAGTGGCTCAGGATGATGCCTATGCCGATCATCTGTGCTGTCATATACACAAAGCTGATGCCGATACAGATACAGGCTGAAATCACGCGCGCCAGCATGCCCTTATAGCGCATGCCGATAAAGCCGGAAACGGTATACTGGCCAGACTTGCGCAGGTAGGGAGCAATCAGCAGTGCCAGCAACACATAGCCGCCAGCCCATCCAATAATGTATGCCAGCCCTTCATAGCCCAGCAGCCAGAGCGCTCCGGCCAGGCTGACAAACGCGGCCCCGCTGATCCATTCTGAGCCAATCGCCAGCCCATTGAACAGGCCCGGAATGGTACGCTCGGCCACATAGTAGTCTTCCAGGCTGCGTGCGCGTGATTTCCAGCCCACAACACTATAAACCCCTGTTGTCAGAAGCAGAAGTGTCCAGTTGATCATACGAGGCGGCAGATCAAACAACATTTCCAGTGCGCCAACACCAAGAATGCCCAGTAAGAAGAAGACCAGGAAGCTCATTAAGCGGTGGAGCAACTGGCTGCGGTGTTCCCATTCGGCCATGCTCAACGGCGGCGGATCACGTCGATACATTTGATCCAGCCTCCGCATCCGCCAGACATAGAAACCCATCAGCGCCACAAAGATCAGCAGGGGCCCCTGAGCCGCCAGCACATATTCTGCCACCGAACCGTCAGAAAGCCCGGTTAGATGCAAGATATACGCCAGGCCGATGGGTACCAGGAAGCTCGCCAGCCAGATCAGCAGCAGTGTGCCAATGATCTGCCGGGTGGTCTGCCAGTAACCCTGTAGCCAGGCTGGACTATTTGCTGGCAGTGTTTGGGTAGGAATAGCTGTTGCCGGGGGCTGTAGTCTCGCAGTGGGTTCAGATGCCTCATGTGCCCCGCCATGATGCTGGGTTGCTGAGGTGCGTCCGCATGGAACACCGCCCGGTTGATGAATGCCCACTCCCTCGGCGCGATCATCACGACTACGTTCGATCTGAGGGAACAGGTGATCCAGCGCCCAGAGCGCTAGCCAGACGATAAACATCCAGAGCAGTATGACCAGTACAAGACCGGCCCAGTCAGCCGAGGCGAGAGTTTGAAACATACATTTTTCACGTTAGCCCCCCATGCGCCAGGGCGCACCCCGCCGGGATGAAAAGGGGCGTGTCGGGGCGAAAGATGTTTCGCCCCTCCTCTTTTCACATCAGTTCGCCATGCGGCTGCGCCGCACACGGTCAGTATGAAAATGGGCTTGGAGGGGCGACCGGCCGGTCGCCCCTACCGTCCGTTGGCTATTTTCACATCAGTACCCACAATTGTATCGCATCCTGATGCGGTAGAGCGGGTAGCTTCCTACCTTCCATGGTACCGGCGGGGCGCAACCCCGCCGAGATTATAAAGTTTTCGGTCTGGTGTGGCGGCTTTGCCGCCACACCAGACCGAAAACTTTTTTTGCGGGGGCCGGAGGCCCCCGCATGCCCC
>RRYU01013773.1_pt2 | contig 42316 bp, 34 predicted proteins | sample 2162651 | NCBI WGS metagenome assembly RRYU01 (sample SAMN10267283, study PRJNA491782) | microbial mat metagenome | isolation source: biomat in the production well | place: Japan: Minami-Kanto gas field, natural gas well KTG3 | collected 2017-06
CGATATTTCAACAGACGATCTAGCGTCTATCGTCTACACCTCCGGCACTACCGGTCGCTCCAAAGGGGTAATGCTGAGCCACCGCAATATGCTCTGGAACATAGAAGCAGGACTCAAGGTGGTAACCATGTACACCAACGATCTATTTCTCTCATTCCTGCCCCTGTCCCACACCCTGGAGCGCACCGTCGGCTACTACATGCCCATAATCGCTGGTGCCGAGGTAGCCTACTCCCGTTCCATCCCGCAGCTGGGTGATGATCTGGTCGAGATAAAACCAACTGTACTGATATCTGTCCCCAGAATATTCGAAAAGGTATACGCCAAGATCCAGGACAAACTACATGCAGACCCAAAAATTACTCGCAGAATTTTCCATGTCGCGGTAGAGACCGGCTGGCGACTGTTTGAGCATCAGCAGGGGCGCGCCTCCTGGTCACCCATGCTACTGCTATGGCCACTGTTCGAGAAAATAGTGGCGGGGAAGATCAAGGAAAAACTGGGTGGTCGCCTGCGCTTTGCAATCTCTGGAGGAGCGCCTCTCTCAGAGAATATCGCAAGGATGTTTATCGGACTTGGAGTCCCCATCGTACAAGGTTACGGACTCACCGAGACCAGTCCCATCATCTCCGCCAACCCACTTACCGACAACATACCGGCCAGTGTCGGCGTGCCGCTACCTGGCGTAGAGGTAAAAGTTGGAGAAAAAGATGAGCTCCTGACCCGCAGCCCCAGCGTCATGCTCGGCTACTGGAACAACCAGGAAGCCACCAACGGAACCATAGACAGTGACGGCTGGCTGCACACAGGCGACAAAGCCAAGATAGAGAACAATCACATATTTATCACCGGCAGAATCAAAGAGATCATAGTACTGTCCAATGGCGAAAAGATATCCCCCAGCGATATGGAACTGCACATCGCACTGGACCCACTGTTTGAACAGGCGATGGTTATAGGAGAGGGCAAACCATTTCTCTCAGCCCTGGTGGTGCTGGACCACAAGAGCTGCGAGAGATACGGAATAAAACCAAACAACTCCGAAGAGACGCAGCAGATAGTTTTAAGGCAGATCACCAAACGCATCGACGGATTCCCTGGCTATGCCAAGATTCAGAAGGCGGTTGTCATCCAGGAACCTTGGACCGTAGAAAACGGGATGATCACACCAACCATGAAGATGCGACGTCGGCTCATCAGCGAAAAGCATGAGTCCAAGATAGCAGCCCTTTATGAAACATAAAGTAGGCGGCAACCTTAATTGCCCGTTTGATTATTTCTTAGGAAGTTTCTTTTTGAATCCGGATCTAAAGCTCCTGCGTAAGTGTTAGTGAAGAGAGGATAAAACAACCCCAAAACACTTAATCAAGACTGAACTTACTGAGGAGAAACATCATGAAACGCATCGCACTTACACTAGCAGCCCTGGCCTTTTCCACCTCCAGCGTATTCGCTGAAGATCTTGACGGCTACGGCAGCGTACTGCTAGACGAAGTAGCCAACAACCGCGGTATAGACAGTGACATCAATGTTGGTGATAGTGACTCGCTGTTCGATGTTGACGCCGATTCCGGCTTTTAAGCAACATTCTAAAACTAAAGAAACCGGGGACAATGTTCCCGGTTTTTTTATGCCGTTTATACTGGTGTTATGGCTTCTTGTCCAGCATGACTAGTTCAGGTTCAAAAATGACGTCAGATCTCAGTTTTTCCAAGTCTTCAGTCATTTCATCTAACTTACTCTCTACCTTAGCAAGCTTCTTTTTTTCATTATTGTGCTTGAACTTCTTGTGCGCAGCATAAAGAAGTCCGCCCGGGATAACTGCGGTGATTACGCCGTCTTTAGCGCTAAATTCGCTATCTTTTACCGACTTGGCAATTTTCTCTTTCTTGGTCTGAAGGCTATTGTTTAATTGCCAAACCTGTAACAGCAGATCTTCCGTATCAGGAGTCGGGATATTAGTGACTAATCCGTTATCACCATCATAATCTACGTACTGTGGCTGAGTCTTTTCAGCAGCACTGGTATCAGAATTTCCAGCATAGGCATTGTATGCAGACAGGCACACCATGGAGACAATCAAGTAACGAGCAATAGCCATTTAGACGCTCCTTTTAAACAAGGGCCGCACAATATAGCATTATCTATTTAATATTTAAAGAGTTTCTTATTTAGCTATTATTTATGACCAGGGAGTATTTAGGACTGGAGCAAAATTCCTCACTATTTTCACTAAAAGAATTGCATTTTTTCAGCCCAGAGCACCCTTAGCCAGAAACGAGAGTTACTGCGGCATCCGGGTCATCGTTTGTATCTATTTCTATACAGTCCAGCTCTTTCATTATTCAAGGCACTCTATATAAAGAGCAGACTACTCAACCCCTACGCCATGTAGTTCCACCTGCCCCGTCTTCCAGCAGGATGTTGGCTTCTTGCAGTTGATCACGAATTCGATCGGCCTCAGCCCAGTTTTTGTCTGCACGGGCATCCAGGCGTTGTTGGATCAGACTATCGATCTCTTCATCACTCAGGGCGTCATCACCACTGGCTTCACCGCGCAGGAATGACTCCACATCATCTTGCAAGATTCCCAACACTTCACCCATTGATTTGAGTTCAGCGGCCAAAGCTGCGGCTGCGGATTCATCTTGTTTGCGGGTACGGTTTATTTCACGAACCAGTTCAAACATTGCAGCTAGGGCTTCCGGGGTGTTGAAGTCATCATCCATAGCAGCATTGAATTTATCGCGATATTGCTCGCCACCTGCTGCCGCTACTTCTGGCAGACCACGCAGGGCGGTATAGAATCTGGTGAGTGCGCTGCGGGCATTGTCCAGATGTTCAGAATCATAGTTAAGTGGGCTACGGTACTGACTGGTCATGATGAAGTAACGCACTTCTTCTGCGCGGTACTGTTTCAAAATCTCGCGCACGGTGAAGAAGTTGCCGAGTGATTTGGACATCTTCTCTTCGTTGATGCGCACAAAGCCGTTGTGTAGCCAGTAGTTTACGAATTTCTTTCCTGTAGCCCCTTCGGACTGGGCGATCTCGTTCTCATGGTGTGGAAAGGTGAGATCGGCTCCGCCGCCATGGATGTCGAAGGTGTCTCCCAGACAGCAGGTGGACATGGCGGAACATTCGATATGCCAGCCAGGACGGCCATCACCCCATGGTGATTCCCAGGCCGGCTCGCCCGGTTTGGCCGCCTTCCACAGAACAAAGTCCAGCGGGTCACGCTTTTCTTGTTCTACCTCGACCCGTTCACCGGCTCGCAGGTCTTCAATCGTCTTGCCTGAGAGTTTGCCGTAGCCATCAAAGCTGGATACTGAATAGTAGACGTCGCCATTGCTTGCTGCGTAAGCATGGCCCTGATCTATCAACTTTTGCACCATTTCCAGAATTTCTGAAATATGGGTGGTGGCACGCGGCTCTTGGGTTGGACGCAGTACGCCGAGGGCATCTTCATCTTCATGCATGGCGTCGATGAAGCGCTCAGTCAGGTCCGAGAAGTCTTCTCCGTTCTCGTTAGCGCGGTTGATGATCTTATCGTCAATATCTGTAATGTTGCGAACGTACTTTACTTTGTAGCCTTTTTCCTGCAAATAACGGTAAATGACATCAAAAACCACCATCACACGGGCATGCCCAAGGTGACAGAGATCGTAAACTGTCATGCCGCAGACGTACATGCTGGCCTTTCCTGGTTCTATTGGGACAAATTCTTCTTTCTTGTTTGTTAGATCGTTGTAGACCTTAAGCATTTTCGATTACCAGATATTTAGAAACGTCATAAAAACCACAGCCATGCGCATAGTAAACGAAACACCAGCTACAACAAAGCCAAACACTGGGTTTCTGCCCAAGTAAGGTAAATTATCATGTATAATCCCCGACTTACCCGGAGGCAGAGCTAGCTGACCTCCTATCCACATCATTAACAAAGGAATCTTCAGATATGAAAAAATTCTTTTCCGGGCTGTTTCTAGCAGCATTGATCAACCTGGGGGGCCTGTCTATTGCCAGCGCTGACACCACCAAGATACAAATGAAGACCAATATGGGAAATATTGAGCTTGAGCTATACGGCGACAAAGCACCTCTGACCGTAAAGAATTTTTTGCAATATGTGGATGAAGGTTTTTTTAACGGAACAATTTTTCACCGGGTGATAAATAGCTTCATGATCCAGGGAGGCGGGTTTACCAGCGATATGCAACAGAAGAACACCCATCCTCCCGTAAAGAACGAAGCCAAGAATGGACTGAAAAATGCGCGCGGCACCATCGCCATGGCCCGCACCCAGGCACCCCATTCCGCCACCGCCCAGTTCTTCATCAATCACAAAAATAATGACAACCTGGACTACCCAAGCTTTGACGGTTGGGGCTACACGGTATTCGGCAAAGTTACAAAAGGCATGGAAACTGTCGACAAGATCGCGGATGTATACACGGTTACCCGACGCGGTATGCAAAATGTGCCGGAAAAACCGATTGTAATAGAAAGCATCAGTCGCATACCAGCAACCAAATAATCCTGTTGTACAAGACAGCAACCATATCAATTCATTACAAATTAAAGAGAGCTAATTCATGATTACACTTAAGACCAACCTCGGTGATATAACTATTGAACTTGATACGGAAAAGGCACCGATTACTTGCGAAAACTTCACCCAATATGTGAAGGATGGACACTATGACGGCTGCATCTTCCACCGTGTTATCAATAACTTCATGATTCAGGGTGGTGGTTTTGAAGCTGGCATGAATGAAAAAGAGACTCGCGCATCCATCCAGAACGAAGCCGATAACGGTCTCAGTAATGTAACCGGATCCATTGCCATGGCCCGCACAATGGAACCACATTCTGCATCTGCCCAGTTCTTTATCAACGTGGCAGATAATAAATTTCTAGACCATCCTGGGCAGGACGGCTGGGGCTACTGCGTATTTGGCAAGGTCACCGAGGGCATGGATGTTATTAACAAGATAAAAACTGTCGAGACCGGCTTTAACTGCGGCCATCAGGACGTACCGGTTGAAGACGTCGTCATAACAAAGGCCGAGATCACCGAATAAAATAGATGGCAAACGCTATGCTCATTGCTGACCTGCACCTGTCCGGGGAAAGGTCCGCTACTGTCGAGCTGTTTTTGAGATTCCTCAGGGACGAGGCATCCCGCAGCCAACGTCTGTATATCCTGGGCGATCTGTTCGATGTCTGGATTGGAGACGATGACAGGACGGATCCTATCCCGCAGATCCTGTCAGCTCTATCCAACTACGCAACCAGAGGCAGAGAACTGTTTCTGACCAGAGGCAATCGCGACTTCCTTATCGGCGACGGTTTCTGTCGCGAAACCGGATGCGCTCTGCTCCAGGACGCTGCAGTAGTCAATCTATCCGGAGCCGCCACCCTGTTGATGCATGGTGATCTATTAGTGACCGACGACCCGGACTATCAGAGAGACAGGATCTACCTTCGAAGCAAAGAGTTCAAAGATGATTTTCTGAGTAAACCGCTTTCCGACCGCATCAAAAAAGCCGCCGAGATGAGACAGCAAAGCCAGGTGGCAAAATCAAAACTATCAGCCAAAATCATGGATGTAAATGATACGACGGTTTCTGAATACATGCGCAAACATGGCACATGGCAACTCATACACGGACACACCCACAAATCCGGCACACACGACTTCAGATTGGATGGAAGACCTGCAAAACGTATAGTCCTCGGCGAATGGAAAGAGGATCAGGGCCAATATCTGGTGACCGAAAGAAATGAATTGGAAAGCCGCATCTTCAGATAGCCAGCAAACCAGTGGCACGTTGCATGAAGATATTCGCCGAACTTTATTACACAAAAAGCAGGCACCCTGGTTCTAGGAAAAATCAGTCTCCATAACAAATTACACAAGATTTCCGCACACCTGCCGATAAAGACATCATATCAATCACTGGCAGTCAGGAAGATCTCCCTTTCATGCAGAAGATAGGCCGTTTCAACATCAAGAAAAAGCTTGGATCAGGTAGCCAGGGAACGGTGTTTCTCTGCGATGACCCCGAACTAGAGCGCAACGTTGCAATTAAACTGCTAGATAGCAAGCAAGGTCTAGCCACCGGCGATGTGCAAGGCTTTCTTAGTGAAGCGCGTGCTATCAGCCGAATACAGCACCCAAACATTGTCTCTATCTATGATGTCGGAAAAGAACAAAAAAAACCCTATCTGGTATTTGAGTTTGTGAAGGGAGAACTACTCTCAGACCGCCTTAAGCGAAAACGTCCCGACCTGCGTGAAACACTGGATATCTTTACCGGAATTCTTTCCGGTGTCGCCCAAGTACACAAAGATGGAATTATTCATCGCGACCTTAAGCCAGCCAACATTATGCTTGATAGCGAGACCACTCCCAAAATAATGGACTTTGGTATCGCCAAAATATTGAAGACCACAAACGGCAAGGACGCAGAACTAACCGGCACACCAAGATACATGGCCCCTGAGTATATATCCCACGGCAGAGTCAGCACTCAGATGGATATATTTGCCCTAGGTTCAATTCTGTATGAGATGGCCACTGGTAAGCGGGCATTCAGCGGATCTAACTCGATTACTTTACTCAGCAACATTAAAGACAGCGCCGTGACACCGGCTTCATCCATAAACCAGGAAGTGGGAGAGCGTCTTGACGCCATTATTCTCAAGGCCATGGAAAAAGACCCTGGTTCACGCTTCACCGATGCCGGGGAAATGCTTGGGGCACTAATCGAGTACAGGGAGACCAGTGAAAAGCAACAGGGCGATAAAAGCTCATCAAAAGGAACAGTAGAATTTCTTTTGCGACGCATGCAGCGTCAAAGCGACTTCCCGGCCCTGTCTGAATCCATCAGGACTCTCAACAGACTGACATCATCTGATGATGAGAATGCAAACCGCCTGGCCAGCCTGATCATGAGCGACTTTGCCCTGGTGAATAAACTGTTGAAAGTGGTTAACTCGGCTTACTACAGTCGCTTTGCCGGCAAGATAGGAACCGTATCCAGAGCCATTGTAGTACTTGGAGTTAGAACCATACGTTCCATAGCCGCTTCTCTAATATTCTTTGAACACCTGCACAACAAGTCCCAGGCAACACAATTAAAGAACGAGATTGCATCTGCCATATATAGCGCAGCCTTTGCACGACAGGCCGCAGAAAACGCTGGCATGGAACATGTCGAAGAGAGCTTTCTCTGCGGGATGCTACATAATCTAGGCAAGATATTGGTTACCTATTATCTGCACGGTGAAAGTGAGGAGATCGCTCGTCTGGTGAACCAGGAAGATATCCCGTCAGAACAAGCACAAACGAGAGTCTTGGGCATGACCTTTGAGGATATTGGCATTGCCATTGCCAAACAATGGAATTTTCCCGAGACCATTACCACCGGCATGATCAAGATCGACCCGGCCAATCCTGGAGACCTGAAAAACAACGAAGTCAAACTGCGTTGTATAGCAAACTTTGCCAACGAAGCCACCAGCATACTAGGAAGCGAGCAGGGTCAAGATGAAAAACACACCAAAGATCTGCTCAAGCGCTACCGTACTGCACTGGCAGTTACAGGCAAGCGATTCGACAATATGGCAAAAGGGGCAAGGGTCGAGTTTAGAGAACTAAGCGGCAGTCTTATAGAGCGTGCCAACAAAGAGTCGTTTATCCATCATCTGTATGAAAACCAAAAAGAAGAGGAGCCAAAGCCCGAGGCCACGTCACAAGAGTCCGAACAGGATCTAACCCAAACTCTGCAAATAAGCACGGAAGAGCAACAGCAAATAAAGGAAAAAACGGTAGAACCGAAGATAGTAGAAAAGAGCGAAAATGCCGAGGCAATTCTGACCGAGGGACTACAGGAAGTCACGAGCATGCTACTGGAAGAGCAGGCCAATCTTAGTCAGATATTTAATGTAGTTATAGAAACCATTTACCGGGCCTTTTCCTATGACCACGTGATTCTGGCTCTACAGGACAGAACAAAGAAAGAGTACTGCGCCAAAATGGGGTTTGGGACTGATATAGATAAACTACTCTCCAACTTCCACTTCCCAATCGCGTTCAGTTCAAACGTATTCCATGCAGCGATTCAGAATGACGTGGATCTACATATCGAAAATGCTACAGATAAAAAGATACGGGAGAATATTCCAGAATGGTACAAGAAAAACCTAAAGGCTGGATCATTTTTTATCTTCCCGCTAGCAGTTAACCAGCGACCACTGGGGCTAATTTATGCTGACCATGCCAAACCAAATGGAGTTCGTCTCAGCAGCAAACAACTCAATCTGGTGAAGACTTTACGCAACCAGATCATACTTGCAATAAAATCTAGAGTGTAGCCCCAGGTAGCTCAATACCACAAAGCAGACGCTAAGAAGCACTGAGTTTGGCCTTGTGAGTGATATCCAAATATAAGTTATAAAGAGCAATTCCAGCCGGGAACGCATTGGATAGTATTCCTACAGAATCATTTTTTCCAAATATAAAGTAGGTCAACAACAGCACACTTCCCGCTAAACTCATTAACCAGAACGCACGAGGAAATGTTGGCTTTTTCTCTTTGGTAGAAGATATAAGTTGCACAAACCACCTACCCGCAAACAAAAACACTCCGGTGTAACCTACAAGTTTCCATGGAGTAACTGACGCGCCTAATAATTCAAATAAAACTTCGTTCATATCTAGTCTACCTTGCGTTCACTCCGCTGCTATTATTCTTTCTCTTCAACCGAGGTAATGCGCGCCCTTCTCTGCAACCATCTCACGCCGAAGATATCAACAATGCCGACCCAAAGACGATTATGCAGTCCATATTTGGAGACACCCATAACTCGATGTCGATGGTTAACCTCAACCGAAACGGTGTTGCCGCCATTGCGCTGGATCAGAGCTGGGAGAAAGCGGTGCATATGATCAAAATATGGAAGCTCTAAAAATGCCTCACGTGAAAACAGCTTAAGGCCACAACCTGTATCTGGTGTGTCGTCCCTCAATAGTCTGGAGCGAACACCATTAGCGATCCGGGACGAGACTTTTTTCAGCCAACTATCCTGTCGCTTTTTACGGTAGCCCGCCACCATCTGAAGATTTTTATCGTCGGCACTGGCCTTGAGCATCTCCATCATAGCGGGGATATCGGCAGGATCATTCTGACCATCTCCGTCCAGGGTAGCGACCCAACTGGATCGAGCGGCCTTGACGCCATTGCGAACAGCGGTACTCTGTCCACTATTTTGTAGATGTCGCAAACAACGGAATTGCGGATACTGCTTACGCAGATCCTTCAATATATCCTGGCTATTATCACTACTGCAATCATCCACAAAGATGACCTCGTAGCTGTATTTTTCGTCCAGCGCAGATCGTATCTCGGCGGCAAGAATGGGGATATTTTCGGCTTCATTGAATACCGGGATTACTATAGAAAGATCCATTTGTTCACTCATTTGTTTGCAGTCTTCTGTGGAGTCCCTGGAAATAGTGAAACATGGTAATAGTCCACCTTCCACTGCAGATACTGTCTACCAGTAGCCAGCAACTCATCTTGAACAGGTTCAGTCTCCATCAACAAGACCCATGAAGCTGGTTGTTGCCTCACCCGATTATATAGCTGACCACGTGACTCCACTTGGATATTCCTTTTCAGATACCAACGCATGGAGTGTTCGTAGCCATTGCCACCCCCATAGATTACCGCATCCTGTGGCAACATATTCCCGATCGTTTCTGCAATTGAGCGTGGGCTAAGTTGCTGTTTCAGTACTGGCCTGACGGCCATGGTGTATGGCCAGACCAGACCCCATATCACTGCGGCCAGACCAAACACCAGCATATATAGATTGCGCTTAATGCTGCCGATCATTGCCAGTATCGCTGCGGACAGGACAGTTCCGATTGTAACAGTGACAGATAACTTGTGTTGCAGTAAGAAATCAACCCCCAGAGCCAACTGACTAGTTCCCCCCCGGTTTCTTCCCTTGAATAGCCACTGCATAACCCAATCAGTATCCGTATATATTCCTGCCAGCAGCAAGGCCAGAGCAATAATAAACAGCAGTGCGATAGCAGAGGATATTTTCAATGCCCAACCGTGGCGGTTGCTAACATTTTCTGCAATTCTGTCCCAGTAGAATCCCATCACCAGAGCAAACGGGGCCATTATCGGCAGCAGGTAACGCGCCGCCTTCTTGCCACCCAGACTGAACAGGATCAACCCGCCCAGGAACCAAAACAGCATAGATTTGATGCCTGCACTGTTTTCTTGTCTAGCGGCACTAATCCCAATCACCAGAGCTACAGGCAGAAACAGGGACCAGGGAAAAAGACCTATCAGTAAATGGGGCAGATAATACAACAGAGGCGCACCACCTTTTGCTGCTGTATTGCTGCTCCCAGCCCACCAGTGGGCCAGTTGTCCAAAAAGAAAATTGCTAGCAAGACCAGATGGCGCAGTCATAGCCAACAGGACGTACCAGGGAAGCGCCAGAGCCAGGAAGATCAATATGCCCTTCAGTGGTACAAATTGACGCCAGTTCCTGGTGCCAGAGTTACTCATCAATAAAGTAACAGCAATGGCAATTGGAAATAGAATACCGATAGGTCCCTTGGTCAATACACCCAGACCGCTAAGGGCATAGAAGGCGTATACCCATTTTGTCTCCTGATGCCGGTTGATCGCCATCCAAAAACAGTAGATGGCAGCTAGTATCAGAAAGCTGAAAAAAACATCCATTCTTGCTGCCGAGCTATTCTCTATAAACAGGATGCTGGTGGACAATACCAGTGCAGAGAACATAGCGGCGCGAAACCCAAACATCTGTCGGCCGAACAGAAACACCAGCCAGATGCTACCAAAAGAGGCCATGATTGATGTAAGTCGTACCGCCCAGTTTGGCCAGTCAAAAGGGGCTGCAACCGCAATCAGCATCCAGTGATAGAGTGGCGGCTTGGTCAGAGACTCAGCAGATACCACATGGTTCAGAGAGGGCAAAATGAAATTGCCCCGTTCTAGCATCTCTCTTGCAATCTCCGCCGCCCTGGCTTCGCCGTTACGAATAAGGTCAGTACCAAGATTAGAAAAGAAATAGAGCAGGCTGAAACAAAAAATCAGCAGCAATAGAACTACTGGAGCTTTCTCCCATGCATGATCTTTTTTTGTAGTAACTACGTCTGACATGCCGTTGAAACATCCCCTAACTATGAATTCTGTTTTTATGCGGTCTAAGCGACAATGATGCCTGATTGAAATATGAACTGTTATTTGTGTTTTAAAAACGGCTGATTTTTATTAATAAATGGACGTATATTATCCAAACCTCTGGGGATTGGCCGGTTTTTTCGCCACATCATCCCGCAGATATTGAGGCAGAGCATTCTCTGCGGATACCGCTTCCCCCTGTTCGAACCCGGCCGCTCCCAGTAGCGCCACATCATGAGCGCTACAAAATAGATCCGGTGTAACCGATTTGAGTCCAGTTCCAACCGCCTTGGATAAAACTTCTCCATAGGTTTCCCAACCGGAGCCCACACCATGCCAGTCGTCACCTGTTGGCAGCGTAACCTTATCGGCCGCAGCGATCTCATCCGGAAAGATTGCCTGCATCAGTCCTGAGTCCTGCAACTGGTAGCAGCCCCAATACACCTCCTGCATACGTGCATCAAACGCTGGCAACACCTTTTTGTACCCTGACTGACGAAAGTGCCCCTGGGCCAGAGCCGCAAGTGTCGACACACGAACTACGGGTAAATCCGCACCAAAGGCCACGCCCTGAGCTACACCGGCAGCGATTCGCACCCCGGTGAATGATCCGGGTCCGCAACCAAATGCTATGGCATCGAGTTGAGTCGGTTTCAAACCTGATTCCTGCGACAGCTCGTCCAACATCGGCAAAATCAATTCACTGTGCTTACGCGGCTGTACCTGGAAGCGCAGAAGTATCGCCCCATCAATGTACAGAGCGGCGGAACAGGCCTCGGCGGCGGTTTCAATGGCTAGCAGTTTCATGGGGGGAGATTATATCCGGCTTTGTTCAATAAGTGTCAGATGCCTTACTTACAAAGAACAAAATTACTCAGGTATCGGCAAAGAATCTCTGCACATCAGCGATATCCCTGGTGCGCGCCATGGGCGGCATACTCTTTAGGAAGGTGTGTCCATAACCCTTGGAGAGAAGTCGCGGATCACATATCACCAATACCCCACGATCAGTCTCATCTCTTATCAACCTGCCCGCCCCCTGTTTCAGGGCGATGGCTGCCTGGGGAACCTGAAATTCCATAAAGGGGTTGCCGCCGCGTTTTTTCAGGGCATCGATTCTGGCCTGTAGTACCGGGTCGCCCGGAGAGGCGAACGGCAGTTTGTCTATAACCACGCAGGAGAGAGCCTCACCGCGCACGTCCACACCCTCCCAGAAGCTGGCAGTCCCCAGCAGCACTGCGTTACCCAGCTCCCGGAATCGGTCTAAGAGCTCGGTTTTGGGTACACTGCCTTGCACCAGTAGAGGAAAATCTACTCTGTCCTCTAATGCATCTGCCGCTAATCGCAGGGCGCGATGGCTGGTAAATAACAAGAATGCTCGGCCACCGCTTGCCTCGAGAACCGGCACTATAATATCCAGAACCGCACCCAGGTAGTCCGGACTACGTGGCTCCGGCATATTACGTGGCACAAACCAAAGAGCCTGATTAGGATAATCGAAAGGGCTATCCAGACAGGATGTGATCGCCTCAGTCACTCCCAGTTGATCCTGAAAGTGTCGAAAGCTCTCCCCCACAGCCAGGGTGGCGGAGGTAAAGATCCAACTCGCCGACCGAATCTTCATCTGGGATTGGAACATTTCTGACACTTCAAGCGGGGTACGATTTAGGTTGAAGCTCTGACTGTAGGTCTCGAACCATCTGATGCTGTTGTCGTCACCTTCAGCACACAGACTGTCTAACTTTACCTGTATCTGGACACAGCGTTCGTGGCAACTCTCCAGACCTTTGCCTCGCTCCTTTATCTTTCCCAGGAGCGACTTTAACTTATCCAACTCTTCCCGCACCCGATCCAATGCATTGATTATGCGTTCGTCACCACTCAGTTCAGACCAGGGACCACGTCGTAGATCCAGGCCAAACACCAGACGCAGATCACGTACTGACTTAGTCAGGGCCGAGACCTGGATAGGAATCTCTGGCACATCACCCGCCTCGCGTAGATATTCGGTTTCACTGTCACGAGCCAGTTCCAGAAGCTGGCGACCGCTAATGCTGATACCAAAAAAATTGCTTGCCGTCTCCGGAAGCTGGTGGGCCTCATCCACAATAAAACAATCCGCCTCCGGCAATAACTCTCCAAATCCCTCCTCCTTGAGAGCGAAGTCGGCACAAAGAAGATGATGGTTCACCACCACCAGATCCGCCTCCTGGGATCTGCGCCTGGCCTCGGCCAGATGACAATTGCTGTATGAGGGACACTCCGCCCCCAGACAGTTATCCACATTCGAGGTTACAATGGGCCAGATATGGGAATCCTCAGGGATGCTACTAAGTTCTGCTATATCACCAAACTTGGTTTTGCCAGACCAGCTTCTTACCTCCATCAGCTGATCCACTAGCTCTCGAGAGCGCAGACGCCCTTCCGACAGAGCATTATCCATGCGATGGATGCACAGATAGTTGGAGCGCCCCTTGAGCAAAGCAACACTGGCTGGCACTGCCAGAAGATCTTTGATCAAAGGCAGATCACGATGGTATAGCTGGTCCTGGAGGTTTTTAGTGCCGGTGGAGATGATTACCTTCAAACCAGACAGAAGAGCTGGAACCAGATAGGCGAAGGTCTTGCCGGTGCCGGTACCGGCCTCTGTGATCAACACGCCACCGTCCGCCATGGCCTGGGCTACGTTTTCCGCCATCTCCAGCTGCTGGGAACGGAAAGAAAACCCATCGATACGCTGGGCTAATAGTCCGTCAGGACCAAGGACTTCTGAGAGATCATTCATAGATTATAAATCAGGACTCAGGCCTGGTTATCCCAAACTTCGCTTTCAAGACCGTCTTCCCTAGTCCAGGCCAGCCTGGAGATAATCCTGAATCTGGATATAGAGAGAATTCCGCGTTTAGCCCGACTGCTACTGGATTTGCCAACATATTCCAGCAGGTCATCTCGTTCTGCCTCATAGATCTCGGTCGGCTCATAATCCTCATCCATGAGTACCAGCACTACCGAATCCCAGTCCTGATCTATCTTTATCTGACCTAGGCGTTGGCTACCTACGTTATCGTCGAAGATAGTACGGCTCTTGATTTGAATACGCTTGTTTTCGCGCTTGGGATCGACCGCATCATAGCCGCCTGTGGTTTGGTCTGCAGGCACCAACTCAAGCAACCGGATAGCATCATGCATGGCTATCTCATTACTAATCCCAGGGAGAGGTTTCCCCATGGTTCGGCGATAGTCCGCCGCCAGTTGCCGCGCCTGGCTTATCAATTTTTCTTCAGCATAGATGTTCAAGACATCATACCTTTCTTTATATCTCCGTTTGTGGTCGGTGGATTGTATCTGAATTTTCGGCAAAAAACGCTGCCAGTGGTGGGAGCATTTTTGTCATAGATATGGCTTAGATATAAACGTGGATACAGGCAGACCTCACCAATATCAGCGGCATTTATGTTATACATTCCCTATTTTTAGCTTATTTATAGCTGGATATGGTTTTGTTGCGCAAAAAAGATATATATTCATGCGTAATAGTGGTTTTCTCTCAGTTAAGGGTTCTTGCCTCGCGCTCAGCCCTACGAGCTCCATTAATATCACCGCTATCGCGTCGTACTCTTGCAATAATTCTCCAGTTGTCTGCCTTCAGTTTGCTATCCGCCCCGGCCAGCGATCTTGATTTAGCGGCAAGTTCTTCAGCTCTGGATCCTTGTCCCTGATCCAAACGCAGATGGGCAAGCCTGTTCCAAAGATATGCGTTTCTGGGTTCGATGCGCAATGCTCGCTCTATGCTCGCGACTGCTCCTGCAAGATTTCCTTCGCTCTGCTGTTTGTTGGATATCTCTAACAATCCTTCCACTGGGGAACTGTATGTCGGCTTTATCTCAACCGGCCTGGGAGCTTGATAGGCACTGACCGTCACACCAGATTCATACCCTTCTGATGAAGTCACCGGAGCTTGGTCTCTATATCCTCCCCCGCCGGAACAGCCAATGAGTAAGAGACAGGATGTAATAATTGTAAGTGGTATCAGTCTGTTCATTCGAATATGCCACGTAGAAATTTTCCAAGACCTCCAGATACACAGGGGGACTTATCCATAGGTTCTGATCCCATTATAAACGGATAGATTTTAGTAGCACGGCATTTTTCATCGCCGAGTAGGCCATTATCCGTATCAACCAAAACTTTCACCACCTGTTCCGGTTGTACCTGATCACCGCTGGCGAGCGGCAATCTCCCCATCATGTCACCCCATACTTCAAGAGCGCCACTGGAGCCAGTTAACCTGGCCGGCTTATTATCATCCCGCCCAACCCAGACTACAGCCACCTTGTCTGCGCTAAAGCCTGCAAACCAGCTATCTCGCAAGTCATTGGTAGTCCCGGTTTTACCTGCAATGTTTTTTTCTACCCTTATATATTTGGCTAAGCGTCTAGCGGTTCCCTGTTGCACCACCTGTTGCAGATTCCAGTTCAACAGGTAGATCGGCTCGGCCGGAATCGCTTGTTTTACCGTTAACGGATATCTCTGCAAAGTATTACCATCGGCGGTAAGAACCTCGCGGATTGCTCGCAGTGGTGAGCGAAATCCACCAGCAGCCATAGTCTGGTAGATTTGGGTGACCTCAATTGGAGAAAGCGATACAGCGCCTAACAACAGTGATGGGAATAGGTTTATTGGTCTTTCCATACCCAGCGCTTTTAATGTCTTTGCTACTCTGCTAAGCCCAAGCTCCATTCCCAGCCGCACTGTTGCTAGGTTATAAGACTTGGAGAGAGCCTCATGCAGTGGTATTTCCCCATGTGACTTCTTATCGTAATTGGATGGGTTCCATTTTTTTCCGTCCTGTCCCTTTATCGACAATGGAGCGTCATCCAGTTCGGTTATTAATGTGTAATTGCCTGGCTGCATCAGAGCGGTAAGATATACGGCTGGCTTAACCAGAGAACCGATTGGCCTTATTGCATCCAGAGCTCTATTGAATCCATCGAGCTTAGGATTTCTGCCGCCGACCACGGCCAATACCTCACCTGCCTCTACCCCAGCAATCACAGCAGCTCCTTCTAGCTTGCCACGGGGTAGTTTGTAGCTACTCTCGAGCCGGGTAAGCCGGTCTGAAACTGCCTGTTCTGCCTGTTTCTGCACCCATGGGTCGAGCGTAGTAAACACACGGAGGCCTTCGGAGGTCAGATCTTCCTCGCGATAATCACGGCGCAATTGGCGTCTCACCAGATCGAGAAAGGCGTGATAGCTACCAGCTGTATTATTGCCTTTTGCGGTAACTCCCAGACTGGAGCGAACTGCTATATCTCTCTGGTTTTTATCGATAACACCACGTTCATGCAGAATAGTCAGCACCATGTCGCGCCGTTTCTTGGCACGTTCTGGATGACGACGCGGATCGTAATATGAAGGGCCTCGCACCAGCGCCACTAACAGAGCCAACTTGGGAAGATTCAGTTCTTTTAATGGTCGGCTGAAATAGAAGTGGCTAGCCAAACCAAAACCGTGGATTGCCCGATTCCCATCCTGCCCCAGATAGATCTCGTTGGCGTAGGCCTCAAGAATATCATCTTTGGAATAGCGGGCGTCCAACAGCAAAGCCATCACCGCTTCATTTATCTTACGCCGAAGAGTGCGCTCACTCGTAAGATAGAAATTCTTAACAAGCTGCTGAGTTAAGGTACTCCCACCCTGCACCATTCTTCCTGCGGTAATATTTGCCCACATGGCACGGGCTATCGCCTTGGGGTCTACTCCGTGATGCGTATTAAAGCTGCGGTCTTCCACCTCTATCAAGGTGCGCACCAACACCGCTGGAAGATCACTACGCTTTACTAATATCCGATCTTCATTATGAATCGGATGGATAGCTCCAATTTCCGGTGCTTCCATTCGGACCAGTGCCTGAGTCTGCCCAGCCTCATCTTTAATAGATCTAATTACGTTGTTGGAAAATGTCAGATCAACATATCTGCCGTGCTGCGTTCCATCCCAAAATTTGAAATTCCTGGTACGAACAATAAAACGCCCTTGATTTTGAGACCAGGTACCAGACTTGTTGCCGCTGGACACCTTGCGATAACCAAGGCGTTTCAGTTCCGCCTGAAATTGGGTTGGGCTTACTGTTGCACCCGGATACAACTCCAGGGCACGACCATATATACGGGCCGGTATGGCCCAGCGCTTACCTTCGAATTTGGATTTTACGGTTTGATCGATATAGACCAGATATACGACGCCAACCAAGCCAAACAAAAACAGCAGCGACACCAGCATAGACTTATAATTTCTGCTGCCAGCTCTTTTAGTACTCCGCTTTTTCCCACGCGTTGAGCGTCTTTTTTTTACTGATGTTTTTCTGACAGTCTTGTTTGCTGTAGGCCTTTTTGCCATTAGTTGATAACGCCCTGATCCCGTGTCAAAACTTATTGAGCTGTTTCCTGTTAGACACAGGATGTTACACCCTACACTCAAATCACGCGAACAACAGATTCAGCAAGCATGAACCAGACCCCAGTTAGGAAAGGGAGCCGAGGCCAACTCATGTGCCTGTTTACAGATAACTAAGGATAGCGATTCTTAAGCTACTGATTCCTTGATAATCTCTACGGAAATAAGGAGCGCCTCAGGCGGCAGGATGCAGATAACGTCATCGCCCATCACTGACAAAAAGATTTGTTGTAGGGAAATCGGGGTCAGATCACACGACCTCCAATGATATGGAAATCCGCAATCCGACCCATTTGTTTAATATTTTACTACGCGAGGCAACGCTTTGGCTTGCGCTACCCAATCCTGTACTTGCGATACTGTAGGCAGTTTACGAACAAGTTTTTTCTCTTCATTGACTTCAACCATTTTTGACTGGAGATTTTCAGGTTTTCTCTGGGCCAGCTCTGGAATCGTATCAACCCCGGCACATTCGAGCAGATCGGCATACTGAGTGCTGACTCCTTTTATTCTTGACAGATCCGCGCGATTTACCCAATTAAGGATAAGCTTTTCACTAACGCCTGATTTTTCTGCTAAAGCTGCACGACCTTTCTTTTCACAGCATGTCTTCAGAAGGTTCTCTAGTGAGGTGACTCCTGCCGCAGTTAGTTTGGATGCGTAAACCTCGCCGATACCCTCAATTTCAGATAGCTTTGACATGTTATTCTCCTCAGTCTTCTTTTTGGGATAATGAATAAAATGCTCTTTGTTAATTCTTAGTATATCTATTCGATATACAGTCTCTTTAACTAACCAGAGATATGTATAGTCTATGCAATAATTTCGAACTTTGAAGGCAATCGCTACTTTTTATTGCGTCAAAATATTTCGCTTGAACATATTATTGACATACATTAACGACGTGTAAGATTTGGTTCAAAACCACATGATTGCTCATTTCGCATCAATGATCCGCAGGGTGTATCTAAACAATGAAAGCCGTAAAACATTAATGCGGCCAAAGGATTGGGCTATTTTTTGTGCATTCGCAAATAACTTGGGAAACAATATATTTAATTCCGTTTTCTGGTTGTTATTTGCCGATAAATCGCGTGAAATGTAGATGTTAATAACACATAACCCATGGGTTCACGCTATAAACGCTACACCCTGGTATAAATTAAACCCGGCTGGCGATTATCCATGAACTTTCTGAATCAGTTTCACAAACTGCTGTTGGGCCTGTTTGCTCTGATCAACGGAGTAATGCTCTATCTCTTTTTGCTGCATCTCCCATTTGGTGTTGATCCTTTTCTGCTCAGCCTTATGCATTGGAGCGAGATTGAGAACACTCCATCCATCGAAGTAGTAACGTCGGTATCATTTGGCTTAGCGATTCTTGCCGCCATATATATCTGGGGCATGGAAGACATGTTACAGAATCGCCTGCTCTACATGCGTTGGAAATTTCCACATCCTGCACAGGACGCATTTCTCACATCACGTAAACAACCTTTTGAGAGCTCCAAACTGCTGGCTGCTTTCCCACAAATCAAGGACTCTGGCTTCAGCCGCATCAAGCAGACTGAAACTTGGATTGAGCTATACCGCAAATACGCAGCAAAGACTGTGGTATTGAATACGGACATCCATTGGAGGATGCTGCGCGATCTCTACTGTGTGAGCCTGCTGTTTCTGCCGGTGTTTCTTCTGTCCTGGGCATTAAACAGCGACATGCCACTGTCCATCGCTTCTACCTATGTATTTATGTTTGGCGCACAGTTTTTGTTTCTACTGTTAACTGCCCGTCGTATCGGGCTGAAACTAGTGGATAACGTACTTGCGGTGGCCATTGGTATGGACGAAGAGAGGAAACCAGCCAAAAAGATGAAGCGCTAAAACACGCTGTCAGCTAACTACGGTCAGGTTTTTCAGACAAATGTTTTTCCCTTCCATCTTGGTTGCCATTTGAGCCAGAAACAACTCTCCTGCTGATATGGCATCTACCAGGGCATTGTGAGCCCGGTAGCGTGGCAGCCCATAGCGTTTACGGGCATTAGCCAGACGCAGATCACCAGACTGTATGGGTATGTCTCTATTACGGAAGATTAGAACCTCAGAGGCCAGGGTATCCACCACAGGCCCTATAAACGGGTAGCCATATATCCGTTTACATGCGTTGTCCAGAAAGTGATATTCGATAGCCGCATAGTGAGCCAGCATCGCCTTCCCGGCCAGCGCATTTAGTAGAATAGGCAAGACATCTTCCAGGGCCTCTGCCCCGGCAGCCTCATCATCCATAATCCCGTGGATTACCGCTGAACCACCAGGAATAACTCCTCTGGGCCTGGTGAGTATGTGGGTTGCATCCGCCAGTCGCATACAGGAACCGTTGATGGTGGTGTAGCCGACACTCAGGATCTCATCTTTAGTGTCGTCAAGACCTGTGGTTTCAAAGTCCAGCGCAAGGTAGTTCACATGTTCCCAGTTTGAATCTTCATTCGGGAAAGGAACTTCGTAATAGTCTCGAAGCGGCGATGGCGGCATCTTTCTCAATGCCCAATTACGGCGCTCATTTATATTAAACAGATACTTCCAAATTGACATATAAACTACATCTTATATCTTTGGCTGAGAACATTTTGCATGGTTCTTACCACAGAAAATGCGTCTTTGAGATGGCTTCTTTCGAAGTTTGAGAGATTTCCTGGCGACATATAATTATCTGCTGCTCTGCCTTCTTTAATCTGTCTCGCCTGATGTCGTATTCGCAAAAAGCTGACGAACTCAAACGTATCTTGAAGATCGCGCGCGCCCTCTAATGTGACCTCTCCGCCATCGACCGCAAGTTTAAGTCGATCCTGAGTATTCACTGCATTAGAACCTGCAGCCAGAGCATACACTCTTGCAAGATCGACAATGGGCACAATGCCAGTGTGTTTCAGGTCGAATGTATGATCGTGTTCGCCACCATGAATCAATACAAAATTACGGAAGAAGCCCAAAGGAGGCCTATGGGTCAGAGCGTTACCCGCCATGTAGGCAAGAAAAATTCGGTTACCACGGCATTTGTCCAAAAGATATTTTCTCAGATCACGGAACAAATTCTGGTCCCCACTGATGCAACGCAAGTCAAAAAAGACACAAGTCAGCATCAGCGCTTTTGGTTCTGGTTGCTCAATCCACTTATTGAAATATTTTTTCCAGCCACTCAATGACTGTCGCCATTTATCTGTGACAGCCATCATCTCACCAGGACAGAAAAAATAGCCGCATTCATTCAGGCCATCACAAACAAACTTAGCTAACTGTTTAAAGTATTCTCCATGCTGTTTTGGATCATATTCGTCATCCAAAAGCAGACAGTTGTCCTGATCTGATTTTGCCGTCTGCTCACTGCGCGCCTGAGATCCAGCTGCAAGCCAAGCGTATGCGACTGGGGCCGGACCGAGCTTATCTTCGGCCAATTGAAGCAGGCGGCAGGTAAGGGCATCCACCACCGAGGTAATAACATGGCCTGCACTGTTGGCTGTGACATCTGCGGCAGCCAGATTTACCAGTAAGTCTGGAACCTTGGAGCTGATCCCGCGCATGGATTTAATATTATTCTGTTTATAGATGTCGCTAACAATATATACAGCTGAGGTAGTGTGGTATTTGGTCAGGTCGGTAGCCGTGAGCATGCCAGCCACCTTATCTCCATCCATGATCGGCAGGTGATGGATATTCTTTCGCGCCATCTCTAGCTGAGCCTCGAATGTATAGGCATTGAGATCGACGGTGCAAGTATCTCTACTCATGATTTCAGTAATAGGCAAATCGAAATCAAGCCCCTTGGCAACAACGCGATTACGCAGATCACGGTCTGTGACTATGCCTTGAAGCTCATCATTATGGGTAATCAGGATAGATGAGACACGCTCTTTACTCATGACAATTGCGGTTTCACGGATTGTTGCCGTCGGCGGCATGATCACAGGTTCGCGTTTGATCAGATCTCTTATGTGTGTGGTCATCATGCTTAACTGGGATTTGCTATCATCGCCCTCATGGGTGATAGCTTCCCGCAGACGAGCGCCACCTATTGGAGCTAAGAAGTAGTCCAGCTGTGGATGTTCTTTACATAGAGTATCCACCGCAACTACCGGAAACTGATAAACCAGAGAGTCTTCGATTACCTTGGCGTGTATATCGTCCTGACCTTCGCGATGGGATGCACGATATCCAAGCATGTCTCCTTCTCCCAACCGGGCCAGCAGTTCACCTGTATGATCCTGCAATTCCATCGCTCCGGTACGAATCAGGTAGAGTGAGTCCATAAGACCGGCATCGTTGCGAATCTCTGTACCCCGGCGCAGATACCTTATCTCGATATCTGCCAGAACCTCCGTAAGATCCTCGGTGGATAGTTGGTCAAATGGGTGGTGGGAAGCTAGGAAATCGCGAATCTCTAATAGTTCTACTTCCATCTACGCTCCTACATGCTATCTAGCTACAGTGATATCTGGATCTCTATAGTTCCATTGTTTTGGGTCTAATTACAACCCAAAATGCCAGCTACAAAAAAGAGGCCCCAATTTCTTGGGGCCTCTTTACTACATGACACTAAACGTAAGGCTTAATGATCAGAGGCAGTACCAGCTCCCCTAGGGGTGCGGATATCTTCTACCAGATGCTGGATATGCTCCGGAGGAGGGGCAGTCAGCTTGGACACAATGATAGCCGATGCAAAGTTCAACATTGCACCAATGGCACCGAAGGCCTCTGGAGCTATACCGAACAGATGGTTAGCAGTTGTGTTTGGCAGCATGTTGGTACCCGGCAGGAAGAACCAGCCCTTGTAGGTAAAAATGTACAAGAGGGTAGACAACAGACCAACCAACATACCAGTAACAGCGCCGGTGTTGTTAACACGCTTGTTAAAGATACCCATCATAAGTGCTGGGAAGATCGAGGATGCAGCCAAACCGAAGGCCAAGGCCACCGTTTGCGCCGCGAATCCGGGAGGATTCAATCCAAGATAACCCGCCACTGCGATAGCACCAGCCATGGATATACGAGCAGCCATCAGCTCCTTCTTCTCCGAAATATCCTTCATGAACATACTCTTGAGTAAGTCATGTGAGATAGATGTGGAGATGGCAAGCAACAGACCAGCAGCGGTAGACAACGCTGCGGCAAGACCACCAGCAGCTACCAGAGCGATAACCCAGTTAGGTAGACCAGCAATTTCAGGGTTCGCAAGAACCATGATGTCACGATCAACCTTAGTCATCTCGTTACCCTTCCAACCAAACGACTCGGCCTTGGCAGCAAAGTCCTTGTTCTTATCGTTGTAGTACTGGATACGACCGTCGCCGTTCTTATCTTCATACTTCAACAGACCGGTCTTCTCCCAGTTCTTGAACCACTGCGGACGTTTCTCGTATTCCAGGTTGGCGGAAACTTCTCCAACTGGACCAGTCTGGATGGTATTGGTCAGGTTCAGACGAGCCATGGAACCAACAGCAGGAGCTGTGGTGTAGAGGATCGCGATGAATACCAATGCCCAACCAGCTGAGCTACGAGCATCCTTTACCTTAGGTACGGTAAAGAAACGGATGATAACGTGTGGCAGACCAGCAGTACCGATCATCAGAGACAGGGTATATAGCACCATGTTAAGCGTGCCACCCTTTTGCGCCGTGTATTGCGCAAAACCCAGATCCATAATGGTTTGGTCAAGCTTAACCAGCAATGGTGTTCCATCTGCCGTGGCACTGAACAGGCCAAGCTGTGGAATTGGATTTCCGGTCAAGTTCATGGAGATGAAGATCGCAGGAACGGTATAAGCGAAGATCAGTACACAGTACTGTGCAATCTGGGTGTAGGTAACACCTTTCATACCACCGAGTACGGCGTAGAAGAAAACAATCGCCATACCAATGTACAGACCAACGTCGAATGGCACCTCAAGGAAACGAGAGAAAGCCACGCCGATACCCTTCATCTGTCCGATTACATAGGTAATAGAAGCTACGATCAGACAGATTACAGCTACCAGTCGCGCACCTTGTGAGTAGAAACGATCACCGATGAACTCAGGAACGGTGAACTTACCAAACTTACGCAAGTAAGGTGCAAGCAGCATTGCCAGGAGTACGTAACCACCGGTCCAACCCATCAGGAACAGTGAGGCATCATAACCCTTGAATGCAATAAGACCTGCCATGGAGATAAATGATGCCGCTGACATCCAGTCAGCCGCTGTGGCCATACCGTTGGCTACCGGGTTAATACCGCGGTTAGCGGCATAGAACTCACTGGTTGTTCCAGCACGAGCCCATATAGCAATTCCGATATAGAGAGAGAATGTTGCACCTACGACAAGATATGTCAGTGTTTGAAGATCCATGAAAACTACCCCTTATCAGTCTTCGTGGACGTCAAACTGACGGTCCAACTTGTTCATTTGAGCGGCATAGAAAAATACTAGTACCAGGAAAACGATCATTGATCCCTGTTGTGCAAACCAGAAACCAAGACCTACGCCGCCAACAGGAATAGCATCCAATACGGGGCGAAGAATAATACCGAAACCGTACGAACATACGGCCCATATAACTAAACAAATAGTTACCAGTCTGATATTGGCCTTCCAATAGGCCTCTCCAGACAAGTCTTTATCTGTGCTCATAGACTACCCTCCAGTTATTCTGAATTGTGTTGATCAAAAGGTTTATTACCGACTTCAATCTCCAATGATTTTTAAATGTCGCGCATAAGATTAAAATACACTTGCGCCATAATTATTTTTTGGCGTCTTTCTACTTATATCACAACAATGAGAGTGTTAAACACATAAATATTTAAGATTATTTTAATATTCCAACGAATCATTTGTTCCATGAAATTCAGTGGATAAATCACAATAATAAATGCAGTTAATAACCACACACATCATCTTATTATTTAATAATAATAGCAATTAATACGCATATTAAATTTACTTATTTTTGCCGTAATAACAATGACTTAGCATATTACCTATTACTAATAATCACGTTACTAATGGTACTTAGCTATTGATTTTACAGGGGGGATTGCTTGTGTTGTCGACGTTCACAACCGCAATATTTTGGACGAAACAGACCTCTCTAACTTGTTGATTATAACCTTAAGGAGATCGTATATATGTTACATAAATACCCAGTATTGAAATTTATACTGGGTTATTTAACTGTTTTATTGGTCAATTGTACCCATTAAGTCATAGATATTTTTAATCAATAGGGGTATAGCAAAAATTTTGCTGGTGCCGCAATTTCATAGATATATGACATTCCGGCGACTAGATTAGACTATAAGCATGAAGATGCCGTGATTTAATTTAGAACAGAAATCAGAGCGAATTCAGAAGCATTAATTCACTGGGGTATGGGCACATATAATATGATTGCTCAATGTAAGAATCCGGATATTTCATGAAGTGATGACGCAATAGAGTTATGGGCACGATCAGCGGCAGAAACCCCTTACGATACTGTTCGATTGAATCGGTTAATTCTTTCTTGTCGTCACTCTCCAGATGCTTCTTCAGATAGCCCTGAATATGTTGCAATACATTTACATGATTACCCCGAGTGGCCTTGATCCGTAAGATGACCATCAATTTTGTTATATACTTATCTGCGTAATCATTAATATCCATTGCCGATGATTGTGACAGATTGCGGCCCAGATCACGCGTCAGATCCTGATTATGGCTAAGAAGGATAAGTTTGTGTCTGGCGTGAAACTCAGTAAGTCCAGGCCAGGATAGACCAGAGGTGATAAGTTGGTTCCAGCGTTGGCAGATAAACACGCGCTGGATGAAATTTTCTCTCAGAACCGGATCACCCAGTCGGCCCTCTTCCTCAACCGGAAGGTTGGGGAAGTTCTGCATCAACCTATTGGCATATATGCCAATACCGGAACGCTCAACCTGGCCATTACGATATAGTTTTACCCGCTCCATGCCGCAACTGGGTGAGTCTTTTTTCAGGATGTAGCCGAATATCTCACTCTGCCAACTCTTCTGTTGCTCGGCGCTGGCAATCAGTCTATCGGTAACATCGAGGGTGCTAGTCTTGGTACCAACGCATCTAGTTATATCACCATCAACAACCAGACGAATCGGTTCTCTGGGTATGCCAAGTCCAATATCAACCTCGGGACAAAATGGTATGAAATTAAAGTACTCTCCCAGGGTATGGACAACATACGAGTTGTTCTTATGTCCGCCGTCAAACCGTACCTCTTCTCCCAGCAGGCAGCTGCTGATACCTACTGAAATCTTATTCCTGTCCTCATTAACCTTCATAGGCTACCACTATGTTCTTGCCTCGGTCTTTAGCCTGATAAAGCGCTTCATCTGCACGATTTATGAAATGGTCCAGAGACTCGTCGATTACGTACTCTGCCACACCAAAACTACAGGTGACTTTAATCGGCAAATTGAAATCATGGGTTTCTATCAAACTGCGTAATTTCTCGGCTATCTTTACTGAATCCTGGATATTGGTTTCCTGACATGCCAGGATAAACTCCTCACCACCCCAGCGGCCAAATACGTCTGCCTTACGTGTCACGCCGCAGGCAAGTTTGGCAACCTCCTTAAGAATACGATCTCCTTTGTTGTGGCCATAATTGTCATTTATTGCTTTGAAGTCGTCTATATCAAAATATATCAGCGAAAAAGTTCTGGAATACCGATCGGAGTGGTTTAAAAAAGCTTCAAGCCTGTCAATAATTCTATGTCGGTTGGGAACCTGGGTCAGCCAATCGGTCTGTGACAATTTACTGAGTTCCTGATTATGGCGCAGGATTGTCCAGTAACGATACATCATCAAGATAACCACCAGAATAATGCCTAACAATACCTTCCATACAATCCCTGGAATTGCCGATGCAGGTGGCTTGATGTTAATCCACTTGTTGGTTATTTTCTGCCTCTCTTCAATTGTTACAGACCTAATCGCTTTGTCCATCAGCCCCACTAATAGTAGATCACCTTGTTTGACTGCAACACTGATATCCAAGAGGTCGTAAATAGCTTCATTTAACGCAACGCCCTTAATGCCATGTTCTGAAATGAGGCTATTGAGGTGGGCATTTGTACACAACATGCCCTTCACTTCACCTTTCTGCAGCAGTTCAAGACCTTGCAGCCCAGTATCAACCGCAACCGTTTTCACCCCCGGGTATCGTACGCTTATGATCTCTTCAAAAGATGTATCTTTAATTACAGCTATTGGGTCCGGCACCCCACTTCCAAAATCGGCGTCGGAGCTTACAGCAATAACCGCCGGGACGCTTAGATAGGGCGTTGTAAATTCATAGTAACGGCTACCCTTGGCAGTTGGTATAACAGCAGATATGATTCCACACTTACCTGAGTGGATAAAATCTCTTGCCTGTGAAATTGAGCTAGTTGGTACAATAGAAAATGGAATCCCTATCTTCTCTTGCAGTAGCTTCATGTAATCAGCAACCACTCCCTTATGAACGCCGTCTTCAATTCCCTCATAAGGCATCCAACCATCAGCAACACAGATACTAAGATTTCGCTTTGTGGCTATGTACTCCAATTCCTTAGATGAGATGCTAAGACGGCTTATAGGACTTTTATAGATGAAGCCTGTCAGATCTGAATCCTTGCTGACTATATTTGTTAGCAGATAGATCTGGAGCATCTGCTTAAGTCTCGACATGGTTATTGATCCAAAAGCACCATCCGTATCAAAAGCCAGATTCTTCAGGGCTTCACCTTCGAACACTAGCGCTTCTTTAGTCCGTTTCTGAGTGTTGTAATGATCAAAGATCATAGTTGCCGACTCTTCTATATGCTCAAATGCATACAACCAACCACGCAGGGACGCCCGGTAAAATCTCTCGACCAGTTCTGGCCTCTCCCGCAGCATCCTTCCTGAAGTGAACAGGATATCCGAATACATATCGAACCCATGATCCTTTGGATGGATAACGTGGTAAGCCAACCCCCTCTTCTGCATCTGAAATGGTTCATTGGAAATATATGCAGCCATGGCATCTGTTTCGCCGTTGACAAGATCATCCAGATTAAAGCTGTGCTTCTGCTGAATAAAATCTCCAAGGGTAATACCTGCCCGCATCAGCATAGCCAGAACCTCAGAGACCAACTTGGCCTCTGGTGTAAACATGATGCGTTTTCCACGCAGGGATGCAGGTGTAGAAAGCCCAGATTTGCCCAGGGTCAACAACATCATGGGAGAGTGTTGGAAGGCGGCAAACATAGCGGTGATATCATCACCCCGAGCACGATTTATCAGTATTGAGCTGCGTCCAACGGCGAAGTCAGATTCGCCCGAGAGAACCTCCTCAACGTTATCTATCTCGTGCTGCTTCTCAAGGATCTCTACTTCCAGTCCTTCCTGCTCGTAGAAACCCTTCTCCTTGGCAACATAATAACCGGCAAACTGAAACTGATTCTTCCAGACCAGGCGCAGGCGCACTTTGTCTGGAGAGGCGTGGAGAGAGGAACTAAGCAGGAGACACAGTAGTGAGAAAGACAGCCATAAAAGCTGTCTTCCAAACCACTTGCGCGACCGAAGCTGCATTAGCTGTTCCTTTTATTATTTCAGTCGCCGTATCAGCCTCTAGCGACGTATAGATATAAAAACTACAATGCAACCCCAGGTTTCTTCTTGTTTATTTTCCCCAGTAAGCTACAGCTACAATATGGTTGATGTTATAGGAAAGATTAGAAAAATGCCTTCTCAATTTCAGCCATTAGTGGTTGACCGCTAAAGTGAGCCCGCTGGACCAATTCCCAATAATAACGGTAGGTAGCACGATCATGCAGTTCACCATCGTACTGGATCGGCCCCCAGTCACTTTCATAGGCCTTGAGCAGGATATTCTGGCCGGCCTCTATCTCTGAGAAGTCCGGCTTCATGGCATCTACGATGCTCTGTATCTGGGTTGGATAGATGCTCCACATACGCATGAAACCAAATTCATCTCTGGCTCGCTTGGCATCAACATAGGTCTGATACGGATTTTTTAGATCCAGGGTTACGTTGTGGGCCGGGATAACCCCGTTGGAGATGGCAGCCGCCGCCACCTCAGTCTTGGCGCGCTGCAACAGCTTATGCTCAAACTGTCCGGGACTACGCATGCAGGACGCCGGGATAGCCCCCTGATAGCCGCTGACAAAATCCATAAGACCAAAATCCAGTACCTGAATCCAGGGCAGCGTCGCAATCTCCCATACATCCTTGAGTGCACCGTGAGTCTCGATCAGAACATGGATTGGTATATCGCGAGCAATGCCAGCTTTCCCGGCCACAGTCTGTATATACTCAATCATCTCCTTGGCCTGGGAATAGGCGGAGCACTTGGGGATGGTGATATAGGCCAGTTTCTCTCCTGCCCCCGGCACCAGGATATCTACATCCTGCTTCCAGTCCTTGTGGGTGTAGTCGTGGATGCGGACACCTGCCATACCATGAGGGTTGTCTTCTCCCATGACCATTTCTACTATCATTCTGGCATGAGCCTCTTCCTGACCAGTCTGAGCACCGTCTTCGCAGTCACAGGTGATATCAAACACCGGGCCCAGTTTACGCTGCATCTCAAAGGCCTTAGCAATTAGCTTCTGGCTCCCGGCAAAATGTTCACAGCTGGGGATGATCGGAAGGCTCTTGCCTGATTCATAAAGTGCTTCATTTGGGTGCAGCATTATTTTCTCCTGTGTTCTCTACTTGTCTCTTCTTGGGACTATGACCGTATAGTCAAGATCCAACACCACCTGTGGCAGATACTTTCCGTTTGCATCCTGATGGTAAGTCACCTCTGCTGGTGTCAGGTTCTTGAGGCCGATGCTTTGCAATCTCAATAGTCCGATATCCTTACGCTCATGTACGATCACGTCCTTGACGATGGTGTAACAGTAGATGGTATCCCCTGCAAACACCGGATTGGAATGGGAGCCTGAATTGATGGTGTAGAGCCACATGGCGTTACCCAGGCCATTAAAGGCAATGGACCTGCATAGTGAAATGATGTGTCCGCCATAGACCAGACGTTGCTGCATGGGGCCCTGCTGCATCATGTGCTGATCAAAATGCACCTTGGCATTATTCTGATACAGATTGGTGGCCAAGGTGTGCTCAGTATGATCTACAGTCATACCCTCCGGGTGGTCCAGGCGTTCACCTGCCACATAGTCCTCCCAGAAATAATCACAACCAGATTGTTTGGTATCTATATGTTCAATGGTTGGTATATGTATGGACTGGTCATTGGGCAGGGCCTCCAACAACTCTGGCACCTTATTGATACCGGTCATCTCGGGTGTACGTTTCTTTATCATAACCCAGCGCTTCAGGCTCAGTATCAACTGGCCATGCTGGTTACGCCCGGATGAATGAACGTAGACAATACCAGTCTTGCCATTGCTGTTCTCTTTCAGACCGATGATTTTAGAGCTGAGTGAAACCGTATCGCCCACATATACCGGACGCAGAAAATGCACCTCGGCGTAGCCCAAATTAGCTATGGCGTTGAGAGAGATATCCACCACGCTCTTCCCGAAGGTGATGTGAAACATCAGCAGATCATCCAAGGGACGCTGGGTATAACCCGCCTTCTTGGCAAAGCCATCACTGGAGTGCAGTGCATAGCGACTGCCGGTCAGTGCAATATACAGCGCAACCTCGCCCTCGGTGATGGTTCTAGGTAGCGGATGGACGATGCGCTGCCCAATCGAAAAGTCTTCAAAAAATCTGCCCAGGTTTATCTTTGACATTGAGGCTCCTCAGAAAAGCTTATCCTGTCCAAGTTCACGGTAACGATCATACAGAGTGACTATCCTCTGGGCCCAGATAATCTGCACCCGGTCGATGAGTTCGTTTTCGAACATAATAACCTCTCGGCCTTCCCTTGCGGCTACATCAAAGGCATCCAGCATGCGCTTGGCCTTCTCCACCTCTTCCTGTTTTGGGGTGAAGATATCGTTGATGTATTCGATCTGGATCGGATGCACCAGCGCCTTGCCGTCAAACCCCAGATGATATGCATCCTTGGTGGATGCCTCGCAGGAGAACTCATCCATGATATCGTAATGTGGGCCATCAATGACGCATATGCCATAGGCCCGTGCCGCCAGTGCAATATTGTTCAGGCAATGAATGATGCCATGGGTGCTCTTCTTGATATCCACCTGCATGCGATTGGCCAGATGGTTGGTGCCAATGACAATACACCTAAGTTGATCTGATGCTGAGCATATCTCCTGGATATTCAACACCCCAAGAGGCGTGCCGATGTTGATCATGAACTCCAGTTTAGGATTGACGCTATCCAGCAGATCCTTTGCCTGTGCTACCTGTTTGGCCGATTCAATATAGGGGAACAAAATCGAATCTATATCCAACTCCCGCGCCAGCTCCAGATCCTTCTCAAGATCCGCACTACCCAGGGCATTTACCCGCAGGATTCTCTCGGAATAACCAAAGTCACTGCTTTGAGCAAACTCGTCGCGCAACAGTTTACGTGCATTCTCGCGCTGCTCCGGCAGGATTCCTTCCAGATCCAGAATCACCCCATCGGTTAGCAGACCTCGTGACTTTGTTATGTAACGCTGATTGTAAGATGGCACATACAGCAGGGAACGGCGGGCACGATATGCGACCGGGGTAAATACCTGTCTTTCTCCGGTTGATTGCTGTAACTGTTTGATCAGATCCTTCCTTAACACCTTACCATTCTTGGTGCGCGGAAAGCTCTCCACCCGGTAGATCAGCTTTGGACATTTGTAGCGGGCCAGATTCTTCTGACCATACTCCAGAATCTCATCCTCATCCTCTTTACTCAGAGGCTCATGTCCGATAACGGCGATGGCCACCAGGGTCTTGTTGGCATCTATATCCATCCCCAGTGCCACACAGTCGGCTATCTTGGGATGGGTCTTCATTACACGTTCTATCTCGTGCGGTGACACCCGATAGCCGAAGGTGTTGATGATGTCGTCCTTGCGGCCAATAAACCAGATATATCCATCCGCATCCCGCTTGGCGTAGTCGCCGGTAAAGAAATAACCGTTACGTCTTGCCTTGCGCGTCTCCTCCTCCAGCTGCCAGTATTCCAGGAACAGCCCTGGGTCATCCTCGCTGACGCAGATCATCCCCTCCTCTTCCACACCAACCTCTTCCAGGGTATCGGGGTTTAGCAGATAGACCTTGTGACCGGGCTGTACAAACCCAGCCGAACCGGGGCGGATCGGGTTATGGATGGAGTGGGAAATGTAATAGGAGATCTCGCTCATGCCGATGGCCTCGAAGATATCCTGACCGAACCGCTCCTGCCAGGCCGCTACCATCTCACTGGATAGATGCTCTCCCGCACTCATGCAGTGACGCAGGGTTGGCGTGTCCTCTTTGGTGGCCTCGGTCTTCTGGATAATCTGACGATAGATAGTGGGTACGCCGATGAAGATGGTGCAGCCGTGTTTCTTGATCAGATCCACCCATGAGTTCGGATCATTCTTGCCCTCATATGCGATCACGGTATGGCCCTGATACAGCGGATCCATCAGGGCCGAACCCAGAACATAGGTCCAGTTGAATTTGCCCGAATGCATGATGCGGTCATTCTCTTTGAAATCAAACCAATGCTCGCTTGCTGGCATCCGTCCCAACAGGGATCTATGCGAGTGCAGCACGCCTTTGGGAAATCCAGTAGTGCCAGAGGTGTAGATAAGATATGCAGGTTCACCCGACTTGCTGTTGTAAGGCTGCTCGATCGGGTCGGTCTGTTTCAGCTCCTTATCCAGTGCGTAAACATTTATACCCTTGGGAATATCCAGGCTATCGGCATCTGGGATTCCAGCAACAATCACATGGCGCAGGTTATCCAGGCTTTCAAGATATGGCACCAGATTCTTGTACATGGATGCCGAAAGCACGATGGCCTTGGCCTGAGAATCCGACGCTAGGTAACGCACTTCGGAACCACTAAGCAAAGTAGAGGTAGGAACGGCAATAATGCCGGCCTTAACCGCCCCGAAAAATGATATGGGATATGCCAGAGAGTTCTTCATGCAAAGAAGAACCCGGTCTCGCACCTCAAGGCCAATGTTCTGCAACAATTTGGCAAAACGATCTGAACTGTCCGACAGTTCACGATAGCTGATAGTACCTGTTCCCAACTCGCTGTCTTCAATAATCATCGCGGTCGCATCTGCCTTTTCCGTATCCAGATGACGCGTGGTGCAGGCAGTGCCTATGTTAAAGAACTCAGGGATGTCAAACTCCCAGCTTTTAGAATCTTTCTGTTCCATCACAGGCTCCTTATATGCGACCGTAGGGCCAGTTTTCGCGAATGGTGTGAACCGGCAGCCTGATCAGAACATCCACGGCAAACGCCCGGTACTGCGCTGGCAGCGCCCGCAGGGCATAAGCCCTCAGGATTGTCTGCAATGCCTTGCCGAACATGGGTGGGTCCAGCATCTCGCCTTCAAATCGAATCGCGCCACCGAGCAAAGCCTCAGCCTCGATTGCGGCCTTGAGTATGGCCACGTTGTATTCAATGATCTCAGGCGAAGGGGTAAACGCAACCTTGCACAGATTAATGTGATTAGGGTGAATAACCTGCTTACCGGTGAGACCCATGGCGGTCTCGGTCCGGGCATGTTCGTATACCACTCGAGAGGCCTCGTCTCCATGCAGATCCAGCCAGCGGCGAATATCCTTTTGCTCAGCACAATGATCCGGCATGTTGTGTTTGGTAAGCATCACCTCGACACCACCGATGACGCCTGCACCGTTGATACGAGCCTCCATAGTCACCATGTCGAAGTAGGTTTGCAGCTCGTTGATCCAGTTGCGCGGGGTAATCTTGTAGGCCATGGCCTTGGAAAAATCGTGAATGCCGAATACCACATGCTTGACCGTTGAGTACTTCATCATATCGCCAGCGATCTGGAGTGAACGCGGATGTTCGATAATCGGTTGAATGGTGAGATCACTGCCGATTGACACCAGCCAGGAGGATAGATCACGAATCTCCGCATCCCCATACACCTCTCCCGCCTTGGCCAGCATGACCACATCTATGTACTGATGGATCTGCTTGATCAGTTTCAGATCCTCCTCATACTCAGGAGTGCGGAACGGATTTATCCGGATTGCAATCTGGAAGCTACGCTCTGGAAAGCGAGGCAACTCCTGCAACAGCAGCTCCCGGCTCATCTCCTTCATACGGCAGCCATCTTCCAGGTCAAATAACAGAGTGTGGGCCCTGGTCTGATAGGCATGTTTCTGCAACCGAAGCTTGGCTTGCTCCATGGTCTCGTAACTGCCATCCAGCGGGTTATATTTAATAGGCGGGTAATAGATCTGTATTCCAGGCCAGTATCCACCCAGGATGGGCGTAAGATCTTCCGTATTCGAGACCGTCGATATATCAATCATGATAGTCACCAGCTCCTGTTATTCATGGCCACCGAACAATCACGGGGCTTTTTGACATATATCACTTAATAGTAGACTCAATGTCAATTAATATTTTCAATAGTATGGCCATAATTTGTACAATTTCCATAAAAAAGCACCAAATAGAGGTGTTTTAAGGCATTTTTATACTTAAAATTGAAATTTTCACGCCTTATCGTTAGAAACAAAAATCCACTGCACTCCCTGTTAATCGTTCCATGGTTTTCTGAGCATCTGAAAATGAACGATTTCTTTTTATCGTCTATCTGAGATAACCTTGTGTATAACAATAGAACATCAAAATAAAACCACACGGCTAAAAAAATATGTCCAATGCAATGAAATTCTTCACTAGAAAGTGGGTAAAACCAGAAGATCTTAACCCGAACGAAACCCTGTTCGGCGGAAGCCTGCTGAGATGGATAGATGAAGAAGCCACCATATTCACCATATCCCTGCTGGATAACAAACGAGTGGTGACAAAGTTTATATCTGAGATAAATTTTGTAAGCTCCGCAAGACAGGGAGATATAATAGAGATTGGTATAGCCGTGGTGAAATTTGGTCAATCCTCAGTGACATTATGTTGCGAGGTCCGAAACAAACTTACGCAAGACCAGATCCTAACAATAGAAACCATGGTATTTGTCGCCCTGGACGAACATGGCCGCCCCACACCTCATGGCAAGTGTGACTAGCCTTAAAGGAAAAACTGAATGAATCGATTGATCGGGACATATCTATCAAGCGCCCTGCTGCTTATCATTGCTGCTACCGCATCCGCCGACGGCTGCAACAACGAATCATTTTCCAGTTGGATCAAAGGGGTACGACAAGAGGCAGTGGAACAAGGTATCTCCCAAAGCTCAATCCGGGAACTGGATGGGCTAACCTACGATCCAAAAGTAATCGCCATGGACCGCAAACAAGGCGTGTTCGCGCAGACCTTCCTGAAGTTTGCCGGACGCATGGCAAGCAAGTACCGCATGACCCACGGCAAAAAATACATGGATCAGTATGCCGACCTGTTCAGTCAACTGGAATCAGAGTACGGCGTTCCAGCCGCTGTCATCACTGCCTTTTGGGCACTCGAAACAGACTTCGGAGCCAACACCGGTAACTTCGACACCCTGCGTTCGTTGGCAACCCTGGCCCACGACTGCCGTCGCCCAGAACTGTTCCGTCCTCAGTTGATCTCCGCCTTGAAGATCATCGACATAGGCTATCTGAGCAGAGCGGAGATGAAGGGTGCCTGGGCTGGTGAGTTGGGCCAAACTCAGTTCCTCCCAACCGACTATCTGAAACACGGTTTAGATGCTGATGGCGATGGCCGTATCAACCTGCTTACCAGCAAACCTGATGTACTTGCCTCCACCGCCAAACATCTGGCCCACTACGGATGGCGTAGAGGAGAACCATGGCTGGAGGAGGTCGCGGTTCCAGACAACATGGATTGGGAACAAGCCGATCTGACCATCATGCTACCGCGCAGTACCTGGGCAGATATGGGTGTAAGGGGACTCAATGGAAGACTACCTGCCGATAACCTGGAGGCATCACTGCTATTGCCGATGGGCAAGGACGGCCCGGCCTTCCTCGCCTACCAGAACTTTCGCATCTACACCGAATGGAATAAATCCCTGGTCTATGCCACCACCGCAGCTTATCTCGGTACCCGCCTGAACGGCGCACCTCCAGTCAGCAAGGGACGTGGAAACGTAGACACCCTGAGCTTCAGAGAAACTAAACAACTACAAAATATCCTAGTGACAAGAGGTTACGACGTTGGAAAGATAGATGGGGTAATCGGTGCCAATACCCGCGCCAGCGTACGCATGGAGCAGAAGAGGCTGGGAATGGCTGCTGACGGCTACCCTACTAAACAACTATTGCAAAAATTAGGTGGAAATATCAGCGATGATGACGGAAGCAACTAGAGGGTATTTTAACGGCCATTTATCAACGACAAGCTCAGTATTCTATCACTTATTAGCTGCGGCTTATTAGCACATCATCTGCTTGGAGTTTCTACATTATGACTACAGTATTTCTACCTTTCTTTTTCGCCGAATAAAGAGCCTTATCACATCTGTTAAGCATGGCCTATTTGTTCATACTCAATCAAATATCTCTAGAATACAACCGGCCTTGCCTGCACAACATACCGCATCGGGCCACCTGGAACTATGGCATCGAACGGATAACAGGTGATGAGGGTAAGCGCCTCTTCGCCTGAGTCCTGCAACAACCATGTTTCATCTTTATGATGTATAGATGAGCCTTCTACCTTGTAGTTGCGATGAGTGCCATCACGCAGAGTTAGATTAACCTGATCCCCCTGCGCCAGATCCTGCAAAAATCTGAAATGTGTATCACGATGGCCACTGATGGCGCTGTTACCACCGTTTCCCAGTCCACTGGTTCCAACCACATGACCAGGTCCAAATGCCATGCTGCGTCCGCTGGCATCGGCCAATACTATACGATCCACTCCCAGACGCTTTACCTGCATTCTTGCCACCGGCCAGGTATCAGCCCAGGGCCATGGCCGTACCTGTTGCTCACCATTCAGAGTTTCAATCCAGGCCTGTTGCAACAGGTATTGGGCCAGCCATGCCTTGGCCTCCAGGTATCCGCCTTCTGCTATTTGCCAAAGCCCAAACAGGAAGCAGCTTGCAGAGATCATGGCTATGATACGTTTTCTGTTCACATGATGATCCATATCGCTAGCTACCTGTTATTCTGCTCGGCCATAGGTTAACCAGCCACTCTAATTTTCTTGTCAGCCAGGCGAGCATAAGTCCGATCAGTCCCAACAACAGATGCAGCGGTGCAGGTGTAGCAGATTGCGGCAGAGTACCGAACACCTTGTCTGCACTCCAACCATGAGGCAGATTGGTAGCTAGATGTTTTTTATTTAATGATTTATCCAGTGGTCGCGCCGGTGTCTTGTCCACTGCCACCAGGCTGGTGTACTTGCTAACAAGCTTGTGATCGAGTGCCACATCCAATACCGCCTTACGCACTTCACCCTCTGGTTTGCCTCTGGCCTTTTCATCCATCAGATCAGCAATCTTGCGTCTAGCCCAAAGCAGATGTACTCCATGGCTATCTGCCCCACCCTGTATTGCGATCTTGCGGTTCCAGCTCTGGCCATCGAGTGTTCCGTTCAGCTCAAGTTCCGGCAGTTCCTTTTCCATACGCAAGGCCAGCAACAAAGGCTCACCCAAATAAAGATCCGGGATACGTTTTGGCCAGAAGTCGGCCCCGGCTTGCTCGGGAAGCCTTATGCTTACATCGGTTAAAACCGGCGACTCCAGCTTGGAAAACAGGGTAGCCATCTTCTGCTGAACATCTTCCACCTTGCCAATATAGGTAAAGGTGCCACGCCCAAACTGTGCAGCCCTGGTCATAAAAAAGCTGTTGGGCGCAGAACCAATCCCTACGGTAAATAGGCGGCTACTGCCAAGCTGCCGTTGTATGGTAGTGAACAACTGTTCTTCGTTACCGACACTACCATCGGTCAGAAAGATTACCTGTCGCAACATCCCTTCCCTGGCATCTCCTCTCAGCGCCAGTTGCACGGCAGACAACATCTCGGTTCCGCCCTCAGCCTGTAGTCCGGCAACGTAATTTTGAGCCAGTTGAATATTGTGTGTTGTAGCTTTAACCGAATTACCAAACAGCGCATGGGTATTGCTGTTGAATTGAATTACATTGAAACGGTCATCAGGCTTCAGGCTGCCCAGGGCCAATTGAAGCGCCGAACGGGCCTGATCTATGGACTCGCCATGCATGGATCCGGAGGTATCGATCACGTACACCACCTCGCGTGGTATGCGAGCAGTAGTGTTAGACGTCTTGGTTGGCGGCATCAGCATGATCAGGGCGTAGTCAGCTCCCGACCAGTTCTCTTTAAACATAGCGGCCTGAGGGGCGTTGCCTGTTGCTGGCAGCCAGGTGAGTTCAAAATCACGATCCGCCGGAATGATTCCATCACGCAGAGTCAGATGGTGTACTCCCTGCTCATCCTTGCTGCTATCCATATTGTGATAGGTGCTTGTAAGATGCTCCAGAGGAAAGCCAGCATTCAGATTTACATCTATGGAAACAGGATTGATCTTTCCTTCTGACGGATCAACAACCGGCGGTGTGATCTTAGATGCATCCGATACCTGAGTAGTATCACCAGCCCAGCCACTGGTCTGAAATCCTTTGATCTCATCGTCCATCAGAGGAGCTCCCGGGATATATCTTGGGGCAACCACCAGCGGAAAACGAATACTGAACCGGCCTTGATCGTAGTGCAGGCTCTGCTGATACTCAATCTCTACCACAACCTCTTCTCCTGGCCCTATATTGGCAACTTTGGTAGTAAAGATATTTGTTCGTTCCTGACGCAGCAGACTTGCCTTCTTGCCTTCTCTCTTAGCCTTTTCATAGATACGTTTAGCTTCCGCCTTCTCTTTAATCTCCCCTTCAATGACACGCTCACCGATACGCAATCGCATTCGATCAACCGCCGCATCTTCCGGCAGAGGAAATACATATATTCCCTCTGCCCATTTACTGTCTGTATTCTTAAAACGTTGATGAACAGATACACGCGCTAGCATGCCGCTGATATTCATCTTCACACCTGTCTTGAGCATGGGGGCATCTACACTTACACCGCCGCTTGCCAATCTGAGAAGCAGGCTGCCGCGTTGCACATGATACAGATCCATGGGGGCCATCCCTGGCGTCGTCTCGCTTCCCTGCGCCTGGGGGATACACGCAAACATAAATAACAAGATGATTAGAGAAAAAACCAACCATCTTCCTATGGCCGCATATGGTTTGAGTCGGTAATTAGCTGTTGTTATCGTTGTCATACCCTTCACCTTTTCTGTTCCAATTTTGTTGCTCTGGTATACGTTGAATCAGAGAGACAAGGTTCGATGCGGTAGTAATCTCTGGGCATAGACTCTGGCGAGCCATGAATAAACTCATCGCTCACGGGCCGGATGATCATCCTTAGTTGCCGTCTTCTATGCCGATCGCTGTCCACTAGTGCAAGGATCATTGTTTTACTCTCCAGTCTAAATTGGCCCAGCGTGCCTTCCCTGGCGGTTAGTGCGATTCATCCTTGGCTGCGCCGGTTGAGTAAATTAAACAGCCTGGTGGTGGCAAAGAGGTTGCGAAAAGATGACAAAGTGATGGCAGAATCTGACAGAATTGTGGCAATGACGCACTACAGACTATACTCTCCCGAAGCAATAGGGAGACGCTGACCAATCATGCCATCCAGCAAGCAGACAAAACCTCTCAACATCACTGAGCGGCGCTCTACCATCCAAGAGTTCATGGACTACTGCGCCGCTGAAAAAGAGAGCCGCCAGAATTCAGGGAATGAATTTGACTCTGGCAGCTATGATCAGGCGGTGGAGATCGCCCTGCAAAAACTCATCAGCCTGCAACAAGAGAACTGGACATGATCATCCAGGGATTACAGGCGGAGAATATCCTCAAGTACAAAAACCTGGATCTGCAAAACCTGCCAGAGCAGGGATTAATCGCCATCAGCGGTCAGAACGAATCTGGAAAGAGCACCATAGGCGAGACCATCTGCTTCGCCCTGTTTGGGCGCTCCTTCTCCCTTGATCATGATGACCTCGGGAAACTGATTCGCTGGGGGGAAAATCGCTGTTCCGTAACCATTATTTTCCGCATGGACCACGGAGACAGTTTTACTCTGACACGAAGCCTGGACATTGATGGAAATCACTCCGCCAGACTCTGCCGCTCGGACGACCCGGAAAACCCCATAGCCATAGGCACAGGTCCTGTGGCCGAGGCACTGTTTAAACTAACTTTGTTTGGTTACGAAGAATTTATCGAATCGTTCTATCTGGCCCAGCGAGAGATCACCAGCCCCCATCCGCACAGCCTGACATTGAAGACTATCGCCGGGATATCCACCCTGGAGAAAGGGGAGTCTTTGATCAAGGAAGAGTTGCGCTGGGATGAGAGCAGCATCAAGGAAATGCAAGGAGAATTGCAATTGGCCACAGATGAACTTGAGGCCATGCAAATTGATCCAGCCCATCTAAACAATCTCCTCAATAAAAAGACCCAGGCCGACAAAGACCAACAGGGTCTGATGGACAGGCTTTCCAGCTACGACACATCCCTGAATGAATATTCAAGGTCTCATCCTCAACTGCTGAATATCATGACCATGCGTGGTCGCCTATCCTTCTGGCTGGCGCTCAACTCTGTACTAATTGCAGCCCTGTTCGTATCCTGGGTGATGATCTTGATAAATCCCGATCTTCTGGAATCATGGCTCGGCATCTTCGCCCCCTATCTCCCCGAAGGAATTGGCTGGATCATTCTTCCGGCAATACCCACGGGGTTTTTGATCCAAAATCACAACGTAAAAATAAAACGTCTGCGTAAATCAGGGAAGCATCTTTCCAACCTGATAGAGGAGATAAGCGCAACACCTGAGATGCCGGAAGAGAGCGTTAAACTATCCGGGGTTTTAGCCCACCAGGCAATTACCAACAGCATTGACGGAGTACAACTGGCTCAGGAGATGCGGCCAGCCCTGAAACATCTGCACAACCTGCAAGCTGCTTGCGAAGCCGATCTGCAACAACTTGTAGAGCCCATTCGTCTGGAACAAGAGCGGCACGATCTGGCAGCGGTCCTGGAACGGCGTATCCTTGAACTGAATAACGAGATCGAGAATCGCTGCAAACATAACCAGGCCCGCAGTATATCCATAGAACTACTGGCCGGGGCCAGTCGGCATCTCTCCAGAAAGTTCAATCACGTCATCCGTGAACATGTAGGCATGACCCTGCCCCTGTTTACCGAGGGCCGTTACGAACACCTCAAGATAGACGATGATATGAGCATAAGAGTCTTCTCCAACGAAAAGCGAGGCTATCTCGATCTAGATGAGATCTCCAGCGGAACCCAACGCCAGATCATGTTGGCAGTACGTCTGGCACTGTCGCAGGAGTTGGCCAGCAGACGGGTCAGAAGCAGCCAGTTTCTTATTTTGGACGAACCATTTGCCTTCTTCGATCAGGAACGTACAATCAGCGCTCTTGCCGTACTACCAGAGCTGAGTGAAGACCTGCCACAAATCTTTGTAACCTCACAGGTATTCCCGCAAGGCTCTGCATTCCAACAAGAGATCGCCTGTAGCAGAGAGACCAGTGTCCTGCAATAACATCCACTTGAGTTCATTGTGAATCCAGATCTAACACCATTTGCAAACCGCCTACGTAAAAACCATCGCCATTGGGGCAAATGGGCGCGCCGCCGTGGCATAAGCTGCTATCGCATCTACGACCGCGATATTCCTGAATATCCTCTGCTGATTGATTGGTATGAGGGACAGATACACGCCCAGACCTATATCCGTAGCGACGAGGATATATCTGAAGATGCTCTCGCTCCCATACTCTGTGAAGCACTCGAGATTCCACAAGAGAATCTCGCATTCAAGACCAGACAGCCGCAGAAGGGTGACTCCCAATACACAAAGATAAGCAAATACCGAAGACCAACCATAGTGCATGAAGCCGGACTTGCCTTCGAGGTTGATTTGCATAGTTATCTGGACACCGGACTGTTTCTGGACCACCGCAACACCCGCGCTCTGGTCCGGGACCGCTCTCAGGGCAAGCGTATCTTAAACCTGTTTTCCTATACCGGATCATTCAGCGTCTATGCCGCCGCCGGCGATGCAGACGGATCAGTAACTGTTGATCTATCCAATACCTATCAGGAGTGGAGCCGACGTAATTTTGAATTGAACAAAGTGGATTGCGTAAAACATCAGTTAGTGCGAGAAGACGTATTCAAATATCTCTATCTGGCGCACAGAGACAAGGAACGTTTTGACCTGATAATTTTAGACCCACCCAGCTTTTCCAACTCAAAAAAGATGCGCGACACCCTGGATGTTCAGCGCGATCACCCAAAGCTGTTGGAAGCGTGCGTACAACTGCTCAACCCGGGCGGCGAGATCCTCTTCTCCAACAACAAACGCAAATTCAAAATTGATCCAGCCATTGGCGCACATGGAAAAGAGATAACCCGGCAAACAATTCCCGACGATTTCAAACGTCACACCGCACATAGATGCTG
>RRYU01000027.1_pt1 | contig 42167 bp, 39 predicted proteins | sample 2162651 | NCBI WGS metagenome assembly RRYU01 (sample SAMN10267283, study PRJNA491782) | microbial mat metagenome | isolation source: biomat in the production well | place: Japan: Minami-Kanto gas field, natural gas well KTG3 | collected 2017-06
GGGGGGGAGCGTCTCACCCTGATAGCCGTACTGGCCATAGTAAATGCCGGGTTCATCCAGATAGTTCGCGACGGACCAGTTGTTGAAAATGTCTTCGACCTGGTCGCCGTAACCCAGATTGTTGATGACCGCCTGGTAGCTGTTCATGCCGTTGATGGGATCGTGAACCGTATCCCAGATCACCTGCTGGCCGCCGAACTGCTCGTAGATGTAGAGAGTCCAGAGATAGGTCTGAATGTAATCGGCCCAAGTGCTGCCCCAGGTTACAAGGCTGTTGTCGGGGTTGGTGTTGAACGAGGAGATATGGTCGGGGTTGCCGAAGAGCCACATGGCCAGCTCGCCCATGCCTTCGTCCAGCCAGGTTTCTTCATTCTGATCCTGATTGAAGTGGATCAGGTGCTCGAATTCGTGAGCGCCCACGGCCATGAGGTAGTTGCTTGCGCAGTTGCCGCTGTCGGTGGCCAGATAGATGACGTCGGCCTCATTGCTCGCCCAAGGCTGGCTGCCATCGGGAAACTGATCATAAACCCAGAAGTAGCCGTCGGCCGAGATATTGAATTCGTAGTAAAGGAAGAAGATTCGATCGAGGCCGTCGAAGTTGGGCGGATCGCCAAAGTGGCTGGTGTTGAGATCCCAAATGCCCTGATCGGGGAAATTGCCCACGCTGACATTGTCGAAATGGTCGACGATGGTGTCCACGTCGGCCTGGTCGATGTTCACGTTCCACTGTGAATCCTCGACCACCACGTAGATGTTGTTGCCCAAGCCGCGTACCGTGCAGGGAAGCAGGTTGGCAACAGGCATGCCGCCCAGGTCCCAGATGTACCAGTCCCAGGTGTCGCCTAACTGAGGATCGGCCGGCGGCGTGCGATCGCCATCGAGCCATCCCTCGGCTTCGAGTCGTCGCATGACGCTCTCATAGTCTTCGACAGGTGAGGGAAGCATGATCGCTTCCTCTGCACCTGGCGCGGGGTGAGCCGATCGGGACATGGTGTAGGAACTGTCTGCCACCGCTAGTAGCGGAAGCATTAGTATCAGAAAGAAAATAGCGTTACGAATCATGGCATTCCTCGTGTGTGGATGGGTTGAGATCCCAAACTTTACCCGATATGGAGATTATTTTCCAGTAAGAGAACCGCATTTACTTGATTGGTAAGGAGTTTCGATCTATTGAATAAGACCTCAGGAGGTTGAACCATGAAGAGAACGATCCTGGTCATCGCCGCCATCGTTATATTGGCAAACTGCTTACCGATATTGGCAGAAGCGCCGGTGGGAGTGAATTCCCGTGAAATCAAGATCCTGCTTCGCACCGACGCCTTCGAAGGACCTGAGGACTTTTTCGAATCCAGTCTTGGAATCTTGCGAGCTTTGGCTAGCGAGCGCAAAGTGACACTGCGGGAGCCAGGTGGTGAGCAGAAGGTGAAGACCCGCGAGATTCGATACTTCGACACTCCCGATTTCGCTCTTCGATCCCAGGGATGGTTGCTCAGGCAGCGTGTAAAGGTGCGCAAGGAACGCATGGCCGATACCGCCGAACTCGCTTTCAAGTTCAACTCATCCATTCGCGGTAAAACGGCGGAGGCAAGCGTTTCTGCGGCAGATTCCTACGCCTCGGATGAGGAGTTCGAGGAAGACATCATTCCCGTGGCCGAGGATGGTCCCTGGCAATCTCGCTACGCGCGTCGGTGCAAGGTGAAGGGTCTCCCAGTATTCGACAGGCCATCGCTTGCGCAGCTACTTGAGATTTATCCCAGTTTGTCCCAAGCCGGACTCCCTGAGGAAACAGAGTTTGAAACCGTCGGTGGTCCGATTTTGGAGCGGCGCATTCAACCCGGTTATCTCGATTTTGGTAACGGTGTCATGGCCGATCTGGATCTTACCTGGTTCGAAGATGCCGAGGGTCGGGCTCTGGCCGCTGAAATTTCCTACGACTATGAAATAGGCGGCAGCAAGAGCTCAGTGCCTTCCCTCTGGGCATCTCTTCAGTTTCTTCCGGCACTTCATTTAGCGTTGGGTGACTCCTGGCAGCCCGGATTGGGGAAAACCTCCCTAGTCTTTGAAAAAGCAGGCTATCAAAAACCTTGAAGCCAGACCCCAGAGACGCCGATACTCATTGGATGGGGCATGGAGGCCCCATGGAAGGTCGTTTCCGATAATGTCTCATGCTTTCCCAAGATTCCTTTTTTTCATAGCCCTGATGTGGTCACAGAGCCTATTCGCAGAGGAAAGCGTCGAAAATGCGCTCGCAACGACCGATAGTCTGGTCGTGGAGTTTGTGGCGTCTGCGGAAGAGCCGAGCATGCTGCTCAGGCATCCCGTGGATGAGCGCAATCGCAGGATTTCCGGCGACGGTCGCACCCTTCTCGTCGGAAGCAGCACGAAACTGCTGGCCGAAGTTTTCGACAAAGGCGGCGATTCCGCGGAAGGCGTGGAAGTTGTCTTTCACATAGTCTCCCCGAACAACCGATTATTAGGCACCACGATCTCCGATGATCGTGGCATCGCGAGCATAGAGCTGATTGCGGATGATGGCGAAGGCGACTACACGGTCATGGCCCTGCTGACAGGTCAGAAGGATCCGGATTCCCGGCTCATCTACAAACTGCCGGTGAAGCGCCACAGCTGGGTCATCTTCATGCTGTTTGCATTGGCCGGAGGGCTTGGGCTCTTCCTCTTCGGCATGGACATGATGAGTTCCTCGCTCCAGCGGGGCGCGGGACATCGCATGCGAGGTATCCTCAGCGTCCTGACACGAAACCGCATGATCGGGATGGCCATGGGCGCTCTGGTGACCATGGTCATCCAAAGTTCCAGCGCAACCACAGTGGTGCTTGTTAGTTTCGTGCAGGCGGGGCTCATGAGTTTTGCGCAGACCCTGGGCGTGATTCTCGGCGCGGACATCGGAACCACGATTACTGCCCAACTCATCGCATTCAAGCTTACCGACTACGCCCTGCTGATCATCGCCATGGGTTTCGGCCTGCGCTATCTGACCAAGCATGTTCGGATGAAACAACTGGGCGACGCGATGCTCGGATTCGGCATCCTCTTCTTTGGATTGTCCATCATGGGCAAGGCCATGGAGCCTCTTCACAACTACAAGCCCTTCATCGACATCATGGCCGGCTTGGAAAACCCGGTCCTGGGTATCTTCGTAGGTGCCGCTTTTACCGCCTTGATCCAGAGTTCCAGCGCCTTTTCGGGAATCATCATCATCATGGCTCAGCAGGGATTTCTGGGCCTGGAGGCGGGGATCCCCCTCATTTTCGGCGCCAACATCGGAACCTGCGTCACCGCCGCTCTGGCCAGCCTGAACTCCGTACGCGATGCCAAGCGTGTGGCCCTGGCGCATACCCTCTTCAAGGTGTTCGGCGTACTGCTCATGCTGGCCTGGATTCCGAATTTCACGGCTTTGGTGGAACGGATTTCCGGCGATGCGTCCATAGCGCGGCAGGTGGCCAACGCCCACACGGTTTTCAACGTGGGAATAGCCCTTATCTTCCTGCCCTTCACGCCGCTTTTCGCTCGGCTCGTGATTCGGATATTGCCGGACCGAGATGAGCCAGTACTCCAGAAGAACCGTGCACGCCACCTGGATTCCAAGATGCTCAACGCCCCTGCGCTGGCTCTGAACTTGGCCAAGGTGGAAATCCTTCGCATGGGGGATGAGGTCAAGAGCATGGCCGAGCGAATTCCGGCGGCCTATTTCGACCGAAATATGGACATGCTCGACGCCATCCACAGTGGTGAGGACATGGTGGACGATCTCGAATCGGAAATCTCAGATTACCTCATCGAGATCGGCAAGCAGCGCATCAACAAGGAGCAGACCGAAGAGGTCTATCTGATGATGCACGTGACCAAGCAGTATGAGCTGATCGCCGATATCATCGACAAGGAACTCAGGCCTTTGGCGAGGAAAATGGCCGCAGAGGGCGTGGTGTTTTCCCAATCCGGCACTGCGGAAGTTCGCGCCTTTCACCTGAAGATGCTCAAGCAGGTCGCCAGGAGCCTCGAAGCCTTTCGCGATGGCAGTCTCGACGAAGCGAGAAAGATCAAGGCAAAGCACCAACGCTACATCACTCTCGAGGGGAACTATCGTCAGGCGCACTACGAAAGAGTCCACCACGCGGTCGCCGAATCCGTGGTCAGCAGCAAGTATCATCTGGATCTGATGGACGCGTTACACCGCATCGATAGCTACGCCACAAATATCGCGCGCGCCCTGCTGAAAACCTACAAGACCGAGGTTGAAGCTCCACCGTCCTCTTCAACGGAAGCACCCTCGTGACCCGAGCTGTCTTCGACCTGGGCAGCAATTCCGTGAAAATGCTCGTGGCTATGAGCGGTGGCGGACACATGGGTCTGATCGCCGATGAAGTGCGTATCTGCGCCTTGGGTGAAGGGCTGCGCGCCAGTGGAAGGCTTTCCGAGGCCGCCATGAATCGCACCCTCGATGCCCTGGAAGAATTGGTGGAGCTTGCGCGCAAACTTGGAGCAACTGATCTGCGTGCCGTGGGCACCCAGGCCCTTCGTCAGGCAGACAACGGCGACGAGTTTTTGGACCGTGTAAAGGATCGATGCGGTCTCTTGGTGGCCATCATTTCGGGCGATGAAGAGGCGCGCCTGTCATTTCGCGCTGCCGGCGCAAGTCTCGGCAAACGGAGTGATGACCTTGTCACCTTCGATGTGGGGGGCGGCAGCACCGAATTCAATTTCGGTCGGCAGGGGCAGGTGAGCGATTCATTCAGCCTTCCCTTGGGTTGTATTCCCATCACCGAAGAATTCCTTACCGAAGATCCTCCATCGCGCGAAAACGTTGACGGCGCCCTGAATGCCCTTCATGAGGGACTTTCCGCCCTTAGTGGGAAGCATGGAACCTTGGTGGGAATCGGGGGGACGCTTACGACTTTGGGAAGCGTGCAACTGGGTATGGAGCAATTCCAGAGCGAGCGCTTGCGTGGATTGAAAGTGACTCTTAGCGAGGTGGATCGCCAAATCGAGCTCTACCGTTCTCTCCCTCTTCTGGAACGACGCAACCTTACAGGGCTTCATCCGGAACGTGCTCCGGTGATTCTGGCGGGTGTCTGCATCGTTCGCGCCGTCATGGATCGCCTTGGCAGCCAGGAACTTCTCCTCAGCGATCTGGCTCTTCGCCACGGTCTCTTTTTGGACCTTTTCGTCTCATAGGCCGCATTCCCACTTCTTCGGGTGTCTCTCCTTCTAGGCTATGTTATAATTGTTGGCCTTGGAAGGAGTGCATATGCATCGCTCGGGTATCCCCATCATCTTCGCCATGGTCCTCGCCTTCTCCGCAAGTCTTGCTTCGGCGGAGCTCGTCATCAACGAGATCATGTACAACAGTCCCGGGACTGACGTGGAGTTCGTCGAGCTCGTCAATCGCGGCGACACGGCTCTCGACATCACGGGCTGGTACATGCTCGACGATGACCTCACCCATCCGCGCTGTTACCTACACGGCATTCTCGATCCGGGTGCCTATATCGTGGTCGCTGGAGATCTGACCATCTTCCAACTGATCTATCCAGGTGTAGGCAATTTGAATCCCAACGATTTTGATCCCGGTGGTTTGGGATTCGGTCTCGGCAATACCAGCGACACGGTATTTATTTTTGATCCCCTGGGTACCGTGATGGATTGGGTGACCTACCAGGACGGTGGCGATTGGCCAAGCAGTGCCGACGGCGCGGGCCCATCCCTGGAACTCGTGAATTTCTTCCTCGACAATACACTGCCAACTAGCTGGGACCCGAGCATTCCAAATGGTGGAACGCCTGGTGAAATCAATAGCACCTATCAAGATGATCAGGAGCCCATCTGCCGTGCCGGCCTGCGAGACATTGATCTTCCCACGAGCAGCGACACGGTATCAATATCGGTGGAAGCCTGGGACAATGAGGGCATCGAGTCGGTGACTCTGTATGTAGACACGGGCGCGGGCTACGTAGCTCAGGACATGTTCGATGACGGACTCCATGGCGATGGAGCTCCCGGCGATTCCATTTGGGGTTCGAATATCGCTCCCCAAAGTTCGGGCACTTTGGTTACCTACTATGTTCACGCCATCGACGACATTGGCCAGAACAACTACTGGCCGGATGAGGCGCCGGTGGAGTATCGCGCCTATACGGTGGATCACGTTTTGCCTGAACTGAAGATCTCCGAAATCCTGGCCGTGAACAATACGGGCATCACCGATCCCTTCGGTCAGTACGACGATTGGATCGAGATTTATAACGCCGGCGAGATGGCGGTGGACCTGGAAGGCTTCTACCTGAGCGATAATCTGGAAGCCACTCACAAGTTTGCCCTGCCTTCCTATGTTCTCGAACCCGATGAGTATCTCATCGTATGGGCCGACACCGACACGATTCAGGGACCCTTGCACGCGAACTTCAAGCTCTCGGCTTTGGGAGAAGGCGCGGCGATTTTCGAAACCGAAGATCATGGAAACGTGCTCATCCACGGCTTCACCTATGGGTTGCAGACGGGCGACGTATCCCTAGGTCTTTTCCCCATGGATGCCGACTGGCCCGAGTATTTAAGTACTCCCACACCCGGTGCGGACAACTCCACCTCGACGCTCTACTCGGATCTTTGCATCAACGAGTTCCAGTGCACGAGTGCTTCAGGAGGAATCGACGATTGGGTGGAAATCTACAATCGCGGTACCGTAGCGATAGATATTTCCGGTTACTTCATCACCGATGATATTCTCAATCCCACCAAATGGTCCTTCCCCCCAGGCACTAGCTTGGAGCCTGACAATTACATCGTCGTGTACGAGGATGTTCTCGGATTCGGCTGGTCTTCCACAGGTGTTGAAGTCGTCATGTTGACCTCGCCTGATGGCGTTACTGCCATGGATTACTATGACATGGGTCCCCAGCTACCAGATATCAGCGAAGGACGCTATCCCAACGGTGAAGCTTACTGGCACTTCTTCGCCGACATCACCCCTGGCGGTGCCAATGAAGCTCCTGTGGCCGTGGGCGAGATTCCCGCTGCGGCGGGCCTTCACATGCGTGGCGCCTGGCCCAATCCCTTCAATCCCAGCACGCACATCGCATTCTCTTTGGAGAGTTCCACGAGTGTTCGCGTCAGTGTGCACGGATTGGATGGAAGACTCCTGCGCGTTTTGGCCGATGATTATCTGGACAGCGGCGACCATGGTTACAGCTGGAACGGCTGCGACGATCGTGGGCACGCACTCCCCAGCGGTATCTACTTCGTGAAGGTGGCCACTGCGTACAGCTCGGAAGCGGCAAAGCTAGTATTGCTGAAGTGATCAGGGAAGGGCTGACCCTTCCCCACGTTCAAGCTTCACATTTCTCTCGGGAAAGGGTCAGCCCTTTCCCGTTTTCTATTTCCGTAATATCAATATCGCCACCATGCTGCCCGTTTCTCTAAGCACTCAGGAAGAGGGGCAGGCTCACTCGCGCGACATGTGAGGCGAGCTCCTAGGTTTTATCATGCCCCTGGGTTTTCTCTCGCCGAACCGAAGAGGAGGGAGTCTGCCTCTCTTTCGGAGTTAAGGGGCTTCAATTTCAAGAGCCAGTAATCGAGTAGATTCTCGGGCGAAACTCGGAACCAAACCCTACTTTGAAGCATCTTTCAGGACGAATACCTGAACCAATTCCCCGGAGGGATGTGATGAGAAATCTGAAAACTGTTTTTCTATTGGCCGCCTTGACCCTGACGATTCCCGCGGCTCTCCTCGCCGCCGACTACAACATCGATGGCAGCCACAGTGAAGTGACTTTCAAAATTCGCCACATGGGCATCAGCAAGGTTTCCGGTCGCTTCGACCAGTTCGAAGGTAGCTTCAGCTACGATCCGGCGAATCCTGAGAAGTCTGTGGCCCACGCAACAATTCAGTTGGCCAGCGTGGATACCGACAATACCGACCGCGACGAGCATCTGAAAAACGAGGACTTCTTCCATGTGGAGAAATTCCCCGAAATGAGTTTCCATGGCCACAAGGTCACCGACGCCGATGAAGATGGGTTCAAGCTCCACGGTGAACTGACCCTTCACGGAGAAACCAAACCCGTGATTCTGGATGTGGAAGTCAATGGCATGGTCACCGATCCCTGGGGCAATGATCGCGCCGGGTTCACTGCCACCACCAAGATCAATCGCAAAGATTTTGGACTCACCTGGACCAAGAATCTGGGCACGGGCGAACTGATGGTGGGCGACAAGGTGAGCATCACCTTGGAAATCGAAGGCATCGCCGTCAAATAGCAAGCTGTAAATATTTGTAAGACGCCCGCTTCGGTGGGCGTTTTTTCTTTGCCCAAAGGCCCATCCGTAGTTACATGGCGGCGTGGAAGACCACTCTAAGCATATCGACCTTTTTGAGGTCCGCGATCTTGCGGTTGAGGCCGGAGGCAAGCCCCTATTAGAGGAGGTATCCTTCAGCCTCAAGGCTGGAGCGGTACTCACACTTGGCGGCCCATCCGGCGTGGGCAAGAGCAGCTTGCTCAGGGTGCTGGCGGGGCTCGATATGTCCAGATCCGGATCCATTCACCTTGAAGGTCGCGATCCCGGCGACTGGGGATGGCCTAGTTATCGCCGCCGGGTGAATCTGCTTTTCCAAAAGCCCCTGCTTTTGGAAATGAGCCTCCGCGAGAATCTCGAACTGGCCTTCGCTTACACCAGCGCCGAATCCGAATACCCCGAGGCGCGGGCGAATGCCCTACTGGAACGCCTCGACCTTTCCGCAAAAAGCCAAGATGAGGATCCACGCAGTTTCTCGGTGGGCGAGCAACAGCGTCTTTGCCTGGTCCGCTCGCTACTCAACGAACCTCTCATCCTTCTCATGGATGAACCCACCAGCGCTCTGGATCCGGAGTCATCGCGCCTGGTGCACGAACTCGTGGAAAGCGAGAGAGCCGAGCAGGGAATGTCCGTGATTCTTGTTGCCCATGATCGACGAAGGGAACAGGAAGGCTCGATCATGGATCTGGCGAAGTATCGAAGTGGGGGGAGTTCATGAACGGCACCCTCGACTTGAGTGCCCTGGATCTCGCTCTGGGTGTCAGCCTGGTGCTAGGTGCGGGCCTGGTCAGCTTTGCCCTACGTCTCGGCCTGGAGAAACGCCTCGCCATCGCTTCCCTGCGCACGGTGCTGCAACTCTTGCTCATCGGTTACCTCTTGAAGTTCATTTTCGAACTTCAAAGCGCTCTTGCTGTATTGCCCCTTATCTTCGTGATGATCTTCATTGCCGCGCGTACGGCTCTGGAGCGACCGCGCCGACGTTTTCAGGGTGGAGGTGGCTTGGCATTTCTCAGCCTGGCCGCGTCCGCGCTCATCACCACATTCGCGGTGACTTCTCTGGTCATCGGCGTTGAGCCCTGGTTCGCACCTCGTTATGTGATCCCACTTATCGGCATGGTTTTGGGCAACAGTATGAACGGTATTTCCCTTTCCCTGGATGCGCTCCTCGAGCATTTGGCCGAAAGAGCCGATGAGGTGGAATTGGAATTGTCCCTCGGAGCGAGCGCGAGAGAAGCGGCGCGACGACCTTTGCAGGAAGCAGTGCGCCGCGGAATGATCCCCATACTCAACACCATGATGGTGGTGGGAATCGTTTCCCTGCCGGGAATGATGACGGGGCAGATTCTGGCGGGAGCCGATCCCATGTTGGCGGTGAAGTATCAGATCCTGATCATGTTCATGATTGCTGCGTCCACGGCCATGGGTGCGATGCTGATGTCCATGCTTACGGCCAGGAAACTTTTCAGCCGGGAACAGCGATTGCTTCGGGAACGCATTCTACGTCGTAAATAGGGTGGAATAAGGAGGCGAATGGAAATCGCGAAAGAGGTATCCCGGGAAAACCGAAAGAGTTTCCTGCCGATTGCGGGAATCCTTCTTCTCGGAATCCTTCTTAGGTTTTTCCGCCTCGATCAACAGAGCTTCTGGGCCGATGAAGTCACCTCCATTTGGAAGGTGGATGGGCTTCACGGTTCCATTGTCGAAAATCTCAGCCACACTTTTCACGGTCCCCTTCACATGGCCATCCTCGGTTTATGGGGACGAGTCGGCAACTTCGGTGAAATTTGGACACGCAGTCTCTCGGTGATCACCGGCCTTGTGGGCATTTGGCTGATCTACCTGCTTGCTCGCCGCTTGGCTGGCGAGAAAATCGCGCAGCTATCAGCGCTGCTCATGGCCGTGGCGCCCTTTCACATCTGGTACTCCCAGGAAGTACGCAATTACGCGCAGTTGATGACACTGTCGATTCTTTCCATGATTCTGCTCCTGCGCATTTTGGATCGCGGTGGAATTGCCAATTGGATTGCCTTTCTTCTGACCTCGGCGGCGCTTTTGCTCAGCAACCTGGCGGGCGCCTTTCTTATTGCCGCGCAGGGAATCTATATGCTCATGCGAAGACCCAAGTTGGCCCTTCGTATTATCCTGGTGATGCTCGTCATCCTTGTGTTGCTCATCCCATGGATTAAGAACTTCGACATCGGTTGGCGCCCGGATATGGTGGGCAAAGAGGGCGCGGTGAGGAATATCAATTTCCATCCTCTGGCCTTCGTCTTTACATTTTCCGTCTATGGTATTGGCGATACCGTGGGACCGGCTCGCGACGAAATGAATCGCGGCCTGTCGGCCGACATGTTCATTCCCTGGTTGCCCTACTTTGCCATCGCCGGCGCTATTGTTGCCTTCCTTTTTCTGCGCGGCCTTCTAACGAGGAGAGGAAAAGACGAGGGTCTTGGTTTTTTCCTGCTCTGGCTCCTGCTGCCCATGATCATCACCTCGGGTCTCGCCATTTTGAATGTGAAAGCCTACAACGTGAGATATGTGTCGGTGGGTTATCCGGCTTTTCTTATCCTGATGGCGGCGGGGCTTTCCGCTCTCAAGCCACGCCTGCGAATACTCCTTCTCGTGGGACTCCTGGCCTGCACGGCAGTGTCACTAAGTGGATTCTACTTCAACTCGCGTTATTGGAAACCCGATGCCAGGCAAACGGCGGCGACACTCGCGGAGCGCGCAGAGGACGGCGACCTACTTCTGGTTTACTCCATCGAAGAGCCCTTCCGTCATTACTACGATGGCCCGGGCGAAGTTGGGGGCCTGAACTGGGCCAATCCCACCCACGCGATTTTTGAAGAGTACATGGAGAGCTGGGAAGCCAACTATGAGCGCGTTTGGTTGGTGGACTACCGGGCCTGGTACGCCGATCCCCAAGGTTTGACCAAGAAAGCCTTCGCCGAAAGATGGAGGGAAGTGGAGACACTCGATTTCATCGGTATCGAGGTGAAACTCTTCGAGAACCCAGCGAAATTGTTAGAAAAGGAATGATCTTGAAATTGAGCCAGCAAAGTAGAACCGGCCTGATGCTGATTTTGCTAATCCTGCTCGCCCTGTTGGCCAGGGTCGCTTACATCACTACGCTCGAACCTGAGATCTTTTGGTACGACGGGCAGGAGTATCAGCGTTTGGCAAGGGGCATCATGGACCAGGGTGCCTACCTCGCCGAAGATGGCAGTCCCACGGCATTCTGGCCGCCCGGCTATCCCGCATTTCTCGCGCTACTCGGTGCCGATGTGTTCGTGGTGCGAATTGTTCAAGCACTTCTAGGATCCCTCGCGGTGTTTTTGGTCTTCCTCTTGGCTCGGCGTTTTCTGGGTCATCGCCAATCTCTTTTAGCCGCTGCCCTCAGCGCGATCTATCCGCTCTACATTTACACGGCGGGCAGTTTCTATCCTGTGGCTCTTCTCACGGTGCTTCTGACCTCGATTTTCATTTTGCTCCTTCAGAGCGTGGAAAATGGAGGACGCTTTCGCACGGCCCTTGCAGGTCTCCTGGGTGGATTCGCCTGTCTCACCACCGCAGCAGCCCTACCTGCCATGGCTCTGACTGTTCCCTGGTTATGGTTCGAGGGGAACCGAAAAGTCCGTGGCCGGGGCCGCGGCCTGTCCATGGTTTTCGCGCTGATGATTGTGCTGGTAGTTGGCGGATGGACGGCGCGAAACATGTCGCACTTCGGACGACCCGTGCTGGTGTCCCTCAATGGCGGATACAATTTCTGGCTGGGAAATTATCCTGGCGTCAAAGCGACCACGGGTAATCGCTGGACCGATCAAATGCAGGCCGAGTATCACACTCTCGCGGCACAGAATCAGGGTGAAGCTGAACTCGACGCGGCCCTGAGGTCGCGAGCCTGGGAGTTCATTCGTAATGATCCCCTGCGTTTTGTGGGACTCAGTGCGGCCAAGGGTTTGAACCTTTGGCGTCTTTATCCCCAGCCCATGACCGAAGATCGTCCCGGCTTGAACGCCGAGAAGCTCATCAGTATCTGCAGCTATGGCTTGGCCCTGCCCTTCGCGATCTTCTTCCTCATTGTTTCCCTGAGGAAGTGGCCCGGTGCGCGCCTCGCCCTGATCTTCTTCCTGGTCTATACCGCCGTGCATGCGGTGGTGCTGTCCAAGTTCCGTTTCCGGCTGCCCTTGGACGGCATACTTCTCGTGTTCACGGCGGGAGGTTTGGGAATGCTGCTGAAGACCTTCGGCTGGAAGATTCTCGAGGATCCGAAGCGCTAGAAGAAGCCCAGGGCCACTCGGGCGGCTTCGCTCATCTTGGAAGGCTCCCAACTGGGTTCCCAGACAAGTTCGAGCTTCACGGCGGTCACGCCGGCTACGCGGGCGATTTTCTCCTGCACTTCTCCGGGAAGCGATCCGGCCACGGGACAGGCCGGTGAAGTCAGGGTCATGTCCACTTCCACTGATCCCTCTTCGTTCACGTCCACCCGATAGATGAGCCCCAACTCCCAGATGTTCACAGGAATCTCCGGATCGAAAACGGTCTGGATTACCTGTACAACGCGGTCGCGCACGGCTGCGGGGTCATTGGTGCTTTTGAACTCGTTCACGAAAGACTCCTATTCGGTGCTGGCCGCTTCATCCGAATCATTCAAAGCGGATTCGAGTGTGTGCCAGCAAAGGGTGGCGCATTTCACGCGCATGGGGAATTCGCGCACGCCGGCGAAAACCGCCAGCTTGCCGAGTTTGGAATCGTCGGGCTCTTCGTCGGTGGCTGCGGTGGCCATTTCCACGAAAGCCTTGAGAAGCTCGCGGGACTCGGCTTCGCTTTTTCCAATGAGAATGCCTGTGAGCATGGATGCCGACGCAGTGGAAATCGCACAGCCAGATCCTTCGAAAGACAGGTCGGCTACATGACCATCTTCCAATTTCAGATAGAGAGTCAGTTGATCGCCACAGAGGGGATTGTGACCCTCGGCGCTGAAGTTTGCGTCTTCCATCTTCCGATGGTTTCGAGGCCGGCGCCCGTGGTCGAGGATGACTTCCTGATAAAGATCGCGTAGTTCACTCATGCTCCGAACATCTCCCTGACCTTGGCAAGGCCCGCCGCGAGGGCGTCCACGTCTTCCCGAGTGTTGTAGAATGCGAAGGATGCACGAGTGGTGCCGCTGACACCCAAGGCGTCCATCACGGGCTGTGCGCAATGATGTCCCGCACGCACGGCGATGCCCTCGGCATCGAGAATGGTGGCGATGTCGTGGGGGTGGGCATCGTCCATGAGAAAGGAAATGGCTCCCACACGCTCGGCTTTGGGGGCGATAATGCGCATGCCCGGTTCCTTGCCGAGAACCTCCATGGCATAGGCCATGAGTTCCTTGCCGTAGGCGTGAATGTTTCCCATGCCAATCGCTTCCAGATAATCGATGGCCGCGCCAAGTCCCATGACCTCACTGATGGCCGGCGTACCTGCTTCGAATTTCCAAGGCAGTGTATTGAAGCTTGTCTTCTCCAGGGTGACCGTGCGGATCATGTCGCCGCCACCCTGCCAAGGCGGCATCTTCTCAAGTAACTCCTTACGGCCGTAAAGCACGCCGATGCCGGTGGGACCGTAGAGCTTGTGGGCCGAGAAAGCGTAGAAATCGCAATCCAGTTCACGTACATCTACAGGAATGTGGGGCAGGGCCTGGGCGCCATCGAGCAGCACCGGGATATCCCTGCTTTTGGCCTCGCCGATGATTTTGCGGACAGGCTGCAGGTTGCCTAGAGCGTTGGACACATGGCCGAGGGCGAGCAGCTTGGTGCGTTCGCTGAATAGATCGCTCAGGGAAGATAGATCCAGTTCGCCCTCATCGTTCATGCGAATGAAACGAAGCTTCAGGCCCTTCTCCTCGGCCAACATCTGCCAGGGAACCAGATTGGAGTGGTGTTCCATCTCCGTGAGTAGTATTTCATCGCCTTCGCGAAGCTGGGAGCGACCGAAACTCTGAGCCACCAGGTTGATGCTCTCGGTGGTGCCGCGAGTGAAAATAATCTCGGCGGTCTCTGACGCGCCGATGAAGCTGCGAACCTTTTCGCGCACTTCTTCGAAAGCCAGGGTCGCCTGGGCACTCAGTTCATAGACACCACGATGGATATTGGCGTAGCCCTCTTCCTGGAAGCGACTCATTGCATCGATGACCTGACGCGGTTTCTGAGCGCTGGCGGCACTGTCCAGAAACACCAAACGCTTCCCGCGAACCTGCTGCTTCAAGATTGGGAAATCATTGCGCAGGTTCTGCAAGCCTTCGGTATCAAGCTGGGGGCTTTTGCTACGAATACTCATCCCGTCCTCGTCTCCTAGTGTGGCAAGCGCTGGCGCAATTCTTCGCTGAGTCGACTGCGCACGGGTTCCAGATCCATCTTCTCCAGAATTTCGCGGGCAAAGGCGAAGGTGAGCATGGCCCGGGCCTGATTCTCTCCGATGCCTCGCGAGCGCAAGAAGAAGACCTGCCTCTCATCGAGCTGGCCCGTGGTGGAACCATGGCTGCACTTCACGTCGTCGGCGTAGATCTCGAGCATGGGCAAGCTCGTAACTTTGGTATTGTCCGAGAGCAGAAGATTTCGGTTGCTCTGCAGGGCGTCGGTTCTTTGAGCGTCCTGCTCAACGAGGATGAGTCCTCCGAAAACCGCGTCGGCTTTGCCGTCGAGAATACCCTTGTAAAGCTCTTCGGTGCGGCAATCGGGGCTCTGATGCTCCACGCGAGTTTGATGATCCATGTGCTGCTCGCCACGGGCGAGATAGAGTCCGTTAAGCGCGCAGAAAGCTTCGGGATCGGCCAGTTGAACCTGCGTGCCCCGGCGTAATTTCGCGCCGCCCAGGGAAACCTCATGACTCTCGTAGTGAGCGTCTCGGTTCACATGAACTCCGGCCCAGCCGATGTGCGCAGTGGATTCATTTTCACGCTGCAAGCGATAGTGATCGAGCCGGCTACCGGATTCACAATAAACCTCGGTGGCCGCCACGCTGAAGTGAGCCTGCTCATCCAGACTGGCATAGGTTTCAAGCACCGAGGCGCGCGCACCCTCTTCCAGACAGATGATGTTCCGCGGGAAATTAGCAGTGGGCTGCTCGCCGATGCTCACATGCAGCACGTGCACCGGGCGCTCCAGCTCCATGTTCCGCGGCACGCGCAAGCAAAGACCATCTTGCATGAGGTAGGTGTTGAGGGCCAAAGGAGCGTGTTCGTCCACTTCCACCAGCCCACCAAGTTTCTTCGGCAAGATTTCCTCATGCAATGAATCTCGAAGCGAAGCCAGATGTAGCGATTCGGGAATGGTCTTCAGATCAGACAGGCCGGCATGGAAGTGACCGTTGACGAAAACCATCAGGTGAGCGTCCAGGCCAGGGAACAGGTAGGGAGCAAGGGCGTCTTTATTGATAGTACCGAGCATCTCCAAGCCGTAGGCATACTCCTGCTTGAACACATCGCCCGCTTTGAAGAAGCGCCAGTGCTCGTCCCGGCGGGTGGGGAAGCCCATCTCGCAGAACCAGTCCAGTCCGCGCCTGCGTAGTTCCTTGAGCCAGGCAGGATCACTGGAGGCGCCGGGACTCATGCTCTCAAGTTGGGACGGCGAGAAGATGTGATTCGAAAGTGTTTTCTCCATGCTCTCCGCCTCAGGCCTTCTGGGCGCTGTCCGCCCGTTCCACGATCCAGCCATAGCCGTTCTTCTCAAGCTCCTGGGCTAGTTCCTTGCCGCCGGTCTTGATGATGCGTCCCGCCGAAAGTACGTGCACCACGTCGGGCACGATGTAGTCCAGCAAGCGCTGATAGTGGGTGATGACAATCTGCGAACGCTTGGGCGAACGCAGCGTGTTAACGCCTTCCGCCACGATCTTCAGCGCGTCGATGTCCAAACCCGAGTCGGTTTCGTCCAGCACGGCGAGGGTCGGCTCGAGCATGGCCATCTGGAAGGCCTCGTTGCGCTTCTTTTCACCGCCCGAGAATCCAACATTCAGCGAACGGATCATGAGCTTCTTGTCGAGGCCGAACTGATCCATTTTGTCCTGGGCCATTTGCATGAAGTCCATGGCGTCCAATTCTTCCTCACCGCGATGCTTGCGCAAGGCATTGATGGCGGTTCGCAGGAAGTAGAGATTACTCACACCGGGTATTTCCACCGGGTACTGGAATGCCAGGAAGATGCCTTCCCGCGCCCGTTCTTCGGGGGGCAGCTCCAGCATGTCCTTTTCGCCGAAGAACACCTGGCCATCGGTAACTTCAAAGGTATCGCTCCCGGCAAGTACCTGAGCCAGGGTGCTCTTGCCCGAGCCGTTGGGGCCCATGATGGCGTGTACCTCGCCGGGCTTCACCGTGAGATTGACACCGTGAAGAATGTCTTTCCCGTCAACGCGGGCTTTCAGATTGCGGATCTCCAGCATTCGCTTCCTCTCCTTCGTCGTTAACCGACGCTTCCTTCAAGACTCACGCCCAGGAGCTTCTGCGCCTCCACGGCGAACTCCATGGGCAATTCCGCGAAGACTTCTTTGCAGAATCCGCCCACGATCATGGTGAGGGCGTCTTCATTGTCGATGCCTCTTTGCAGGCAGTAGAAAATCTGATCTTCACCAATCTTGGTGGTGGTGGCTTCGTGTTCCACCTGAGCGCTGGGGTGTCCCGTTTCAATAACCGGGAAGGTGTGCGCACCACAGCGATCACCGATGAGAAGGGAGTCGCACTGTGTGAAATTCCGTGCGCCTTCGGCCTTGCTTCCTATTCGCACGAGGCCGCGATAAGTCTGCTGCCCCTTGCCCGCCGAGATGCCCTTGGAGATGATCGTGCTCTTGGTGTTTTTGCCCAGGTGGATCATCTTCGTGCCCGTGTCGGCCTGCTGCATGTTGTTGGTGAGAGCCACCGAGTAGAACTCGCCGACAGAACCTTCACCCTTCAAAATGCAACTGGGATATTTCCAGGTGATGGCCGAACCCGTTTCCACCTGCGTCCAGGAAATCTTCGAGTTCTCACCGGCACAGAGGCCGCGCTTGGTGACGAAGTTGTAGATTCCACCCACGCCATTCTTGTCGCCGGGATACCAGTTCTGCACGGTGGAGTACTTGATCTTCGCATCCTTCTGCGCAATCAGTTCCACGATGGCCGCATGAAGCTGATTCTCATCGCGCATGGGCGCGGTGCAGCCTTCCAGATAGCTAACCTGCGATCCTTCTTCGGCCACGATAAGTGTGCGCTCGAACTGTCCCGTGTTGATTTCGTTGATTCGGAAATAGGTGGACAGCTCCATGGGGCATTTCACGCCCTTAGGAATGAACACGAAGGATCCGTCGGTGAAGACCGCCGAGTTCAAAGCTGCAAAGTAATTGTCGGTATAAGGCACCACCGAACCCATGTACTTTTTCACCAGATCAGGATGATCTTTCACCGCTTCTGAAAAGCTGCAAAAGATGATTCCCAATTCACCAAGCTTTGCTTTGAAGGTGGTGGCCACCGAAACGCTGTCGAAGACCGCGTCCACGGCCACACCGGCCAGAACCTTTTGCTCATCGAGGGGAATGCCCAGCTTGTCGAAGGTCTCGCGCATTTCCGGATCAACCTCGTCCATGCTATCGAGCTTTTTCTTGGGCGCGGAAAAGTAGCTCACGGCCTGATAGTCGATAGGGTCGTAGTCGACCTTGGGCCAATGAGGCTCCTCCAAGGTGAGCCAGTGCCGGTATGCCTTCAGACGAAACTCGAGCATCCACTCAGGCTCCTCTTTTTTGGCCGAGATGTGACGAATCACATCTTCATTCAAACCGGGAGGCAGGGTGTCCGACTCGATATCCGAAACGAAGCCGTACTTGTATTCCTGTTCGGCAAAATCCTGGATGATTTTTTCGTCGGTGCTCATCTCATCGTCCTTCGATTTCAAGGGGAACGCCGCTTTGCTCACCGCGACCTCGCGCCAAGTTCAAGAGAAGCGAGTCGCCCATGTGGGCCAGGGTGACTTCGCGCAGGGCGTCGATGACGCGCTGATTGATCCAGTGCCAGCTGCTCGATGCGCCGCATTGCTCCAGGTGCTCGCATTCACCGTCTACACAGGCGGTCATGGAGACGGGGCCCTCCAGGGCCACGAGGATTTGGGCCAGATCGATAGCCTCGGGATCCCGGGCCAGGCTGTAGCCGCCCTTGGCCCCACGCTGAGATTCCAGAAGCCCGCCTTTGGCCAGAAGTTTGAGCAATTTGCTCACGGTGGGAAGTGGCAGGCCAAGCTCTGCGGCAAGATCCCGGGCGGTCAGGCAGCCCTGGTCTCGTCGGCGGGATAGCTCAGTCATGAGCACAACGCCGTAATCGCTTAGTTTTGATAACTTTATCATCTTGGCTCGCTTAATCCGTACCAAATCGGTTCTCTATCTTGCAGCAGCAAACTAGTGGCCTTCCAGCTTCCTCGCAAGGGGAAAAAGGACTGTATTGGTACTTTTTCTCGCGAGGCCTGGAAAGTGCCGGAAGCTGTGGAAGAGCAATGCTTTGAAAGAGGCTTCCTCGGTTGATCTAAGTCAGGCTCCTGGCTATGGTGGACCCTCGCCAAAGGAGGGCAGGAGTGATGACAGATCGTAAGATGAAATCCACATTGGGCCTCACGCTCACAGCATTGGCCATGGTTCTGATTCTGCTGAGTGCCTGTGGTTCAGATAGCAACAATCCCCAAGTTCCAACGGGCCTGAACCTGGATCTATCCAGCGAGGAGATCATCCTCGGTGAAGCCATACAAATTGAGGCCAGCGTTCTCTACGATCGCGACCTGCCTTTGTGCGATTGGATGGTCGATGGCGTTTTGGGTGGCACGGTTGAAACCGGAATCATCAGCCAGGACAATCCCGCAACTTATACGGCGCCCGTTTCTGATACCGGACTTGAGACGGTGGAAATCAGTGCTGTCTGGCGCAACGATACGAACATCACCGGTGAGTCAACGGTAACACTTCAGCTTCCTATTCTTGTTCTGAGCGCCGACCAGGACAGTCTGCAGGTGGGTGAGACGCTTTCCTTCAGCGCGGCGCTCGAAGCGGATCGCAGCATTCAGGATTTCGATTGGTACGTGAACGGAACCTTGGGTGGCGATGCTGTTTCAGGCACCATCACCCAGGACAACCCGGCCATCTACACTGCGCCCCAGTCGGTTCCCATCGGCGGCGGTGCGGAAGTTGAAGCCCGCTGGAGGGCCAATCCCGATTACAGTGCTAGCGAACTCATATCCCTGCACTTCACCGTCAAGCATGTGAATGCGAGCACGGGAGTGAACGTGCCGAGTGGTGGAACCATCACCGCGCCATTCAAGACCATCAGCTATGCACTGGATGCAGAGTCATTGGAAGAGGGGGATGTGGTTCTTGTCGCGCCGGGTGTCTACAATCATGAGCTCGGTGAGGACAACTCCATTTCGACGCCCTCCTACGTTACGATCCGAGGCGAGGATCGGGACCAGTGTTTCGTGGATGCCAACCCCCAACACGGCGGTGCCATCTTCTACATGAATGGCACTACTATCGAGAACTTCACCCTTCGGAATCCAGGCTACCCCGATAGCGAAATGCGCTACGCCATTCAGTTTCAGAGTTATGATGCCATCGCGAGGAATATCAAGATCAACGACGCATTTGCGAACTCGGCGATCTACGTGACCAACCCCAATCGCAATCCGATCTTGGAAGATTGCGAAATCGTTTGCACTCAAGCGCCACATGAAGAAGTCGGGATCAAATGCAACTACAATACCCGACCTTCCTTCATTAATTGTGAGGTCGGTGGTTGGTCCCAAGGATTCACATCTTCCGATTCCATGTTGATTCAAGGCTGTACCATCTCCAATAACGAGATCGGTGTGTTCATTGGCACAGGCGAAAAAAGTCCGGATCTCGGTGGCGGTGGCATGGGAAGCCTGGGTGGCAATACCATTCAGCTCAACGATTACGGAATCAGGAACTACTCGGATCTAGACGTCTACGCCCAGTTCAACAGCTGGACCACCGATCCTCCGACCCAGGGTCCCGATACGCCCTGCGACATTTCCGACGAAAGCACGGGGACGGTAATCTGGGAATGAAGAGCTTCCGTTACTCGCACATCATGCTCTGGACCGAGCGCTTGGCGGATGCCGCCACTTGGTATCAGAAGAAGCTCGGTTTTTTGCCGAACTTCCCGGTGAGCGAGCACTATGCCTCGTTTCATCATCCTGCATGGGGCATGCGTCTGGATCTGCACCCCTGTAAGCCCGGGGAACGACAGATTACAGGCGGCCCTTGGATCTACCTCAGCGTTGAGAATATCGATACCGCCGTGGCCGACTTGGCCGCGGCGGGCATTGATTGCGATCCCATTCAGGACATTCCCCATGTTCCGCGCCATACGGCCTTCCGCGATCTGGAAGGGAATGTATGGGGGCTCGAAGAAGGTCCTCTTCAGCGGTAAGCGGATAGCGGTCAGCGGTCTTGACTCCGGCGTCTCGAAGTAGCACCTTGTTCGCACCCGGGCCGCTAGGCGGCTGCTGGGGGGCGGGCGGGAGTGATTCACCCGATTTTGCGTCGATCGCCATCGCGATCCAGACACGGGAGGATCCCCATGTCCGTCATACTCACCGGTAAGAATCTCACTGTCGAAAATCTTGTTGCCGTCGCTCGCCATGGCGAGAAGGTCGAGTTGCACCCGGAAGCGCGCGAGCGCATCGTGCGCTGCCGTGCCTTCATCGAGCAGCGCATCGAAGCTCGAGAAATCATGTACGGCGTCAACACAGGCATCGGCGAGTTCTCGGAAATCGTGCTCAACGACGAGCAGGTCAAAGATTTCCAGCGCTATCTCATCTACAACCACGCGGCGGGTATCGGCGACCCCACGCCCCTGGACCAGGTGCGTGGCGCAATGCTGCTTCGCGCCAACGTGCATGCCAACGGTCACTCCGGCTGCCGCCCCGAGATCACGGAAACTCTCGTGGCCATGCTCAACCTCGGCGTCACTCCCCACGTTTGCGACAAGGGATCGGTGGGCGCCTGCGGCGACCTGGCGCCCATGAGCCAGATCGCCCTGTGCATGATGGGCGAGGGCGAAGTCTTCTATGAAGGCGAGCGCATGAGCACCCGCGAGGGATTCGAGAAGGCGGGCATTCCCGTTCCCGGCCTGCTGGCTCGCGATGGCTTGGCCTGCATCAACGGCAGCAATGTCATCACCTCCATCGGCATGCTCACGGTTTACGACACCGAACGCTTCCTGCTGCAGGCGGAAATCGCCGCGGCCATGACCTTGGAAGCTCTCAAGGCAAACATGAAGCCCTACGACCGGCGACTCCATCAGCTGCGCGGTTTCCAGGGCGCGGTGACTTCGGCGGGGAACATTCGCCAGGTGGTCGAAGGCTCAGACCTGCTCACCGGCAAGGAAAAGGTTAAGGTGCAGGACGCCTATTCCATGCGTTCCACGCCTCAGGTAATCGGCGCCGCGCGCGATCAGCTGCGCTGGACCCGCGAGCAGCTGGAGATCGAGGCCAACGGTGTGGGCGACAATCCCATCTTCCTGCCCGAAGATGAAGTCGTACTCACCGGCGCTAACTTCCAGGGTACGCCCATGAGCATGCCCCTGGACAATCTGGGCGGCGCCATCACCATGGTTTGCGTGCTCAGCGAAAGGCGTCTCAACCGCCTGACCAATCCCGCTTTGAGCGTGGGTCTGCCGGCCTTCCTCACCAAGGGCGCGGGCATGTTCAGCGGCCTCATGCTCAGCCAGTACACGGCCGACATGCAGATCGTCGAGCAGAAAATTCTCTCCACACCAGCCTATTTCCAGAGCATTCCCGCCGCGGCGGATCAGGAAGATTTCGTGTCCATGGGCATGAACTCGGCCATGAAGACTCGCAAGATACTCGATGTGGCCGCCGGTGTCTTGGGCATCGAATTCATGGCTGCCGCCCAGGCTCTGGACTTCCGCGACTACGAACCGGGTGCGGGAACCAAGGCCGCCAAGAAGGTCATTCGCGAGAAGGTGGAGTTCCTGGACATTGACCGCCCCCTCTTCCCCGATCACAATGCCATGAAAGACCTGGTAGACAGCTGGGCTATTCTGGATGCCGTCCAGGCCGAAGTGGGCGCTCTGACTCGTTACTAAGGAGAGGCCGTTCTGACCACGCACTGGGTTCACGATCTCGATCCCATCGCCCTTCATATTGGCGATCGCTTCGGCTTGCGTTGGTACGGGCTGGCCTATCTCGCCGGGTTCCTAGCGGCCTATTGGTTGTTGAATCTCTATCACCGCAAGGGACGGTCGCCCCTGGACCGAGAGGCCAGCGCCGAGGCCATGATGGCCCTGGCGCTGGGCGTACTCATAGGCGGACGTTTGGGCTGGGTGCTCCTCTACAATCTGGGCCCGAGCCTTCGCGATCCCTTGAGTATGATCCAGGTCTGGAAGGGTGGCATGGCCAGCCACGGCGGATTCATCGGCGTACTGCTGGCCGGCTGGATCGTGGCCCGCAAGGCGGGGATATCTTTGGCGAGGCTCAGCGACATCCTGGCCACGCTCACACCGCCGGGTCTATTGCTCGGCCGCATCGCAAACTTCATCAATGGTGAGTTGTGGGGGAAGGTCAGCGACGTTTCCTGGGCGGTGATTTTCCCCGCCAGCGCTCCCTTCGGAACGCCTCTTTCCCAGATTGCGCCGCGTCATCCATCCCAACTCTATGAAGCGGGGCTCGAGGGCGCCGTCTTGCTCATCTACACCCAACTCAGATTTTGGAAGAGCGATGTCACTGCCCGGCCCGGCATGCTTAGCGGTGAATTCCTGGCCCTCTATGGCCTGCTTCGAGTTTTGGGGGAGTTCTTCCGGGAGCCCGACGCGGGGCTGATTTTCGGCATGAGCCGGGGCATTTTCTATAGCCTGCTTATGTTGGTGGTGGGCCTGGTGGTTATGGTTTTGGCCAGGCCGGGAAGTCCAAAGCCGAGATCACTTTAACGCCAAGATTCACCGATACTATTGATTCTTGTCCTGAATCCTGCTACATCTTTCACGAACCCCAATCCCCCTTATCAAGCGCGAGGATGATATGCCTGCAAATTCGGAAAACTACTTTCCCGGTCTCGAGGGAGTAAACGTTGACACTACCCGCCTCAGTTATGTGGACGGGCAAAAGGGGAATCTCTTTTACTGTGGATACTCCATCGAGGATCTGGCCGAGCATTGCAATTTCGCCGAGGTAACCTATCTGCTGCTCCATGGCGAGCTACCCAACCAGAAAGAACTCGACGACTTCCAGGAAGAGCTGCTTGCCGAGCGCTATCTGGACCCGCATCTGAAGTCCATCATCACGCTCACGCCCAAGGACGGTCATCCCATGGCCGTGCTTCAGGCCCTGGTTGCCCAGCTGGCCATGCACGATAAGGAGATCGCCGATCGATCCTTGGAGGCGAAACGCCGTAAGGCTATTCGCATCATCGCCAAGCTTCCTTTGGTGGTTACCTATTTCGAGAACGTGCGCACGGGAATGCGTACCGTTGAGCCGCGCATGGATCTGGGTCATGCGGCCAACTACCTTTGGATGCTCACGGGTATTGAGCCCACGCCGGAGGCTGTCAAAGTCTTCGATACGGCCCTGACCCTGCACATGGATCATGGCTGCAACAACTCCACCTTCACCTGCCGCGTGGTGTCATCCACCGAGGCCGACATTTACTCGGCCGTGGTGGCCGCCATCGGATCGCTGTCGGGTCCCTTGCACGGCGGCGCCAACGAGCGGGTCATCCATATGCTCGAAAGCATCGAGGAACTCGATGAAGTGGAGCCCTTCATCGATGCCAAAATTGCGAGCAAGGAAAAAATCATGGGCTTCGGCCACAGGGTCTACAAGGTGATGGATCCCCGCGCGAAAATTTTGCGTGAGTTGGCCGGTAGCTTCGTGGTGGACGATCCTGAGATGGACAAGTGCCTGAAAAAAGCCAACCTCTTCTACAAGATCACCGAGGAGCGCTTCCAGGCCAAGGGCAAGATGGACATCTGGCCCAACGTGGACTTCTTCTCGGGCGTGCTTTACAAGGCTCTGGGCCTGCCCCGCGATTTCTTCACGCCGGTCTTCGCCATCTCTCGAGTTGTGGGCTGGGTGGCTCATCACTTCGAGCAGCTGGAAGACAATCGTATCTACCGTCCGCGCTTCATCTACGAGGGTGCGGAACTGGGTAGAAAATTCAAGGATATGGACAAGCGATAGCCATCAATTGGGTCGCAAAAAAACCGGCTCCCTCGAGGGAGCCGGTTTTTTAATAGCCTTGTGTGGCTCTTACTTCTTGTGAGCCTTCTGCACCAAAACCAGACCGCCGTTGGGGCCGGGAATCGCACCCTTGATGAGCAAGAGATTCTCCTCATTGCGCACGCCGATGATCTTCAGGTTCTGGATGGTCTTGCGATCAGTGCCCATGCGGCCCGCCATGCGCTTGCCCTTGAAGACGCGGGCGGGTGTGGCACTCTGGCCGATGGATCCCGCGTGGCGCATCACTTCGTGAGCACCGTGAGTCAGGCTTAGGGTTCCATGCATGCCGTGACGCTTGATGACGCCGGCAAATCCGCGACCTTTGCTCACACCGATCACATCGACGTATTCGCCTTCTGCGAAGACGTCCGCATTAATCTCGTCGCCGATATTGTAGTTGTCGAGATCCGCCGCAGTCATGCGGCTTTCACGGACATAGCGAAGGGGATTGAATCCGGCCTTCTTGAAATGACCCTGCAGGGGCTTGGGGGTATTCTTTGCGCGCTTGGGCATGAAGCCCAGCTGCAAGGCGTCGTAGCCGTCGGTCTCTACGGTCTTCTTCTGGAGCACGTAGTTGGGGCCGGCTTCGACAACGGTGACGGGGATCAGTTTCCCCTCTTCGACGAAGATCTGGGTCATGCCCAGCTTCTTACCGAGAATTCTCAGTGACATGTCTCCTCCTGTTTCTTACAGCCATGCGCCGAGACAAGCGCAGCGGGTTGCGGTCTTTCGACCTGAAGGTGGAATCGCGATTGATCCCAGGCGCGCCAAGGTAGTGTAAACAACTGGCTTTGTCTAGGGGCAGGGAACTGTCGGCAGGAAACTGTCGGCAGGAAACTACCGGCGAAGAACTATGGGCAGGGAACTATCGGCAGGAAACTATAGATAGGCAAGCGTTTACGCTCTTCTAGTTCCCTGCCGGCAGCCCCCTGCCGGAGTAATCTTATTCCAGGCCCTTGATCCAATCTGCGATCAACTCTATGACCTTGGGCTCAAGCTCGCCCTTTTTGCCGTACTCCTCGGGATTGGGTGCGCCCGCGCCATGCAGGAAGAGGTGGTTGAGGCCCTCTAGCTGCTCCACTCGGGTGTTATCCCGAGGATTCTCCTCCAGATGATTCCGCCAGCCGACCATGTCAGTGCGAGGCACCTGGTAGTCGCGTTCTCCAAAGAGGAGCAGGGCGGGAGCATCCTGGGCCTGGAAATTTCGCAGCGGTTTCTGATAGACCACCGAATCCCAGTAATTGAGATAGGCCCCGAGGATGGTTTCATCCAGGCCCACCTGCGCATCCCGAATGCGATTGCCGTAGTGCAGGTACTCTTCCAGGAGCTCATCGGTAAGGGTGCCCAGCTGATTCAGGTATTCGTACTGCTCAAGCATAATGGTAAGCAGATCTCGCGACGGGGGAGCCATCAGGACCAGGCCCTTAACCGGAACCTCATCCTTTTCCAAAGACCGTGAAACCAGAGGCGCACCGATGGCTCCCAAGCTGTGGCCCAGAATGAAGCAGCGATCGGGATCGATATTCTCCTGCTCGATCAGCAGGCGGAAGGCCGCTTCAGCATCATCGACCACTTCTTCCTGAAGGGTCAAATTCTTGAGAATGGAGTCGGTGGCCGTCTCGGGGTTCTGCTGATAATAGAAGGTGCGCTTGTCGAAACGCAGAGTGGCCACGCCGTTTTCCGCCAGGCCCTGAGCCAAATCGAAGAAAAGACGGTTGGGGCCGATGGTGGAGTTACGATCCACAGGACCCGAGCCCTGCATCATGATAAGCGCGGGGAAAGGACCCTCGCCTTCTGGCATGGTCAGAGTGCCGCCCAAATTCGGGCCTCCGCCATCCACGATGAGTTCCTTCTCATCGAAACGAGACTCCTCGAGACGATTCACCGAGGCGAAACGGAAATCCGCGCGCCGAATCTCAAAACCCTGCAAGGGGACGCGGAATGCCAGCAGCTCTCCATCATCGGCGATATCCAGCTCGCTGAGCAGTCCGGTGATTCCGAAACCCTGGCGCTGGAAATCTATGGCTTCGTCCTTGATGAAGCCCGAGGCCTGAGTCTCGTCACGCCAGGTCAGGGGACCCGTGTACTGGGCCTGGGGAATCAGCACATTGAGATTGTCCTCATTGCCAAAAAGATGGCGGCGCTGGGCAAGCAGCCAAAGATGCTGGGCCACACCATTGTCCAGGGGAATGAGGCTGCCGTCAAAGGGCAGCAAGACATCGCGACCAATCTGTCCGCGATATGCCACGAGAACACTATCCTCGCCCACAACGCTCAGAAGAGTGTCGCCCGTGCCCGTGATGAGCAGGGTGCTGACCAATTCCAAGTCGGGTAGATGCACAATGGTGCGAGTGGTCATCATTTGTGGGTTGGGTACCGAAAGCTGAGATTCGCCCTGAATCACCAGGGTATCGCCGAAGCTTTCCACCGAGAAGGCCTCGCGGCCAATGGATTGGCCGCCCAAGCCGAATTCGTAGAAGTAACTGCCCGTGGGCACAGCCAGGGCAGGCAGGGCGATCAATAGTAATGCGATAAAAATGAGCGGGGCTTTCATGAACATCCTCCGGGTTGGGACGGGGGGCAGAATAGTTCGGGCGCTATGAGGAATCAAGGGCATACCCACGTGAGCCCTCTTGATTCCAAGCTCTCTTGGTGATACTCCTGTGTTTCAAGCCGCATCAGGAGAGTAGCGATGAATCCAGCGAGTCCGCGAATGAGGCCATCCCATACGGGATGGATCGAAGTGATCACCGGGGGAATGTTCAGTGGGAAGAGCGAGGAGCTCATTCGCCGGCTCCGCCGGGCGCGAATAGCCCGGCAGCGAGTGCAGGCCTTTAAACCCAGCATCGACGATCGATATTCAGGCAACGAGATCGTATCCCACGACCGCAGCCGGGTGGACTCAGAACCCGTGGACGACCTTCCGGCCCTCCGCCGCGCTCTTCACAGCGATACCCAGGTGATCGGTATCGACGAGGCCCAGTTCCTGGGATCGGGACTCGTGGAATTCTGTGTGGAAATGGCAGGGCAGGGCCGCCGGGTCATCGTGGCGGGCCTGGATATGGATTATCGTGGCGAGCCTTTCGAGCCCATGCCCAACCTGCTCTCGGTGGCTGAAGAGATCACCAAGACCCACGCCGTTTGCCTGGTCTGCGGCGCGCCTGCTTTGTTTTCCCAGCGCATTGTGGAAGGTGGCGAACGCGTGATGGTGGGTGCGGAAGAAGTCTACGAGCCTCGTTGCCGGGAGCATTTCACGCGCCCGTCCGGGGAGTCCAAATGAGCGAGGACGCTACCTGGTCGCATATTCCCGAGGGATTGGCGGAAGTGAAGGCCCGAGTGGCCGAGGCTGCCGTTCGATGCGGGCGCGAGGCTGGCGACATCCGGCTGGTCCTTGTGAGCAAGAACTCGCCGCCCGAGGCGGTGCTGGCCGCCTATGAGGCCGGCCACCGGGAGTTTGGCGAGAATCGTGTTCAGGAGGCCCTGCCCAAGATCGATACTCTGCCCGCCGATGTCATTTGGCACCTGATCGGGCATCTTCAGAGCAACAAGGTTAACAAGGTTCTGGGCCGCTTCGATCTTATCCACTCCCTTGATTCCCGGGATCTGGCCGAGCGGCTGTCCGAAAAATCGCTGGCTCGTGAAATGGTGAGCCCTGTGCTGGTTGAGGTGAATTGCTCGGGGGATGAGTCCAAGCACGGTGTATCCATGGACGCCGCCCGCGACTTCACCCTGAAACTGGCGGATCTCAAGGGCATTGTGGTGGACGGCCTTATGACCATCGGCCCTCTGCGTGGTGGCGACGAGGGAGCCAGAGAGGCCTTCGCCGGACTGCGTGAGATCTACGATTCCCTCCGCGCCGAGGAACATCCCTCCCTGCCACTTCGCGAACTATCCATGGGTATGACCGACGACTTCGAGATTGCGGTGGAAGAAGGAGCCAGCATCTTGAGGGTTGGAAGGGCCGTCTTCGCAGGCTGATCTCGCAAATCCCGTTGCAATCGCGCACTAAGTCGAATAAATTGCGCCTCTTAGTTCTGGAAGCACCCATGGGAGGCACATGTCCCAGCTCTATACCTATATTCAGGAAAGCGCGGAAGCGCTAGGGGCCCGCGATCTGGCAGGTGTGGCCACCCTGCTCGTCTACTATGGAGACGAGGCAGGCGCACTGCGTCAGGGCCTGACTGATTTGGGATCCTTGGGCGAAATTCCCCACTGCCCGGCGACGGGGAAGCTTTTCGCGGGGAAAGGCTGGCTTCTGCTGGAGAAAGCTCCCAGCTTCCACGATGGATTCAGCATGGAATCGCTGGGTCAGCTTCCCCGGGCCCTGAGATTGCTGGGCGCGACGAATCTGATCCTGGCCGGCCCTGGCAGCATGCTTCGGCCGGAACTTGCGAACGCGCCTTTGGTAGCGGTGTCCGATCACCTGAATCTCACCGGGGATAGCCCCTTGCTTGGCCCCCATGAACCGCGGCTGGGCAAACGCTTTCCCGACATGGGCGAGGCCTGGTCGAAAGATCTGCGGCACTTGGCTGGCGATCTTCCCGAGGCTGTCCTGGCCGGCCTGTCCGGCCCTGGGCAAATGACTGTGGCCCAGCTCTCCTACCTGAAGGAGATGGGCGCTGAGGCGGCCGACTGGCGTTTCCTGCCGGAGAACCAGGCGGCTGTGCATGCGGGTATGAAAGTGCTGGGCCTGCTATGGCCCAGAAGTGAAGAGGAGGGCGAAGCGCCTTCCGCCGAGACGATGGGGGCTTTGCGATCCGCTTTGGACGCGGTCCTCGAACATGGAGACCAATCATGAGTGATGCGAAAACCACCGAGCGATTTCCCAGCCTTTCCATCTACGCGAATCCCGTGGAGATGGAAAAGGCCATTATCGAATGGTGGGAAGAGCACAGCATATTCGAGAAGACACAGAAGGAGCAGGCACATCTGCCGAGCTTCGTCTTCTACGATGGTCCGCCCACGGCCAACGGCTCGCCGGGCGTGCACCACATCATTTCGCGCCTGGCCAAGGATTCCATCTGCCGCTACAAGAGCATGACCGGCCATCACGTGCTGCGCAAAGCAGGCTGGGACACCCATGGTCTGCCCGTGGAACTTGAGGTGCAGAAGCAACTGGGCCTCAAGGACAAGAGCGACATCGAGAAATATGGCGTGGCGAATTTCAACGCCAAGTGCCGCGAGAGCGTCTTCACCTACGAGAAGGAATGGCGGGAGATGACCCGCCGCACGGCCTACTGGCTCGACCTGGACAATCCCTACATCACCCTGCAGCCGGAGTATGTGGAGTCGGTCTGGTTCATACTCAAGAGCTTCTTCGACGCAGGGCTGATCTATCAGGGCTACAAGGTCATGCCCTACAATCCGCGTCTGGGAACGGTTTATTCCAGCCACGAGGTGGCTCAGGGTTATGCCGAGGTGAGCGATCCGTCCATCACCTTCAGGCTCCGGCTCAAGGGCCGGGAGAACGAGAGCCTGCTGGTTTGGACCACCACGCCCTGGACATTGCTCTCCAATGTGGCGGCCGCGGTGAGTCCCACGCTGGACTACGTGACCGTTCAAATGGAGGATGGCGAAAAACTGACCCTGGCCGAGGCCCGTCTGGAGGCCCTGGGCAAGGTGGACTATGAAATCGTGGACCGCCTCAAGGGACGCGATCTGGTGGGCCTTGAGTACGAGCGCCTCTACGATCAGATGCCCCTTGAAGAGGGCAAGGCAGTGGCCGTGGTGGTGGAGGCCGACTTCGTCAGCGCCGAGGATGGCACGGGTATCGTGCACATGGCGCCTGCCTATGGTGCGGACGACTACGATGTGGGCCGCAAGCAGAACCTGGCTTTCGTGGTGGCGGTGGGTGAGGACGGCCTGGTGGACGAGAAGGTTGAACCCTTCGCTGGACTCGATTTCAAGGCGGCCGATCCGCCCATCATGAAAGATCTCAAGGCCCGGGGGCTGCTTTATGCACAAACCCAGGTGAAGCATACCTATCCCCATTGCTGGCGGGACAAGGGTCCCCTCATGTACTTCGCCCAGCCGGCCTGGTTCATCGAAACCACCAAGCTCAAGGATAAGTTCATCGAGGCCAACAACCAGGTGAACTGGTATCCCGAGGAAGTGGGACGCCATCGCTTCGGCAACTGGCTGGAGGGGAATATCGATTGGGCGCTCAGCCGCGATCGCTTCTGGGGCACGCCCCTGCCCATCTGGCAAACCGAGGACGGCAAGAACGTCTGCGTGGGAAGCATCGAGGAACTGCGCAATCTTGCGGGGGGCAATCTGCCCGAGAATTTCGATGTGCACAAACCCTTCATCGATGAGCTGGAACTGACCCATCCCGAAACCGGACAGCCCATGAAGCGCGTGCCCGAGGTCATCGACGCCTGGTTCGATTCGGGCGCCATGCCCTTCGCCCAGTGGCATTGGCCCTTCGCCAACGAAGAGTTTTTCGATGATCAGTTCCCCGCGGATTTCATCTGCGAGGGCATCGATCAGAGCCGCGGCTGGTTCTACAGCCTGCTGGTCATCGCGGTGTTCATGCGCGGCAAAGCACCCTACAAGAACGTGCTCGTCAACGAAATGGTCCTGGATGCCAAGGGCAAGAAGATGAGCAAGTCGCAGGACAATCGCATTGATCCCTGGGATGTGCTCGACGGAGAAGGCGGCGATGCCATTCGCCTGTACATGGCCATGGCCAGTCCCATCTGGCAGCCCCTCAAGTTCGACAAGGCCGGGCCCCGCGAGATGAATTCCAAAACCCTCGGGACCCTGCGTAACACCTATGGCTTCCTGGCCCTCTACGCCAACCTGGACGGGTGGTCTCCCGGCAGCACCGAGCCGGAATTCACCCTACTCGACCGGTGGATTCGTTCGCGCTTCGAGTCGCTCGTGGAAGACACGCGCCGGCACATGGAGGCCTATGACATCACCCGTGCGGTGAAGGGTGTTTCCTACTTCGTGCTGGAAGAACTCAGTAACTGGTATGTGCGCCGCAATCGACGCCGCTTCTGGAAGGGCGAATTGAGCTCCGACAAGGCCGCGGCCTATGAGACCCTTTATGGCGTGCTCGAGGGCGTATGCCGCCTTGCCTCTCCCTTCGTACCTTTCGTCACCGAGGCCATCTGGCGCAACTTGCAGGGTGAGGGCGCCGGGAGTGTTCATCTGGCCGACTATCCTCAGGTGCGTGCGGAGCTTCGGGATCCCGAGCTGGAAGAGAAGATGGAAGCCCTGCTCACTTTGGTGGGTCTGGGACGCGCGCTGCGCAATGTGAGCGGGCAGAAGGTTCGTCAGCCTCTTTCCGAGTTCCAGGTAACTGGCCCCGAGGCCGTTGAGAAGCTGCTCCAGGATGTTGAATTGGTGGAACAGCTCGCCGACGAACTCAATGTGAAGAAGATCAGCTTCCTCAGTGATCCCGGTGATCGCTTGCGGCTTGTGGTCAAACCCCGTTTCAAGGTTTTGGGCCCCAGGCTGGGTGGATCCATGAAAGCCGTGGCCGCGGCTCTCGCTGCTCTGGATGATTCCGCGGTTCAGAATGCCTTCGATGAGGGCAGTGTTTCTGTCGAAGCCGATGGCCGCAGCTTTGACCTGAGTCGTGAGGAAATGGATTTCTCCGCCGAAGCCGCCGAGCCATGGGTGGGCGGCATGGAAGGACGCATCCTCGCCGCGCTGAATACCGAACTGGATGAAGCCCTGGAGCGCGAAGGCATCTTCCGCGAGCTGACCAATCGTGTGCAGAACCTTCGCAAAAGTGAAGGCCTGGAAGTGTCCGATCGAATCGCCATCACCTGGCAGGGTGAAGCGCTCTTCGCCGAAGCCATGGTGGAGTGGGGCGATCGGCTTTGCGAGGAAACCCTGGCCCTGAGTCTCCAGGAGGGCGATGCCTCCGGCGGTGAGAGTTTCGAGATCGCCGGGAAGGAGATCCGCATTGAAGTCCGGAAGGCCTAGGCCCAATTGGGGAGTCTTCTTTCCCGCGGTGATCCTGATCCTGTTCATGGATCTGGTGAGCAAGCAGATGGTCGTAGCCGGCCATTGGGGCGGTACGATTATTCCCGGTCTGCTCGATTTCACACCGGTGACCAATCCCGGCGCGGCCTTTGGTTTGCTGCCGGGCGCACGTTTTTTCTTCGTGGGCATAAAGCTGATGGCCGCCCTGGTCATTTTGCGTCTGGTGGCCAAGGGCCGCACCGGCGAGGGCGCCTGGCTTCTCATTCCCTTGGCCATGATCATGGCCGGTGCCCTTGGCAATCTCTTCGATCGCTTCCGCGGCAATGGTGAAGTGGTGGATTTCGTGGATTTCCACATCGCGGGACATCATTGGTACATCTGGAATGTGGCCGATGCGGCCGTGAGCGTGGGCGCCGCTCTGGTGGCCCTGCACATGCTCATTACTCACCGACGTGAGTCGAGACCCTGATGGACATCAGCGAGCGGGAGCAGGAAATCCGCGTCCCGCCTGAGCTTGAGGGCCAGCGCCTGGATCGCTTCGTCCATGATCGGCTTCCCGAGTACAGCCGCGCCTTCATCCAGAAGATGATTCGCGAGGAAGCCATTCTCGTGGATGGGAAAAAGTGCAAGACCGGCCTGCCCCTGAAAGCCGGCCAGCGGGTGCAGGTGAATATTCCCGAACCCGAAGTCATGAAGCTCACTCCCGAAGATTCGCCCATCGACATTGTCTACGAGGATGATCACCTGGCCGTGGTGGATAAACCGGCGGGCATGGTGGTTCATCCTTCCGCAGGTCACGGAACCGGAACCCTGGTGCACCTGCTTCTTCATCACCTGGATAGTTTGTCGGGAATCGGCGGCGTGCAACGGCCGGGCATCGTGCATCGCCTGGACAAGGACACCAGCGGCCTGATCCTGGTGGCGAAAAATGACCTGGCCCATCGGCGGCTTTCCGAAATGTTGGCCGCGCGGGAGATCCGGCGCGAGTATCTGGCCCTGGTTTGGGGTGAACTGCCCGAAAAAGAGGGCATCATCGAGGGGAATATCGGCCGGGATCCACGGCATCGGCAGCGCATGGCCGTGCTTGAGGAAGGTGGCAAAGAGGCCAGCACGGGATACCGGCGGTTGAACCACTTCCTCGAATTCGACTATATTCGCTTGGCTCTGAAGACGGGACGAACCCATCAGATCCGAGTTCATCTGAACAACATCGGACACCCCGTTCTTGGCGATCCTCTTTACGGGGGACGGCGCCGAAAAACGGGTGGGCTTTTGCGAGCCGATCGTGAGCGGGTGAAGGAAATGCTCGTGATCCTTCAGCGTCAGGCCCTGCATGCTGCGAGTCTTGTCTTTCCGCATCCTGCAGAGGATCGCGAAATGGTCTTTGAATCCCCGTTGCCGGATGATTTCTCGCGGGTACTGGAAATGCTTACTGAGAGTGCAAACCGAAGCAAGGAGACTTCATGAATGTAAAGGTGCGCGAAGAGGGAGCCGTCACCGTGCTGGAGATCAGTGGCAAGATCATGGGCGGTCCGGATGCGGAACAGTTCCATGGTCTGATCAAGGAACTCCTGGCCGATGGCAAAAACAAACTTTTGGTGAACCTCGGCAAAGTGAACTGGATCAACAGTACGGGCCTGGGCATCCTCATCGCCGGCTACACTTCGGTGAAGGATGGCGGCGGGCAGTTCAAGCTGCTCAACGTCTCCGAGCGGATCGATTCAATTCTAATGGTCACCAAACTCGCGGGGATATTCGATTCCTACGATGACCTGGAATCCGCCCTAGCTAGTTTCCAGGACTGATGAGCGGCGAAACCCAGAACGGGACGATCCATCTGGAGATCCCAAGCGACTTCCGCTGGCTGGACGTGCTCAATGCCAGCCTCATGGCCGTGGCCGAGGAAATGCAATGGAATCAGGATTTCACCAATGAAATCTCCATTGCGGCCATCGAGGCGGCGAGCAATGCCGTGGAGCATGGCAACGACATGGATGCGGCCAAACGGGTCTGTATGCGTATACGTGTGAAGGACGGCAAGTTCATCATGGGTGTGTGCGATGACGGTCCTGGCGTGGATCCCTCGGTGCTCGACCGTCCCCTTCCTGGTCCCGACGACTTATCCCTGCGCGGCCGGGGTTTTTCCATAATGAAAGCCCTCATGGACGACATCCGCTTCCTCAAGAGTCCCGATGGGCGATTTCTCCTGGAATTGGAAAAGGCGCTCCCCGAGTCCGGCGAGGCGGAATGAGCAGCGACGCGGCCCCTGGGCGCGTCCTGGCCATTGATCCGGGCGAGGTGCGTGTGGGAATGGCCCTGGCCGACCCCGAAGGCATCACGGCCCAGGGTCTCGACACTTTTGTCCGCGGGCAGGGCAGCCTGCTCGATTACCTCGAGGATCTCATTCGCGAGAAGGGTGTTACTCTCATCCTCCTTGGATATCCCCTTCACATGGACGGAACTGTGGGTGACCGGGCTGCCGACTCCGAGCGCTTCCGCCATATCCTCGAGGAACGTTTCAAACTTCCCGTGATATTGCGCGACGAGCGATTAACGACGGTAGAAGCGCGGAAAGCTTTCCCTCCCGGCTCCAAGAAAGATTGGGATTGCATCGCCGCTACCCTGATGTTGCAGACCTATCTCGACCAGGCGGGTAAGGCATGAGGCACCGGCTCAAGGGCAATCGCCTGGTGATCATCCTTCTGGTGCTGCTGGCTCTGGATCTCATGGCGGCGGTATGGGCTTCCTGGTCCATGGTGCCCCCGGGCAGCGGCGAAAAGGTGCTGGTCAAGATTCCCCAAGGGCTCACTTCCACGCAGATTGCCGACAGCCTCAAGGCCAAGGGCGTGCTTAAGGGCACGCGGCTCTTTCGATTGGCTCTCAGGCTGGGCGATGACAATCTGAAGGCCGGGCGCTACCTGTTTCGCAAACCTTCCGCGCCTGGCAAAGTCCTGTCCAAATTACGCCGGGGCGCGACCGAGAAAACATGGCTCCGCATTCCCGAGGGCCTTTGGATGGACGAAACCGCAGGGCTCATCGCCCGGCAATTGGATCTGGATTCCCTCAAGCTCAGCCAGCAGATTCGAAATCCTCAGGCCTACAATTACGAATTCCTCGAGAACGCCGAGGATCTGGAGGGCCTTCTGTTTCCTGACAGCTATGCCTTCGAGTATTCGGTTAGCGAGGAGGATGTCCTGCCGCGCCTTCTCGGGCGTTGTGACGAAGTGTTGCGGAGATTGCGTGCCCGCTACTCCCTCGAGGACACCGGTCTGAGTTTGCGCGAGTGGATCGTCCTCGCCTCTATCGTCGAAGCCGAAACCATGCTGGATTCGGAACGGGAGCGGGTGGCGGCGGTCTATCGCAATCGATTAGCTCTGGGTATGAAACTCGAAGCGGATCCCACGGTTATCTACGGGCTGGGAGTTCGGAAAAAGCGGCTGTATTACAAGCATCTGCAGGATGATTCGCCCTACAACAGCTATCGTAACGAGGGTCTTCCTCCGGGTCCCATTTGTAGCCCGGGGGAACGGAGCCTTGAAGCAGTTCTCCGGGCCGACCTCAGCGAACCCAATTTGTATTTCGTGGCTCGTGGCGATGGGGGGCACTTTTTTTCCGCAACTTTCCAAGAACACCTTGAGAAGGTGGAATTGGTCCGAAATGGCCGAAAGCCACCAAGTCCTTGAGGGAATTGCTTCATGATTCCACAGAATTCCAGGTTTTCTCTATGACTCACTCCAAGCTTCCGAAACCCTTGCGCCACAAGGAACAAAGACTGAAAGAGGTCCTTGCGGATTGTGGTTCCTCCCTGCTTGCCTATTCGGGCGGAGTGGATTCGGCGCTCCTGGCTGTAATGGCCCAAGATGTGCTTGCAGACAGCTTTGCGGCGGTTCTAGCTGATTCTCCTTCGCTTCCTGATTGGGAAAAGAGGGAGGCTCTGGATTTCGCCGCGCAGCAAGGATTCCCGGTGCGGGTCATCCGCACTGCGGAAATGGAGCTTGGGGACTATCGCGCCAATGGCCTGGATCGCTGCTTTCATTGTAAGTCCGAGCTTTTTGGGCTCATGGAAAGCATCGCCGGCGCCGAAGGATTTCAGTCCCTGCTTTATGGTGGCAACCTCAGCGACCGCTCCGACCATAGGCCCGGAGCCGACGCTGCGCGTCGCTTCAATGTCCGGGCCCCGCTTGATGAGGCGGGGTTGGTCAAAGAGGACATCCGCCAACTTGCTCGCGCGCGAGACCTGTCGGTTTGGGATCGCCCCGCCCGAGCATGCCTTGCCAGCCGGATTCCCCACTTCGAAGAAGTGACGGAAGCCAAGCTGGATCAGGTGGCGAACGCGGAGAACATCCTTCGCGGCCAGGGTTTTCGGGATTACAGGGTTCGCCACCATGGCGACCTTGCCCGAATCGAGCTGGGAGCCCAGGAATGGGATCGCCTGGCCGAGCCCGGATTGAGGGAGGCGGTAATGAAAGGCATCGAGGCACAGGGCTATCGTTGGATTGCCTTGGATTTGAAGCCCTTCTGCTCCGGAAATCTCAGTCGTGCTGCGGTGGAGCTAGATACGCGCGGGTTGCAATTGGCGGGGAAAGAACCTAGCTTCCCGACTCTGCCCACAATTGAAGAGGTGTCACAGGAATGAAACAGACGGCTTTTTTCAGGCTATTCCTGGCTGGTATGGCGTCAATCATCATCGGATACGTCACTCTGGCCGCGGGAAGTATGACCTGGGCTCCGTTCCTATTGGTTCTGGGCTATTGCCTTCTGATCCCCTGGGCGCTCTTTAAGTTGGGCCATTCTGGAAACGGAGGCTCGAATTCAGCCTCTGGGGGCGAATAGCTCAGCTGGTTAGAGCACCTGCCTTACAAGCAGGGGGTCACAGGTTCAAATCCTGTTTCGCCCACCTGGGAAGGCTGTCCAATTAGCGGTCGGACAAACTCTTATCTTGTCCAAAGGGCCGATGAAAGGCAGTTGACCCTGTTAGATGGCTCTGGTATACTTGCCAGACCACAGGAATCACTCCCTGCGGGGAGTTGCTAGTCCTCTTAATTTTTTGGAGGATAGCTTCAAAGGTTGGACATCTTCTGGATTTCCACCGGCGAAACCCCTGCATTGCCCTTGCTTGTGCTACAACCGAGCGTTCCCTCCGGGCCTTGCCAGTCAGAGGTCGGAAGGTAAGCTCCATGCGACTCTTTGTAGGAGGTATTTCTGCCAATGACTAGCAGGAAAATATTCGCGACCATCATCGCTCTGGCGCTGGTAGGTTTCGCGAGCTTCGCGTCCGCTGACATCATTGACCCGGAACAGTGTGTGGTCACGATCGTCGCCGAGGGTGGCTTAACCGCCTCTCCGGGTGGATACGAAGCAATCGGTCCCAATCACACGATCGACGTATTTGTGAACGATCAGTTCGGCGATCCCGTGGAACTCATTGCCACGGATATCTGGCTCCAGCACGAGGACGTTGTCTGGTGTGAAGGCGGCGTTGTCGCTGACAGCTCGACCTTCGCTCCCGATCCCGGCCACACCACCTTTACCAGCGTTGCCCGTGGCGGCGTGGATCAGGGTAATGATAGTGGCGGTTGGAACGAGTGCTCGGCCATTATGCTGGATGTCATCGCTCTCGGTTACGTCATCGAGACTGTGAATCTTTCGATCAATAGCCAGGATCTCAATGGAGACGGCACTGTGAACACTCAGGATTGGGCGAAGTTTGGTCGCTGTAAAGGCGATGCGAACGAAGGTCTGCCTGGCTGCTCTTGCGCCGACTTCAATGAAGAGTATTACGATCCCGGCACAACGAACGTGGACATCGCCGACCAGGCGCAGTTCGCGAGCCAGTACAACCTGAGTGACTGCCCCTAATCCGGTCTGTTTTTTATCGGATCTTGGGCTAGTGATTTATCTGGGATCTCATCTTCGGATGGGAAACCAGGGGAGGATGTCCTCCCAAAACCTGACAGCATTGCTACAACCGGAGGTATTGCTCAATGTTTAAGAAAGTGATCGTCATTGCCGCGATGATGCTCTTCGCTGGCGTCGCCAATGCGGACGTCATCGGAATCTTCGCGGATGAACAGGGTGACGCTTGCACCGGCGTGGTGATCCCCTACGTCCAGTCGACTATTTACATCATGGCGATTCTGACCGAGACCTTCGACGGTGGTATCACCGCCGCCGAGTTCAAGGTTGGCAACTGGGTTGGCAGCCCTGGGTATCCCACGGGTACCACCACGGTCTTCCCGACTTCCGATCTCGTTATCGGACAGCTGGACACCGATTACTCCATCGCCTGGTCGGCCCCTCAGGGTGCCGGCAATGGTCTGGTCCTCATCGCGTCCGTCGACGTCTTAGCGTTTGACGCCGCCTGGATCGGTCCCGATCACCGTCTCGAAGTTATGGCCGGAGATGACTGCGGTTGCTTGGTGACCGTGGATGACGTCTTCGAGCAGATTCCTGCTCAGGGTGGTCTCTTCTGGTTCAACTGCTCGGTCCCCGAAGATTGCGTCTGCTTAGAGCCGACCGCGACTGAAGAGACCAGCTGGAGTTCCGTTAAGGCCTTGTTCTAGTAAGAAAAATGCGATTGATGGGAGTCGCCGCTCGGCGGCGGCTCCTGAGAGTTCCAGCCGAACGGATTAGAGACGTCTCCGGCTGGGAAACGGCAGAACCTGCGGGAAGCTTCGCGAAACCCGCGCCGGACTGTCACTTAATGAGAATCGAAGCGGGATAGCTTCTAGACTCATCACATCAAGGAGTTGCAACATGAAGAAACTGATGGTCGCTCTGCTGATGCTGACCGCCATTGCCAGCTTTGCTTCGGCCGATTTCATTGGCATTTTTGCTGATGATCAGGGTGTCGAATGCCAGGCTCCGATCATTGAGTATGAGCCCCTCGTTGTTCACGTAATGGCTTACATACCCAACGTTCCTGGTGGAATCACGGCGGTTGAATTCTCCGTCGCCAACTACCCCGGCAACCCCGGTTACCCCACCGGCACCTCCACGCCGACCTGGGACAGCGATCTGGTCATTGGTGATATCGCTTTTGATATCTCCATTGCTTTCAGTGAGCCCCAGTACGGTCCCTTCGCCCACATCGGAACCATCGAGTTCCTGATGTTTGATCCGGCGTGGATCGGTGATGATCATGTCATGGCCGTCGTCGCTGGCGCCGACTGTGAATGCCTGGTTGTTGTCGATGATATGTTCGAGATCGTCGAAGTTGATGGTGGAATCTTCACCTTCAATTGCACCGGCACTTGCGTCTGCCTGGAAGAGACTGCTACTTCCGAAAGCAGCTGGAGTGCTGTTAAGTCCCTGTTCTAGTTTCGGGACCTAGCATTATCTTTGAAGCCGCCACCCCTTGGGGTGGCGGCTTTTTTGTTCCATTTTGAAAACTAAACTTGAATAAAATAAGCAACTTAGATTAATTGACAGCAACTAGCGCTGGTGATATTTTACCTCACCAAGCTACCCGTCTACGCCTTCCACTCCTGATTTCGGAGGTCTCTCAGGATGAAGAAACTGCTTTTACTTTCAATGGCTTTGCTACTGGTCGCAAATGCAAATGCCGACAGCCCGACGATTGGGCTTTATGCAGATGAACTTGCCACAGTACGCTATGCTGGTGTCACCCCATACGTTCAGCTCGATCTGTACCTGATCGCCACTTGGCCTGACGGGACCGATCTGGCTTCCGGCATTACTGCCGCTGAGTTCAAGATGGAAAATCTTCCCGCTAATGTCGGCTACCCCACCGGCACAGTCACTGTTGTCGCTACCACCGATCTGATCATCGGCGATTTATGGACCGACTGGTCTGCCGCTTGGTCCACTCCTCAGGGAGCCGGAGTCGGTTATTTCAACATGGCAACCCTTGAGATCCTGGCTTTTGATGCCGGCTGGATTCCCGATGGCCATGTTACTACTGCGGCTCTCGGTGATGATTGCGGTTGCATGCAGTTGGTCGATTGGCTTTTCGAAAAACATGACGCAGTCGGCGAGAGCTTCTACTTCAGTTCAGTGGCGAGCGAGCCCACTAGTTGGGGAACGGTCAAGTCCCTCTTCTAGACTGAGCGCTGAGAAACTATGGGCACCTCGGCTCTAGGGCCGGGGTGTTTTCATTTTGCAAACTCAATAAATGCAACAGCTTGACACTCGTATTTTCGAGATGTAGCTTCCCCTTTGATCATCCTCCCCTGCCCCCACCCGCCCCATCACGGAGGAACTCCATTGAAACATCTGCGTGCGCTTTCCAGGGCTGCCTGGACCCCTGCCCTGTTGCTATTTCTATGGGCTGCGCCCGCTCCTGCTGATGAACAAGTGTTGAGTGTGCTGTCCAGCGACGAGCATGGACTAGAACTCATACTGAACTGGCAAAATACAAGCTTCCCCAATTCAGGTGAGGGTCTTCGTCTCGACCTGCCTTCCTGCGGTCTGGGCGGTGAGCCGGGCGAGCCCATGCTGCCCAGGTTCCATCGCATGATCGCCGTGCCTCCGGGTATGCGGGCGATTCTGAATTACGAAGTTCTGGCCTCAAGCTCCATCGAAGGCGAGCCGCTTCCCTATCCAACGCCCAAGAGATTCGGTGCCTTGGAAGAGGATCCTCTCTATCGCGAAGAGTTCATTCGCGATGAAGAGGCCTTCGAGCTTCGTCGTCCCCTGCGCGTTGAACTCGAAGAGCCCACCCGGCTGAGAGATCTGCGCATCCAGGCCCTGGTGGTTGAGCCCATGTCCTGGGATCCTGCTTCCGGACTTCGTTTCGCCAGCGAAATCAAGATCAGCGTGAGATTCCAAACCGATTCCAGCGCTCGCGGGCAAAAGAGCGAAAGCATTCTTCGCCGCGAAAAGCTGTGGAGTCCACTTTACAGCGCCGCCCTCATCAACGGCGATCAGAGTGCCGATTGGCGCCGGCGCGTGCCGAGCAAATCGCTCTTCGGCGATCGGGAAGGCCAGACCGAGGCCCTTCTCACGCTCAAAGTCAATGACAGTGGTTTGCAAGGGGTCAGTGGAGAAGATCTCATCGCCGCTGGATTTCCTGCGGGTAGCTCCCTCGGCGAAATCGCAGTCTTCGAGCGCCGATTCGATTGGGATGAATTCGAGCAGCCCGACTATCGCGAGATTCCCGTGGCGCGAGTGATTCGTGACACCGCCGCCGATGGCGACCTCGATGCCGAAGATCTGATTGTTTTCCTGGGTCGCAGGCTCAAGGATCAGCCTGACAGTTTGGATTCCATCGAATGGTATGGGCGGGAGAGCAGCTACTATCTGGCCCTGGATTCCGACTTGGCCCTGGATATGGAATCAAGAGATGCCTGGCAGGAAGGTGACAGCTGGACGACTCCCGATCATTATGGTCGCCGCCAAATCCAGTGGGGCGAGCTTTATAATTTCGATCTTCCACCGCAATCCTATTACATCGAGCCGCCTTATGATCGTTGGCAGGAGAATCTATATTTTTTCAATTTCTGGACCACTTATAGTGTGACATTGGCTATTCCAAGTCCCGGCTATTTGGAAGGAACCGAGGCCCATCTAACCGTGAAGAATCAGGGTTACAACCGTGCCGATCCTCTTCGCACCTTTGACATGATCTTCACCAACAGCGAGGGTCTGGAATCCTACCTGGAACAGATGTTCACGCAATTCAACTACGAGGGGCTCTACGAAACGGACATCCCCCCC
>RRYU01016863.1_pt1 | contig 42154 bp, 48 predicted proteins | sample 2162651 | NCBI WGS metagenome assembly RRYU01 (sample SAMN10267283, study PRJNA491782) | microbial mat metagenome | isolation source: biomat in the production well | place: Japan: Minami-Kanto gas field, natural gas well KTG3 | collected 2017-06
GTTGATCTTTCATATTCACCACTGTTGCAGCTCAAAAATGCATCAATCAAGGCGCAAAGAGCGATGTTTGGTTATTCCAAATGAGCGATAGGCAACACAGACTGGCGCGCTGCCTCCTGGCGCACCTGCATACCGTCCGTCCATGGACATAAGTGGTGCACTTCTGGGCGCAACCCGAAGGGACGGGACGCTTTTTTCGCCCAACTGCGTTATCAGTCGTTTATTTGGAATAACCAAACTACACTCCTTCTGCCTCGGTAACTGCTCCATGCGTGACTCTCGACTTTGTCTCCTGAGTCGTTCTACCTCGGACTCCTGTCCTCGTACCTCCTGCATCCATGCAGTCGTTGTTGGACGAAAAAACCTTCTCCGGTAGTGATGAATATGAAAGAACAACAGACTCTATTCAGTCTTATTTAATAGATAATATTTACTAAATACCCAGTTTTCCTGTCTATACATACTCCGCTATACTGGAAACACTTCAATAGATGACTACATAAACATGAGCTCACAGAATGTTCTTCATTTCAGATCCAATGAAATTCGATACATTTTTCTGTTCGTGACTTCAATCGTGCTGGTTATCTGGCAACATTTCGGAATGACAACATTTCTGGCCATAGTCCCGGATATTTCTGACAAAATTCCTTTAATATTTCATAGCGATCTGATTAATGGCGGGAAGTCCAACACAAAACTATCTCAGGAAAACCATCAGATCAGGTTGGATTGCAATATTATACTCTCAGATACCTTTGCTTTTTGTGGTGTCACTATTCCACTGGTTAACAAGGGTCAAGCAGGAATCAATTTACAACGATACTCCCAAATGCAAATTGATCTGGAATATCTTTCAGCAAAGGATGACACACTTCTTATCTACCTAAATAACGAAGAATTATCACGGGGACAGAAAACTATAGAGAAAGCCAATATGTGGGCTGTGAGTCCTGCAAGGGGGATTAATCACTTTACCCTTTCGCCCAATAGGTTTTTTATCCCTTCATGGTGGGTTTTTCAAAATGCCAATCAAGGCATCAGGATGCAACCTGACATCACCAATATAAAGTCGATCAGCATTACAACTGGCGATAACCCTGAAGCCAGGGACGTCTCCATTTTTATCCACAAAATTCAGTTCAATGGCAAGTGGATAGCTGCAGACGAACTCTATCTTGGCTTGCTTATTACCTGGCTTTTGCTTATTTCAGCTCATGGTCTGGTGTATCTTCGCAAACTCTCCATCAACTATAACCAGAGCAAAGAGCACAACGCCTACTTATCCAAACTAAATGAATTTCTTAGCATCCAAAAAAGCCAGTTTGAAACCATGGCGAAGAAAGACAAACTCACTGGTGCATGGAATCGTGCTGGTGTTAGAGATTTTCTCCAGACAATCACCGAAAAGTACAAAAGAAATGGGCAAGCTTCTACACTTATCTCTCTCGACATCGACCACTTTAAGAAGGTCAATGACACCTTTGGACATGATACTGGCGATGACGTACTCAAACAGATTGTAAAACTGATTAACGAAAATACCCGTGAAGACGATCATCTTGCTCGCTGGGGAGGAGAGGAGTTTCAGTTACTCTGTCCTGATACCAAACTTAATGATGGTAATATATTGGCAGAAACCTTAAGGGTTAAGATCATGAATGCCCAGTTTGCTCATGGACAGAGCATCACCTGTAGTTTTGGAGTAGCAGAATTAAAAGATGAAGAAATCAAAACATGGTTTAAGCGTGCAGATATAGCGCTATATCAGGCAAAAGATGCCGGACGTAATTGCGTTATCATCTCCCATTAAACAATCCTCCAATAATCGATTGCATCCTGTCATTAAACATGGCAACTTTAGCTTCATGAACACCTTACTAATAAAACACGTTGTATATCGTTTCGAGATGCCAGTACGCCTGTGGCGAACTGTGCAGGGTTTTGCGTGTTTTTATAAAAGGCGGTATCTGTAACTGAATTAACAACCACCTTTGAGCAACTTTTAAAAGCCGCAGATAGACTCCCTGCGGCTTTTTTTGTTTTTGGAGTGTTTATTTGTATTAACACTGTATAAAGAGGTTAATAACATGTCTGTTCCAGCAGCGTATATTGCTGTCGTACTTATTTGGTCTACCACACCTCTGGCAATCCAGTGGAGCGGTGTCAATGGTGCATTTTTATTTGGTGTTGCAAGCCGTATGGTCATTGGCCTGCTGATCTCTTTGGTCATTATGCACGTCTGGAAAATTAAGCTCCCACGACATATGGATGCAATTATAGGCTATCTGGTTGCAGGCCTGTCTCTCTACTTTGCCATGGTCTTTGTCTATTGGGGTGCTATGCATATCCCTTCCGGATTGGTTGCGGTGCTTTTTGGATTGACCCCAATCACTACCGGCATTTTAGGGGTGTTTGTACTTAATGACAGAACTCTGAACGTGCAAAAGATGATTGGTATCGTAGTCGGGCTGTTAGGCTTATACCTGATCTATCTGGCAAAAGATGGTCGAGGCGAGTTTGCAATACCAGGGCTCATCTCAGTGCTATGTGCGATGGCTGTCTATTCGACCAGTATGATCCTGCTGAAAAAGCTCGATATTCACATGCACCCCATTGCACTGAATACCGGCTCATTATTAATCGCTGTTCCACTATTTGTGATGACATGGCTGTTTTTTGGAAATGGCATTCCATTAACAATCGATCCTCAGCAAATCGGAGCCATTGTCTATCTGGGTGTATTTGGTACCGCTTTGGGATTTGTCCTTTATTACTATCTGCTAAGACAGGTCTCTGCGGTAGTGGTTTCACTAATCACCCTAATCACTCCGATGGTGGCTTTATGGATTGGGTATCAATTTAATCACGAACAGGTATCCGAACTTTCGATCATTGGAAGCATAACAATTGTCTGTGGATTGTTCTTTTTTATCTGGAACAACAAGCTTCGTGACAAGTTGTTGGGGCTATTTAGTTAAGCAGTCTACCCAACAGCTATCGGAATCACTACTGACTTCGATAGCTGTCATTTAAAGTTACATTACAGGCTTAATGGTTTTATTACCTTTTGAAATCCAGTGGGTGATCCCCTTTTGCACATTGTAAACCTTGCTATAGCCAAGCTTCTTATCGAGGAAATGACTAATAGTACCGGTACGGTTGCCAGTACGGCAGATGAGAATAAAGGGCTCATCAGGTTTGGCTATTTTATCAAGCTTGCTGAGCCAGCTCTTTACATCATAACGACCCTTGGCATCAAAAAAGGTAATTAGATGACTCCCATCAACAATACCAGTCTGGCGCCACTCTTCAGCACGGCGCACATCAATCACCGGAATACCTGATTGAATTAACGCCTCGAGCTCTTTGTTATTAATATGTTTAACCTCTGCCAATGCTGAAGTTGAAAACAGAAAGAGTAGAAGAGTAAAAAGATGTTTCATGATTTGGTCACTAGTTTAGTAAACACTAATATTCAAGCGGTCACATAATAATGTCAACTAATTTCCAGGGAAGAGAAAGCTAGCAATCTTTTGCGGCTTACATTCTTGAAGATGGGGAACAATTCCAATACAGGGGGCATTAATGCTCTGTTTTAAGGTGTCGATATTGGCCTGCTGCTCTGCCATCTCACCGGCAACACAATTACCCACCCAGCCTGCCAGCTCAAGACCATCAGATTGAATAGCCTCGGTAGTTAATAAAGCATGGTTGATACAACCGAGTCTGAGGCCAACGACTAATATCACTGGTAATCCAAGCTGCCTTGCCAAAGCAGCCACATCACCATCTTTACCTAATGGCACCCGCCAGCCGCCCACGCCTTCAACAATCACCCTGTCACTGATTGCCTCCAACTGTTGATATGAATGCAGAATGTGATCAAAGGAGATCTCAACACCCGCTTTTTCGGCCGCAATATGAGGGGCTATAGGCTCGAGAAAATGATAGGGATTAAACAAATTATATTCAGCATCCACATTACTGCACTGTTGTAATAGCAAAGCATCTTCATTGCGTAAGCCATCCAAAGTCTGTTCGCAGCCACTGGCAATCGGTTTCATTCCAGAAACCTTGTAACCCTCATTCACCTGTTTGCAGATCATTCCAGAGGAGATCCAGCTTTTACCAATCTCGGTATCGGTACCGGTTATAAAATAACCTTTAGCCATTTGTTCGTCCTATTGCATCTATTCCTATAGCAAATTCACCATCATTTTTTTGCATGCGTTTCTCACCTTTCCATGCATGTCCATAGATCGCTTCATAGGTTACCGGATAGAGACCCTGTTCATTTTTATATTGTCCATAGGCCTGTTGCATCGCTCGTAATGCCCCTCGACCGGTTAAACCACTTTTTCGACCCACGTTAACATTATGTGCACCTATCGCTTTAATATCTTTCATCAGCAACATAACATCTTCATAGATCATAACCAGCTTTTCCATGTCTATCACAGGATCACCAAGACCAGAGTGGATCATCGCATCTCCAATATCGTGCATATCCACAAACTGGTTTACATGCACCTTGTCATCCACCTCCGACCAGCTCTGTCTTAACTCAAACAATGTATCCGGCCCCAATGTGGCAAACATTAAAACACCACCGGGTTTAAGAACACGCTGGATTTCGCTAAAGAGCTTTTGCAAATCATGGCACCATTGAAAGGTGAGACTGGAGAATATCAGATCACAACTGGCATCTGCCAATGGAATACTTTCTGCATCGGCACAGATATAGTGATGTTTGCTGAATCTCCGTTGTAGCCAGGAAAACTGGGAGCGGGTTTTTGCCACCATACTATGGGCAATATCAATTGCGACTAGAGTACTTTTGGGATAACGCTGTTGCAACCGGGTTGTAAAGTATCCGGTACCACAACCAAGATCGACAACAACCTCAGGTTCAATTTTTAACAGCTCCAGACGTTCAAACAGTCGGCTACCAATCTCCCGCTGCATTTGTGCTGACGCATCATAGCTCTCTGCCGCCGCCTCAAACGCAGCGCGCATCTTGTCACGATCAAATGGAAGGGTAACGCTATGATTCATTAACAAAATTCTCGACTGCTTCGATAAATAGCCGGGGATGCGATAAAAATGGTGCATGTCCGGCACGGTCAATTTCCCTGATTTGTGCGTCTGGAATTTGCATAGCCATTTCATACACGGCCTTAACAGGTATTAAATGATCTCTGTTGCCATGAATCAACAGGGTTGGCTGGGTAATTCGGGATAATTGTTGCCGATAGTCTGCCTGTTTAAGAATGGTCAGACCCAGCTTTAACGCCTTTTGATCGGGATCACCATATTTAAGAACGGTATCACGCAACAGGCGAATCTCATCTTTTAACTTTTCTGAGCCACGCGCCTGTAAGGCCATAAATTTTTGTAGGGTTGCACGAAAATCATCCGCCAGTTGTAACGCAAATCCATCCAGGATCTTCGGCTCCATTGCACACAGCCAGTCGTTTCGCTTAATAAAACTTGCCGTGCTATCAACCAGAATCAGTTTTGATATCTCTACTCCGCTTGTAACGGCAGCTTGAGCGATAATGCCACCCAAAGACCAACCCATCCACACGCTACCGGCAGGAACGGCATCTGCAATCTGCGTCACAATAACTTCCACTGAATCGGCGTGAACATCTTTTGATTGCCCATACCCCGGCAAATCCACCAGATGAAGGCGACACCCTTTCAATCTGGATGCCACTCCCTGCCAGATATCCCGATTCATCCCCCAGCCATGCAGGACGATAATATCATGCCCCTGACCTATGGTTTCGACTGCGATCATTGGATATCTGCAACCGCATGCAGGGCTTTAATCAGCTGTTCAATATCTGCATCACTGTGTGCAGCAGAGAGAGTAATACGCAAACGTGCGGTACCCTCGGGTACCGTTGGAGGGCGGATCGCACTAACCCAGATCCCCCGCTCTTTTAGTGCATCGCTTAAAGCAAGCGCCCTGGTTGTATCACCAATCAGCAGAGGTTGTATCGCGGTTTGAGAGGGCATCAGGTTTAAACCACATTCATTGATCCCCTGACGTAATCGCGCAATATGCTGTTGCAAACGCTCACGACGCCACGATTCAGTTTGGATCAACTGTAAACTGGTTCGCGTCGCTTCCGCTAAAGCTGGTGGCATGGCAGTGGTATAGATATAGCTGCGTGCATATTGAACCAGTGTTTCAATTAACTCATCGCTACCTGCAACAAACGCACCGAAGACACCAACCGCCTTGCCCAATGTTGCCATGTAAATAGGTAACTGCCCGGTATCCACATTTTGATGGTGACGGCTACCCTGCCCCTGCTCACCGAGCACGCCAAAGCCATGTGCATCATCCACCATCAACCATGCATTGTTTTCTCTGGCAATTTGACTCAGGCCATTAATATCAGCCTCATCACCATCCATACTGAAAACCCCATCGGTTGCAATCAGGCACTCAGCAGAATGATCCGCTACTTGGGCGTTGAGATCAGCCAGATCCAGATGTTGGAAGCGCTTTAAGCGTGAGCGTGATAACAGTGCAGCATCCAGTAGTGAAGCATGGTTGAGCCTGTCTTCTACAACCAGATCCCCGCGACCTGTCAGGGTGGTAATCACTCCCAAATTTGCCATATAACCTGTTGAAAACAGCAAGGCTCGTGGATAACCACTAAACTGCGCCAGCTCATCTTCCAGTGCCTGATGGGCACGTGAATGCCCACAAACCAGATGGGCAGCACCACTTCCAACACCGTACTGATCTGCACCACGCTGCAGTGCTTTTGTGATCTCGGGATGCCCAGCCAGACCCAGATAGTCATTGGAGCAAAAATTGATCAGCCGCTTACCCTCAAGGACAGCCTCAACGCCTGCGCCTTTTTCGTTCACCACACACTGGCGATAGAGCGAAGCCTGTTTGCGTGCTGTTAACTCAGATTTGAGATCGCGCATGGGCTCTTTGAGTTAACTCCCCTCAGGAGAGATCCCGAGGCGGTTAAATAGCTGTTTATCGTGATCCGTGGTGGCATTCTCGGTAGTTAACAGTTTGTCACCAAAGAAGATCGAGTTCGCTCCGGCATGAAAACATAAGGCCTGCGCTTCATCACTCATGGTTTCACGTCCAGCGGACAGGCGCACATAGGAGTCCGGCATCATGATCCGTGCCACTGCAATGGTACGAATAAACTCAAAAATATCGAGATCCGGACTATCGCCTAATGGGGTACCGGGTACTTTCACCAACATATTGATTGGAACACTATGAGGAGGCTCTTCAAGATTGGCTAATTCAACCAGCATCGAGGCACGATCACGACGAGTTTCACCCATCCCAAGAATGCCTCCACTACAAACATGGATCCCGGCATTACTCACTCGATTAATCGTATCGAGACGATCACCAAAGCTGCGCGTGGTCACAACCTGGTCATAATACTCCGGTGAGGTATCGATATTGTGATTGTAGTAATCCAGTCCGGCCTCTTTTAACTGTGCGATTTGATCATCATCAAGCATACCCAGTGTAACGCAGGCCTCCATCTCCAGATCCTTAATGCCTTTAATCATCGCGATCACCACTTCCATATCCTTCTGCTTGGGCTTACGCCAGGCAGCCCCCATGCAGAATCGGGTTGCCCCTCCCTGTTTGGCCAGGGTTGCTGCATGGATCACCTCTTCAACCGCAACCAGTGCTTCACGCTCCAGCTCGGTATCAAAATGGGCGCTTTGGGAGCAGTAGCCACAATTCTCGGCGCAACCCCCGGTTTTAATATTCAACAGGGTGCTGATCTGAATCGAATTGGGATTAAAGTGCTGGCGATGGATGGCCTGTGCCTGAAACAGCAGATCATTAAAAGGCTGGCTCATTAATGCCTCAGCTTTATCGACAGACCATGAAGAGTCTGATTGTTTTTCACTTGCCATAGCCTCTGCACTCGACATTTTGTTACCTTCAATATTAATAATAATTTCGTCAAATAAAACCTGAAAAGGCTCTTACCCTCTGCTAAACTGCGGGAGTATCAACACTCAAGGATGGACTGTCAAATGGTGATGACACCCACATTCAAGGGATTTATAGGCGATATTCTCTCACACCTTCTCCCCCACTGCTGCCTGATCTGTGGTGATCGTAGCGATCAAGCGATGCAAATCTGCTCTTGTTGTCAAAATGAACTGCCAAAAATCGGTCATCACTGTTATCAATGTGGCCTGCCATTACCATCTCCACAAACAATCTGTGGTGCCTGTTTGCACAAACCACCGCCCTTTGATCAGACCATTGCTCCGTTTCTGTATCAACCACCATTTGATCACCTGATAGGTCAGCTAAAGTTTCAGCAAAAGCTCCATCATGCAAAACTTCTGGCACAACTCCTCATCCAAGAGATTCCTCAATTCATCGATCAACGACCTCAATTAATGATTCCTGTACCACTACACCGAAAACGACAACGCCAGCGCGGCTACAATCAGGCACTGGAGATATTACGCCCACTGGCAAAAACACTGGACATACCCATTGCTATAAATCATGCACATCGTCATCGCGAAACCACCGAGCAGAGCAAACTGAAAGCCAGGGAGCGGCGTAAAAATATCCGGGGTGCATTTACTGTAGATCAGTTTGGAATCCCTGATCACATTGCGCTGTTTGATGATGTGATCACCACATCCTCCACCGTGAGTGAGCTGGCTATGACATTCAAACATGCAGGAGTAAGTCGGGTAGATGTGTGGGCGGTAACTCGAGCATTACCCTACGGATAAATTTTAAATACTTTTAACTCTGGAACCATATACTGCCATCAAACCCGAACAGGCAATCAACCCTGCACCAATAACAAACATCCAGCTCAAAGTTTCACCCCAGAACAGATAACCAAACAACGCACCAAATACAACCGAAAACCATGTAAATGGACTAATACGTGCAGAGGGAGCCAGAGTATACCCCCGGGTTAAAAAGATTTGCCCGATAGTGCCAAACAGTCCTAACCCCAGAATCAAAAGCCAGCTATCAACCGATGGAATCTTCCATGCCCAAAATAGTGGCATTACTGAAACCAGCATTCCCAACAACGCAAAATAGAACACAATACGTGTAGTTGGCTCGCTATGACTTAAACGCCTGACCGCAACCTTTGCTATAGCCGCCAGTACGCCACCTAATAACCCAACCAATGCCGTTAGACGCATAGCTCCTTCTGGATGCACAATTAAAACCACACCTACCATTCCTAATGGGATCGCCGCTATCGCCAGCCAGGGAGCTCGCTCACCCAGCCATAATGCTGCAACCAGAGGAATGAAGATTGGTGCCGTCATCTTCAACACCATACCTTCTGCCAGCGGCATATGACCCAACACATAAAAAAAACAGTACATGGCTCCTAAACCCGCCATTGCACGAAACAGATGCAAATGAAAAATGCTAGTCTTTAAGGTATGAGAGCGATGACTGAAAAGCCAGGGAGAGAGAATCAACACACCCAGCAGATTACGCATGAAGACTATCATTTCGGTAGAAATATGCTGTGACAGTGCCTTAACTGTAGCCCCCATGGAAGAGAACATTAGCTCTGAGAGTACAATATAGATGGCACCTAGTATTATAGGGCTTGTAGGGTTGTGTTTCTTCATTCACACATCATCCCACTACTTGAGCGATTATGGTTATCACTTTTAAAAAAGCGTCAAGATTTAATTATTATTACAGCAGTGTGATTCGCATCACGAATCAGATAATTCATCACCTCTTTTCTAGAGACTGAGCATTTTATTAAGGAATGATTAACACCTGAACCCTATATTGATTTCGTTACAAACAAAACAGGAGTCATACTAATGACGACTTTTATCCAAACAATTTATGCTGCTTTTATTCTGCTATTACTAACAATAGCCGGATGCAACAGTAGCAGTTCGACCAATAATAACCAGGCTATTGCTGGTGTCAGCTTAAGTGGTACGGTTGCTGCCGGTGCACCTCTTGCTGGTGGCACTATTGTAGCGAAGGATAGCGCTGGCACTACAGTCAATGGCGTTATTAATGTCGATGGTAGCTACACATTAGCCGTGGATACCCTGACATCACCTTATATTCTCAATGCGACCGGTACTGTTGGCTTGCAAAACTATAATCTTTACTCGGTTGCAACCGACACCGATATTGCAGCAGCCACACAAACTGGAACAGTAAACGTCACACCGTTAACTGACGTAATTTTTGCCAACGTTGTAGGCACAAATAGCGCGGCCTTTTTTAACAACCCAAATTTTGCGCTACTGACTGCCAGCAGAATTACTGCTGCTGCAACCACATTAAAAACACGACTAAACACCATGTTAACCGCAGCAGGTATTGCTACCACTACCTTTGATCTTCGAAGTAGTGCATTTGTTGCCAACCACACAGGCTTTGATGCCGTATTGGATATGCTCAACGTCAGCGTTGATGCCACCACTAATAAAGCACGAATTACCAATCGTCTGGATACAACCCAGTTTATTGACGATGATCTGACTACGGAAACAGATATTGATGAACTACCTGTCAATGCAGCTGTGATTCAAGCTGGCGTCACTGCAATAGAAGATATTGATGGACTGTTTTCGGATTTCGAGCATTTATTAAAAGATACTACGGCAGCAAGTCGTCCGAACTTAACTGAGGTTAAAGGCTATCTTGCATCATCTCTTTCACACAATGGTTACACTTTTGATACCTACAGCTCCTGGATCGCCAATAGCACTACTGATAATGAGTTGAAGTTATTGAACGATTTTTATGATCAGGACTTTATACTCAAGTCGTACGGGGCTACAGAGATCATTGTGACACTGGAAGATGGTAGTGATTACTATCTGGCTAATGATGGGTCAACCGGCTGGAAATTAGATGGCAACCATCAGACCACTGCTCGATAAAACTGTCTTGTTACGAACACTAAGGGGCCCCAACGGCCCCTTTTTTTAATTGAAATGTTGTTTTGTTACTTACTGTCTTTCAACATGTATTCAATGGTTGCTTTTAACTCATCATCAGCACAATCCATACACATACCCTTGGGCGGCATTGCACCTTTTCCTGTTTTCGCAGAAGCCAGCAGAGCATCAATACCCAATGCCGCACGTGGCGCCCATGCTCCAGCATCACCTAATTTCGGCGCACCCGCCGCCCCGGTTCCATGACAGGCAAAGCAGCTGTTCTGGTAGATTGTTTTTGCACTGCGTGATGCCTTGACCGCAGGAGCAGCCGCAGGGGCTTTTTCTTCAACAGGCGCGGCTTTTTCCATAGGTGCTTCAGCTTGAGTCTGACCTTCAATACTAAGCTGACCTACCGGGGCAATACGTGCTTTTACAGCGTCATCACTCATATCAGCACTACCAAAGTCGCGTTCATCGCTACAACCTGCTATTAAAAGCAGCGACATAAACATCAGGGGAATGGTTTTGTTCATATCTTCTCTCCGTTCGATTTTATGTTTTTCAAACGCAGAACTATATCAGAATCAGTTAATATTCTTAAGCTAAAATCCACACAAAAAAAAAGGGTGACTATTAATCAGTCACCCTGTTTCTGAGAAAGCCTTTTATTCACCAAAAAAGAATTTTTCCATTTCGTTTTCCAGCATCTTGCGATGATTGGGATCAATGGGTGTCAGACGGTATTCATTAATCAGCATGGTTTGCTGTTTTAGCCATTGCTGCCACGCTTCTGCTGAGACATTATCAAATATCTTTTTACCTAACTCACCCGGATAGGTTTGACGTTCCAATCCTTCCGCTTCTTTACCCAGTTTTACGCAGTTAACCATGCGTGCCATCAGTATGCTCCTAATCTGTTTTCGTGATTCTGCAACAGCTGTTTGACCGGTGCAGGGATACCTAGTTGTGTTATTAGCTCGGATTTATACCAGAGTGTTGTCTCCGGTTCCATTACCTTTGTCACTCGATTCTCTTCTACATGGAGACAGATGGGGTAAATTTCCAATCGAAAATGGCTAAATGTATGGATAAAGCTTTCATAGTTACTCTGTTTTTGCACTTTTAACCGGTGATGAGACTCGACCCATTGCACTAGATCACCTACGCCATCCCACTGCGGCAACGACCACATCCCACCCCATATTCCGCTGGGAGGGCGCTTCTGTAAAAGTATTTCACCCGCTGGATTCACCATGATCAGCATTTGGGTACGGCGTGTGGGAATCGTCTTTTTCGGGCGCTTGTGGGGATATTGTGCAACCACATCATGACAGTGTGTCTGACACTGTTCTGCCAGAGGGCAGCAGTCACATTGTGGTCTGGAAATAGTACAAAGTGTTGCACCAAAATCCATGATCGCCTGGGTATAGTTGACCACATCTGTTTGTGGTGTATGTTGCGCAGCAAGTTGCCATAACTGTTTCTGCACCGGGGTTGCACCCGGCCAACCATCAATCTGATGAAAACGACACAACACCCGGCGCACATTACCATCGAGGATCGGATAAGGTTGATTGAACGCCTGCGCCATGATCGCACCCGCAGTCGAGCGACCAATGCCTTTGAGTTTTAATAAAAAATCATAGTCATCCGGCAACTCCTGATATCCTGCCTCTACCAACTGCTTTGCTGCCTGGTGCAAATTCCGTGCACGGCTGTAGTAGCCCAAACCACTCCATAATGCCAATACGTCGTCGACCCCGGCTTCCGCCAGAGAACATAGCGTTGGGAAACGTAGCATGAAACGCTCAAAATAGGGGATCACGGTTACAACCTGGGTTTGCTGTAACATGATTTCAGACACCCAGACCCGATAGGGAGTACGCGGTTGCTGCCATGGCAAATCATGACGGCCATTTATTTGAAACCACGCCAATAATGTTTGCACAAACAAATCAGCCATTATAAAGGATCACTGATTTGAAGCTGTGCAGGCTCACTCTCAAAGATGACCCGTTGTTTCATGGCCGGGTTCATGTAGATCACACCAGCATCATCAACCAGCATCACAGATTTAATCCCCATCTGTCTGGCGATACGATGCCAATCTTTTACGCCTGCGACCACAATGGCCGTTGCTGCGGCATCAGCCAATCCCCCATCCTGATCAATCACAGTAACTGAGGTTACCCCCTTAACCGGCATGGCAGTTCGCGGATCCAGGATATGAGTATAACGTACACCCTCGTATTCGTTATAGCGCTCGTAGTTGCCAGAGGTATAGATACTCTCATCCCCCATCGCTTCGATCGTGGCTAAAATCGAATCCTTACCCTGTGGATGACGTACACCCACACGCCAGGGTTTACCACCTTTGCTGCCAATCACCCGCAGATCTCCCCCGGCATTAATAATGGCGTTTTCAATACCAAAAGAGCGCAGTCGTTCAATCGCCCGATCCACACCATAGCCTTTGGCAAATGCCCCAAAATCGAGTGCGACATGGGGATTCTTTGAATAGAGTTTGCCTTCTTCATACCATAGATCCTCAACGGATGGTGCATGACTTAACCATCCCTGAAGCTGTTCTTTCGGCGGAGGCGGGTGATTGGGGCGTTCACTACTTTGAAACCCCCACATTTTAAGCAGCTTGCCAATAGTGGGATTAAACAGACCATCACTGAGTTGAGAGAACTTGATCGACTGTTCAATAATCGGCAACAAAGACTCTACAGGCTTGATTCCTTGACCTGCAGCGAGGGCGTTATTCACATCCATCAGAGGACCCTGCTCCCAGGCATGCCATTCATAATGCATTTTTTGAAAATCGGCATTAATCCTTGCCATCGCTTTTTGTTCCAGCTCTGCATCACCATCCCAGATGGAGAGTGAAACCACCGTACCAAACACATAAAGCTGATGTTCGCTTAGTTTCGAACTACGGCCACAAGCGACCAATGTCACCAATAGCATAATTACAACAACTTTTTTAAACATACCTATCTGCCTGTTTTCTGATGGGCATAGTCTACCCTAACTCTTTATATCCCTATCACAATATTGTACTTTTTGAGATAGACTATCTCTCAATTACCATTGATGCCCTAGAGAATATGAACCATGGATAAAGTTCGTTACGGCGACTATACGCGGGAAACCAGCCTTAACCAGCAGGTGATCAGCTTTAACAAGCTGACCCCGTTAGTGGTGCTGGATCATAACGGCAACCCAACCCCTTATCAGGCAAGTGCGATTAAGGTTAACGCTCAGGATGCCTACCGACTATTAAAACCCTATATTGCAGTGCGCCTGGTTGAGCAGGTAAAAGCAGTGGTGCCGTTAGGCCTCTACTTGATGCTATTTCAATTATTGATACTTCGCCAGGTGGTGGATAACTCATGGGGTATTACCGCAGGGCTTTTTGCCGTCATCCTTGGACTGATGTTCTTTATGGAAGGTTTGAAGCTTGGCCTGATGCCCTTTGGTGAAATTATCGGTAATAAGCTCCCGCAAAAATCGACCTTACCCATGGTGTTACTGATCGCGTTTATGCTCGGAATTGGTGTAACCTTTGCCGAGCCTGCCATTGGCGCACTTAAAACTGTAGGGGCGAGTGTTTCACCTGTTCAGGCACCTTATCTATATGCGTTACTCAACAACTACACCACTGCTCTGGTATTAATGGTAGGGGTTGGGGTCGGACTGGCTGCGGTGTTAGGAACACTTCGCTTCTTGAATGGCTGGAGCCTGAAGCCTTTAATCTACACCGCATTAGTTCCCACACTCACGCTAACAGCCATCGCCTATTCAGACCCGGAACTGTCAAAAATTCTAGGACTGGCCTGGGATGCAGGTGCTGTTACCACAGGCCCTATCACGGTGCCTCTGGTGTTGTCACTGGGAATAGGAATTGCTGCCGCGGCAGGAAGAGGCTCCTCCTCCTTATCCGGTTTTGGCATTGTCACTCTGGCATCCCTGTTCCCGATTATTGCCGTATTGATTCTGGCCTTTTATGTCAGTTTTGTCAGCGATCCCACCGCGATTGTGATGGCCGCGCAAAACTTGCCAGTTCAAACCGGTTTAGCCTGGTATGAACAAACCCCGATGGTGGAGTTACTACTCGCTATTCGTGCAATTGTGCCTCTGGTTCTATTTCTGCTTATGATCTTTTTCTGGCTATTAAAGGAGAAGCTGCAACATCCAGGGGAGGTCATTTATGGTCTGGCGCTCACACTCGGGGGCATGATGATCTTCAATATTGGATTAACCTATGGCTTGTCTGATCTTGGCAACCAAACCGGCAGTGTGATCCCGGCAGCCTTTCTTGAAATTGAGACCATTTCAAACTCACCGCTCTATTTCTACACCCTGGGGATCTTTATTGCGATTGCCTTTGCCTGGCTACTCGGATTTGGTGCCACCCTGGCTGAGCCGGCACTAAACGCACTGGGTCAAACCGTTGAAAACCTCACGCAGGGTGCCTTTAAAAAACAGATGCTAATGATGGCGGTCAGTTTTGGCGTGGCGATGGGGATCGCGCTGGGTGTGATCAAAATCCTCTATAGCATCCCTATTGTCTTTTTTCTCTTCCCTGCTTATCTATTGGCGATGGTGCTCACTTATCTGTCGGATGAAGCCTTCGTCAATATCGCATGGGACTCGGCTGGTGTGACCACAGGTCCGATCACCGTGCCATTGGTCTTGGCTATGGGTGTCGGGTTAAGTACGTCGGTCAATGCCGTGGATGGCTTCGGGGTGTTGGCATTGGCATCGATCGGGCCGATTCTGTCGGTATTAACCCTGGGTCTGTATATTGAATATCAAAACACAATGGAACAAGCAGAGGTAAACCATGAGTAATAGTACGCGCAGTATTACCGTTTTAACCGATGTGATGCTGATAAGCTGTGTGGTTCAACGTGGTCTGGCAGACACGATTACCTCCGCGGCAAAATCTGCCGGAGCTCAAGGCGCTACGGTCTTTTTTGCACGTGGCATGGGTATCAAGGAACGCCTTGGCCTGATCGGAGTGGCAGTAGATGCTGAAAAAGAGGTGATCCATGTAGTGGTCTCCTCAGAACAGGCCGAGCGTGTGTTTGAATCGATGTATCTGGCTGGAAAACTGGATACCCCGGGTATGGGTATTATGTATATGTCCAAACTGGAAAAAGCTGCGACCTATATTCCTCCAGAGGTAATGGATAATCTGCAAAAAGGCGGAAGGAAAACCCAATAATGCAAACACTGCAAAAGACCAAATTGATCACCTGCTTTTTAGAAAAGGATCATGCCGATCAACTGGCAGATTATCTGTTTCAGGAGTGTGGAATTGATACCTCACATTTCGCCCATGCACGTGGACAATGCTCCAGCAACCATAATGCCCATTTATGGAAAGAGCGTGACATCCTCCATATTGTAGTGACAGAAGAGCAGGCGGATGAAGTTTTTGAGAAGATCTACTTCCATCAGGAATTGGACAAACATTCCAATGGTTTCATTTTTCAGGAAGAACTGATGCTCTCCAGCCGTTTTGTCACTCCGGAATTTCCAGCCGAAGCAGTTGAAAACTAGAGTCAGCCTTCAACCAGTGCTTGCGCCTGCTGGCGTGTCAGGTATCGCCAGGGCCTGGGTATCAGCCCCGGTACCCGCTGCTGAAAACGCTGATAGGTCTCACCATAATAGTGACGCAGTTTCTTCTCTTCAATACGTGATCCAATCACAAAGTAGAGCGTTAACATAATCGCACTGACCAGCATGACGGCATCCAGCTCCCGACACCATATCAATATGATCCCCATGGTGTACCAGGGATGACGTACAAAGCGATGAAAATCACCAATCACAAAATTTTCCTGATCCGTAACCAGCCTGTTACGCTCTCTCCATTGACGCGTGCCTGAAAACTCCGCCATGTCGTAATAACGAAGCGAATAGTAAAAAGCAACCACGGTCAGCAGTGCAATAGCATTCATCACCCAACCCAATATAGATGGCCACTGCCATAAGGGCTCACTATGCCATTGATAACTCAGCAGCAGAATCGGTAGCAACAACACCACTGACAGCACATTAAATCCCATGCGATAGCCCGGCATCCAGTATGGGTGGTGAGTCGCAACCCACTGCTTGATCGTAATGGATGCCAGCAGTGAGTGAATCACAAAATACCCCAGCCACAATAAAGCGATGGTGATGAGATGCGTGAGATTAACAGTGTGCATGGCTATCTCTTAAATCGATAAAAAGAACTGTTAGTATTGCACACAATAAACATCGCCGTTTTACTCTTCAACACAAATGCGTTTATGCCATATCGCATTCAGTGTTTTAACGATGAGTATACTTACCACCATGGTTAATAGTCCCAGCAATACGGATGCTATCCATAGATAGGGGGTTTTACCGGTTAATTCATATTGCAGGAAGCTGGCAATACTGATAGCCGCCAAGGGGAAAGAGTAAGCCCACCAAGACAGGAAAAATTTCAAACGAATAAAACGCGGAGCCTGGGTAAGTAACTGTAATGTGAGAAACAGGCCCATCGCATAAAGAACTCTGCCAAAATTATCAGCCTCACCCACTAAACGGGTATATGAAACAAAGCCTATTGCGGGCGGTGCAATTAATATAAACAGGGTTGGCATCAATTTTTCATTGATGGGGTTGTGAAACAGCATGCGATAAAAAATGATGGTTAACAGAATGATCCAGAACAACAGCCCGATACTGAAGAAAAACCATGAAATTTCTATATATCCCAAAGGCACCCCCACAATCGGAACCAGAACATTACCCACCGCAGGAATGAACCATGCAGGCGTTAAATGCTGAATTTCAAAGTGAGTATGATGGATCCACACATTCACCACATATAACAAAATGATCAGCTGTAAAACACTACCTATCATCCACAAGCTCTTTGCCACTTCTGGCACCATGGACATGGATGCAACCGACAACAACAACAAACTAATCGATATCGCAGGAAAGAAGTTCAACTTAATCGGATGGCGTAGCTCTTTAATCACTGCATTACGATGAAAGATAATTTTGCTGATGTATAGCAGGAACAGGATAATAAAGGTCAGTGCGGTAACACTCACCATTGCCGGGGTGATCATCCAGTTTGTCTGATAAACATGCTGAGCTTTTTCCCACGCAATGGTCAAACCTGACAGACCCATTACAACCGCGAAGAAAGAGATTGGCATATTCTCCAGACGATCACTATTTGTCGTTTGCATTCATCTACTCCTAATCAAAATATATGACGCCACACTATCTATAAAACATATTAACGGATGCTAATATACGTTCATAATAATAAAACACAAGCCATCATCCTTAAAGTGTGTACTTTCTGTGTATTGCTACAGTACATTTATTGCATGTTATGATTGGGTAAAACTCACTATGAAGGATGGTAATGTTTACCGGTATTGTTCAAAGCACGGCTGAAGTGATTGCCATTAATAAAAAAGAACTGTTTCAAACCCACACTGTTCGCTTGCCAGATTTCATGCTCGTCGGTTTAGAGCCAGGTGCTTCTGTTGCACACAATGGATGCTGCCTTACAGTCACCCGCATTCATGACCAGCTGGTCGATTTTGACTTAATGCAGGAGACACTTCGGGTTACCAATTTGGGGGAGCTACAAACGGGCGATCACGTCAACATCGAGCGTGCTGCCAGATATGGGGATGATATTGGTGGCCATGCCATGAGTGGTCATATCCTGACTATGGCAACCGTGACCGAGGTCATTAAAAGTGAGAATAACTGCCAGATCTGGTTCGAATTGAATAAAGAGTTAATGCGTTATGTTTTTACCAAGGGTTATATCGGTATCGATGGTATTAGCCTGACTGTTGGCAAGGTGGTTGATAATCGCTTTAACGTCAATCTGATCCCGGAAACCCTAAACCGTACCAATCTTGGCAAACGCCAAAGCGGCGAACATGTCAATATTGAAATAGACCCTCAAACCCAGGCTATTGTTGATACCGTTGAAAGAGTAATGGCTGAACGATTTACATCATAAAGGAGAAGTAATGGATTACACCACAATTAATCATTTCTGGTTTTCAGAAGAGGCTCAGCCTCTATGGTTTAACTCCACAGCGGAATTTGATCGTCAAATCAGGCAACAATTTGAGACGATCTGGCTTCAGGGACAGGAAGGAGGATTGCATCACTGGGAATCCCATGTTGATGGAATTCTGGCTTTGGTACTGCTATATGATCAGTTCCCGCTCAATATGTATCGTGGCAAACCAATGAGTTTTGCAACAGAAGCCCTGGCACGAAAATGTGCTGCTATCGCCCTTAAGCAGCAGTGGGATCAACTGCTTGAACCAAAAAAACGTTCATTTCTCTATCTCCCATATATGCATAGCGAATCAACCCAGGATCAGGACTTATCAGTTGAACTTTTTTCCTCCCCTGAGATGGAGAATAATTTGCGCTGGGCAAAGCATCACCGTGATCTAATATACCGTTTCGGGCGTTTTCCTCATCGTAATGAAATACTCGGAAGAACCAGCACTGAAGAGGAGTTACAATACCTGGCATCAAAAAGTGCTTTTCATGGTTAAGGCATTTATGCAATAATCAGGGTCACTTCTTGTTAATAATGCATGCAATTTAGGGAGAATAACTATGGCAAGACCACTACGTATTGAATTTCCGGGGGCACTTTATCACATCACTTCCCGAGGTAGTGACGGTAAGAATGTATTTGAAGACCGGACAGACAGAACCCAGTTTCTAACCATATTAGGCGACACTGCGGCACGCTTTAACTGGACGTGTTATGCCTATGTGTTAATGGATGACCATTATCACTTACTCGTGGAAACCAAAAACACCAACCTGTCACGCGGCATGCGTCAGTTAAATGGTGTCTATACCCAGCATTATAATCGTACCCATAATTCAACTGGCAATATTTTCCATGGGCGCTTTAAAGGTATATTGGTTGATGGTGAAAACCTCTTTAAACAGACCTTCTCTCACATTGTTAACAATCCGGTAGCTTGCAAGAAATCACGCAAAGCCGATACCTATGCCTGGAGTAGCTTGGGTGCAACTATTGGCAAGAAAAAAGCACCTGAATGGCTAGCCGTTTCTGAACTGCTGGCTCACTTTGGCAAGCGCCCTGCAACTGCAACCAAAGCCTTAATCAAGGCGGTTGATGATGCCAAAGGTAAATCATCACTATGGGATCATCTACAAAAACAGATATTCCTGGGTGATGACAAATTTGTGAAAGAGATGCTGCGCCTAAACAGCAACAATAATGCCATAGTAAAATCACGCAAGCCTAAAAAGCCCAAGGCACTTTCAACCTTTGTTAAAGGTATCAAGGATCGCAATGAAGCCATTTTTGCAGCTTACAGCTCCGGGCTTTACACCATGGATCAAATAGGTAAACACTTTGACATTCACTATGCTACCGTCAGCCGCATTGTGAAAAAGATGGAACTCGCATCTAAATAGTATCTTGATTGAAATTCAGCGTGATCAGTGATGATCACGCTGAATCCAAAATATTTCATAACAACACTGATACTACTTCACTGCAGCAATTTACCCACTTATTGGAATAAGTTATTCTTGATAAATGAACTCAAGATTAAAAAGTATTTTCGACCTCATTTGGTCAGAACGTATTACCATTACGCTATCGATATTGGTATGTGTATTAATTGTTGAAACATTCTTCACTGTACAAGTCATTTTCGTACTCGATACGTTTAAACTAAAAATGCTAATTGTACCTACTGTTCTGGGTACTCTTATTGGGATATTAACTTCAGCGATATTTATCCTGCGCTCAAAACTAAATAAGCAGAAGGATCTGTTTATGGCTATTGCTGACCAGTCGTCTGATTTTTCCTTTTATCGCAAACCATCTGGCGAATTTATTTATATCTCACCTTCTGCTGAAGCCTTGACCGGATATAAACCAGAAGATTTTTATAATAACAGTGGCCTGTTAAGTAATTTGATTCATCCTGAAGACCAGGCAATGTGGAAGGAACATGTTCATTATGTCGATTCGTCACAGACCCATGAGCCGGTAATATTCCGAATAACTGATAGAAATGGTGATCTCAAGTGGATAAACCATATTTGCAGTAGTGTATATGATGAACAAAATAAACTGATTGGGGTCAGATCAACAAATGTTGATATTACATCTGAGGAAATCAACAAACGCAAAATTGAACACATGGCGTTTTATGATCCTTTAACTGATTTACCCAATCGACGCTTTCTGGAAAAACATATAAAACAACTCATCAAAGAGTCTGCAATCAGTGCCAATCATTTTGCAATACTGTTTGTTGACCTGAATCGCTTTAAGTATATCAACGATACCTATGGCCATGGTTTTGGTGATAAGTTTCTACACCTGGTTTCAGAGCGTTTGAAAAAACATTGTCATAAAAATACATTTCTAAGCCGATTTGGAGGAGATGAATTTGTAGTTACGACACCTAATATCGACGAACCACAATCTGCAACACAAATCGCTACTAACATTATTAACCTGTTAGAAATGCCCATAGAGATTGAAAACAAGTCGCTATATGTATCTGCAAGTATAGGTATCAGTGTCTATCCATTTGACGGACAAGATGCTGATACACTGATCAAACATGCTGATGCGGCTATGTATCAATCAAAAAAAGAAGGTCATAGCAATATTGGTTTTGCCAGTTCCAGGCTTGTGAATGATGCCAACAGAATTCTGACTCTGGAAAGTAAACTACGACACTCAATACAAAACGATGAATTCCATCTTTACTATCAGCCGAAGATAAACATTAGCAATAACACTCTCATCGGCTTTGAGGCATTGGCACGCTGGAAACCTCACGATAGCGACATAATTCTTCCAGATGAGTTTATTCCTTTAGCAGATGAGACCGGTTTAATCATTCCTATAAGCAACCTGCTGATAAAGCAGCTTTTTAACCAGTTTACACTCTGGAAACAAAGTGGTAACTGCCATAAAGTCGCAGTTAACTTTTCATCACATCAACTACAGTCACAAGAGTACTGCCGTGACTTCATCGAAAAGCTCTCCAGAGAACAGATACCCACTGAGTATATTGAGGTAGAAATCACTGAAGGTTTACTCATGGATGATCTGCAACAGGCAAAAAAACAGATCGAGTTTCTTAGTGAGCATGGCATTACTATCTCGATTGATGATTTTGGAACAGGCTACTCATCATTAAAATACCTCAAACACCTGCCTATTCAGTGTTTAAAGATTGATCAAAGTTTTATCTCTTCACTATGCTTATCGAACAAAGATCTGGCAATAACAAAAACGATCATTACCCTCGCCAACAATTTGGGTATGGATGTGATTGCTGAAGGTGTAGAAACGCCTGAACAGGCTAAACAGTTATTAGAGCTGGGATGCTACAAAGCACAAGGATACCTGTTTGGAGCTCCCCAACCTCCTGAGCTAATCGCTACCGAAACTCTCTATAGACTCTGAGAAACAAGTCCTTAAACCCGTCAATTGCTTGACAGATTCTCGATCAAGGTCAAAAATTATTACCGCATCATTAAATGCTGATTCAACTGCAAAACAGGAGGGGAAAATGAAAAAATTCCTGAATATACTGCTTATTGCCTTGGCACTTTCTGGTACTGCACTTTTCACCCAAAGCGCCAATGCATTCTGGGGTTGGGGGCCATGGGGCGGTGGACCATGGAATAATAACTGGGGACCCTGGGGAGGATACCCATACTATGGCGGTTATTACCCATATGCTGGTGGATACAATACTCCCTATTACGGCAACGGCTATTATTACCCTTATAGTAACTACAACAACAACTACGGATATAACCCCTACAATTACAACCCTTATGCTCCTCAAAAAGAGGACGCCAATAAAAAAACGACCAAAAAATAACAAACACCTACACTCTTTGAAAGGGAGCAAGCGCTCCCTTTTGTTTTTGATATCGTTTGGCGTGTTACTTTTTTCTGCAAACCTTACAAAAAAACCTGCACTTTAGGGGGCATAAAGTACAGGCAATGGGGTCATCGTGAAACGGGGTTAGTAAACTTAGTGGTGCCACCAGCGACGGTGGCTCATCTTCTCTTCTACTAACTGCTTTTGTTCATCACTCATAACTGCAGCCAGATCCTTATAAGCCTGCGAGATCACCTTCATACTTTCCAGGCGAGACTCCATCATGCTAATACGCTTATCCATCATCAGTTCAGGTGTCATTTCATTGTCATCTCGACTGGCTTTCATCGCCTCTATTTGTTGCTGATGCTTTTCGGCTTGCGTTGTGAGCACTTCAGTAAAACGCTGCCATGCTGGCTGCTGTCCATCTGTTATTTCAAGCTTCTGTTTAAACTCATCCAGATGCTCTTTCATTTGGGTAGCACAATCATCGTTATGCCAGAAGCGATGTTTATGACAACCACCAAAACCCATCGCTCTATCACCATGGTATCCACCAAATGCCTGTGCTGTTCCCATAGTGAAAACAGGCAGTGTCATTAGGGCAATGATTGAATACTTGATACGCTTGTTCATGTTACTTCTCCTCGTGGTGTTGTTCGTTTGTGTGATAACTAGTAAACCCCATTTGTGTAACAAATCGATGTCAACAAACCCCTTTTTTGTAACAAAGTGTAACGCTGGTGAATGTTGTTACAGTTCGTTACAAAAAAGTACACACACAACGGCTTTTTTGCGCCATCATTAGAGCTATGGAAATACTACCGAAAATTTTAATTGTTGATGACGATGCCGAGATCCGCTCTCTTCTGAAAACTTATCTGCAACAAAATCAATACCGCGTTAACAGTGCAGCAGATGGTCGCGAGATGTTCCAGCTTCTGCAACAACAGATCTATGATCTGATTGTGCTCGATTTAATGATGCCTGGAGATGATGGGCTAACCCTTTGTCGCAAGCTTCGCGCCCAATCCAATATTCCCATCATTATGCTAACTGCCAAGGGTGATGAAATGGATCGCATCATAGGACTGGAAATGGGTGCAGATGATTATTTACCCAAGCCATTTAATCCGCGCGAGTTACTCGCACGAATTAAAACCGTATTACGCCGCACCAGTGCTGATCAACAGCAAGCGGATTCAGCAGGCTTTCATTTTAATGGCTGGCAACTTAATACTGTAAATCATCAGCTCACTACCCCGGATGGTGAGGTTGTTGCTATTAGCCATAGTGAATACTCACTTTTAAAGATCTTTCTTGAAAATGCCGGGCGCATTCTCAGCCGGGATCAACTGCTTGATTTAACCAAGGGTCGTAGTGCAGGGCCGTTTGACCGCGCAATTGATGTACAGGTTGGACGCCTGCGTAAACAGTTAAACGACACTGCATCAGAACCATCCATGATTAAAACCGCGCGCGGTGAAGGCTATATCTTTATCGCCGATGTCAAAAGGATGGAAGAATGAGACTCATTCCCCGATCCCTGGCTACACGCCTTTTTTTGATTCTACTGTTTGGCCTGCTTCTGGCACAAATGATCGCAGGCTACATGATCTATAAAGATCGTGGTGAGGCGATGCGTACCAGTCGTGAGGATAGCTTAAGTCAACGCATTGTAATGACCGTTAAAACATTCGATGCCGTCTCTGCAAGCGAATATCAGGCACTACTGGAAACATTTAATCAGCCGGGTTTTACCCTCTCCCTTAGTGAACAACCTCTTTATAAACAGCAGCAAAAAGACAACTTTTTCCTCCATCACATCCGTCGTGTTTTAACTCGACACCTGGGTAAAGAACGTCCCCTGCACTTAAGCCCGCCTTTTGACTGGCATGAACATCATCAGAATAGCGAGCACTCGTTTCGCCGCTTTAATATGCCACTGATGCTATCAACCACCTTAAAAGATGATCGCTGGATTAACATCAACACCACACTGAATCATCGTGAATCCTGGGGTAGCAATCTTTTTGCTTCCATCTTGCTGGTGATGGCGACTATCGCTTTGCTTGCATTTATTGCTGTTCGCGGGGTGATCCGACCACTTACCACATTAGCTAATGCAGCAGAAAAGTTTGGTCACAACCGTGAATTGAAGCCACTACCGGAGAAAGGACCCAAAGAGGTAGTAGAGTCCGTGCGTGCCTTTAACCGGATGCAACAGCAGATCAGCTCTCACCTTAAAGAGCGTGAAGAGATGCTTGCAGCTGTTTCCCATGATTTGCGTACCCCGCTTACCCGAATGAAGTTGCGCCTTGAAATGCAGGACGATCAAAAACTGCTGCAATCGATGAATGCTGATATTGATGAGATGGAGACCATGATCTCCTCCACCCTCGATTATATGCGTGGGATCGCCAATGATGAGTCGGTAGTCGAGGTTTCCATGGATCAACTGCTACAGGAAGTAAGGGATAACTTTCAATTAAAAGGGGGGCGTGTCTCGTTACATCCTGTCACACCCGTACGTATTGCCGCCCGCCCCGTGGCTTTAAAACGCTGCATCAGTAACATTGTCGACAATGGTCTCAAATATGGTAGCCGTGTTGATATTGATCTGAAGGATGAACGGGAAAAGGTCATGATTCATATTTGTGATCAGGGGCCAGGGATACCTGAAGAGCAGCTGGAAACGGTCTTCTCACCATTTACCCGGGTAGATAAATCACGCAACCGCTCAACCGGAGGCGCCGGCCTGGGTTTGGGTATTGCGCGTGCAATCGCCAGAAATAATGGTGGTGATATTACGATTAGCAATAGAAGTGAGGGTGGGTTAGAGGTCATAATAGTCCTTTCTAAATCATCAGACTAAGACTATGCCCCTTCCAGTAAGAGATAACGAAACCAACCTGGTTAATGAACATTACGCCGTGGTCTATACCCCAACACGTCAACGCAAACGCTTTCCGGATAATTGTGTATTCCTTCATCCTACTCTGGAAGCGGTGATGGAAGCCTGCGATCCAAAGAAGCACCTCTATGCCGCCAAGGTTATCGGGCCTTCTCGTTCATCCGAGGGTTTCATGCTCTATTATCTGGCTCACTGGTTAAGTGAGTGATCACTTCATGACGCTACCGATTGTTGAAGTAAAAGCGCTGTACAAATCCTATCCCGGGGTTAAGGCGGTTAATGGGGTTGATCTCAAGATTGAACCCGGTACCTGCTTTGGTCTGCTTGGCCCCAATGGTGCAGGTAAAACCACTACTGTAGAAATGATGGAAGGGATCACCCAACCCAGCTCTGGTCAGGTGTTATACAAAAATCAGCCTCTAGGTAAGCAGTTTCGTAATGAAATTGGTATTCAGTTTCAACACACAGCATTGCAGGAATTTTTAACCGTTAAAGAGACACTCACACTGTTTCATAGCCTATATCAGAACACTTTGCCGATGGAAGAGCTGATTGAAGTTTGTGCACTTAAAGAGTTTTTAAGGCGTGATACCAACAAACTATCCGGTGGCCAGCGCCAACGCCTGTTACTTGCTATTGCGTTGGTAAATGATCCAGAACTGGTCTTTCTTGATGAGCCTACTACGGGGCTGGACCCACAATCACGGCATAATTTCTGGGAGCTGGTTCGTTCAATCAAGGCACGTAAAAAGACCGTCCTGCTAACCACCCACTATATGGAAGAGGCTTATGCCTTGTGCGATGAGATCGCCATTATGGACCGAGGGGAGATCATTGCTCAGGGAACCCCGTCGGATCTGCTGCGTAAACATTTTCATGATGTGATCCTGCGTATTCCCATACGTGATTTTAAGGTCGATGAGGCCAGTTTTCCGCTTCCGTTCCATCATGATGATAAACATATTGAAATCCAGACACCGGATGTAAATGAGGCGGTTAATATACTGCTGGCGCATAAAATTAACCTGCAACATTTACAAATCCGTGCACGCACCCTGGATGATCTCTTTCTTGAGCTCACCGGAAAGGAGCTGCGCACATGAAACGCTTTTTCGCCATCCTGCGTGCGCGCAATCTGGAGTTCCTGCGTGATCGCTCAGCACTGATGTGGAACCTCTCTTTTCCACTGCTGTTAATGCTTGGGTTTGCCACCATCTTTTCCAATGACAACCAGGCACTTTACAAGGTGGGCGTTGTCGGCACTGGTGAACATCATTTTCTGGAAAGTCGCTATATCGAGTTTATAGACTTTGACAATCTACCCATAGCAATCACCAAGGTTGAGCGCCACCAACTCGATTTGTTAATCCAGTTAGATAATAAAAATGCCTACTGGGTAAACTCCACCTCGCCCAAGGGTTATCTGGTAGAACAGATCCTGATCGCCAGCGGCGGAAAACCGCTGAACAAACAGGCCGTGACCGGAGATGAAATCCGCTATATCGACTGGCTGGTTCCCGGTGTACTGGCAATGAATATGATGTTTAGCGCGCTGTTTGGAATCGGCTTTGTAGTGGTTCGTTATCGCAAAAATGGTGTGTTAAAACGCTTTCGTGCAACACCTATCAGCACTCTGGAATTTATTACCGCTCAAATCGTATCGCGACTGGCAATGATTATGATCACAGCTATTGGTGTCTATGCTGTCTGTGATCTGGTGCTCGACTTTGCCATGTTCGGCTCCTACCTGACTCTGCTTTTGGTAATGACAGTAGGTGCCTTTAGCTTGATCTGTATGGGGCTGTTGATCTCAGCCCGCATTAGTAGTGATGAGCTTGCCGGAGGCCTAGTGAACATCATCTCGATACCAATGATGCTGCTTTCAGGTGTCTGGTTTTCACTGGAAGGATCGCCGGACTTTCTGCTGACAATTGCACAGCTGTTACCACTGACTCACATGCTCGAAGCAGCCAGAGCCATTATGATCGATGGTGCAGGACTACTGGAGATCAGCGGTAATCTGTTTGCGCTACTGATAATGAGTGGCATATACCTGATCATAGGTGCGCTGATGTTTAAATGGGATTAAAAGCTTTTTATATTTCTACACACAGCTGATAGATTGAGAATAGGAATTTCAGAATTAACGCCCTTAATCCACAATCCCCAAAGAACGCGATACATTGTCATTTTGATCGTACGTAAAGCAATCCAGCGTCATGATGATCACCACAGAGGCATAGATATTACAGAAAAGACATAACTCCCTGTCGTTCCAGCCTTGAGCTGGAATCCAGAAGTTGAGTCATAACTACATGATGCTATAGTTTTTAACCCCTTCTCTCTCTGGGAGAAGGCTGGGATGAGGGTGATTAAACCGTTGACGGATCTCAAGCAACGGCGCTAATGTGAATTATCGGAACCAAGAATGTTTTACCACCCCGGTAAAACTCAAGCAATGGTAATGGATGAGAACAATGTTGCTTTGGTAAATAACTCGCGTACTTCATCATCATTAGTGTAATGTCATGTGGATTTAGTTTGTCTTTTGATTTTCTATAAACAAGTCAAATACTTAGCCTATCTATTACGCTTACCATACAGTCCATGGATAAACAAATCTTGCAACATCGCCAACAAATTATTGTGCTTGCAGCAAAACGAGGGATCCATAATGTGCGTTTATTTGGTTCCATGTCACGGGGCGAATCCTCTGAAAATAGTGATGTTGATCTTCTTGTAGATACGGATCAGAGTGTCACTGCATTTTCTCCTTCGCGGTTTCTTAATGGATATTAAAGAACTACTGGGACGCGATGTAGATGTGGTCACTGAAAAGAGCATCCATCCACGACTAAAGGAGAGGATACTCAAAGAGGCACAACAGCTCTAATGCAAAAGGATGACTCGATCTATAATTGATCATATGATTGAATGCATCACTCGTATTCATCAATACATTGAAAATAAAGCCCACTTCTTTGAGTCGCCACTTATACAGGATGCTGTGATACGAAATCCGCAAGTATTGGCTGCATCAAGTCAACGAAATCGAATGGAGAGATATCGCTGGCTTTAGAAATGTACTCGTCCATGATTATTTAAGGGTCGATCTTTAGCTTATTTGGCAGGTTATCGAATCCGAGTTACCACTTCTTGAACGAACACTCATAAAGATGAAGTCCCATTAGTTCTGACACCTGTGCAAACTATTATAAAAAATTTCCCAAATCTACGTTAGAATAGTCTTATTGACCCGAACACCGGGTTCCTACCTGTAAGGATTTATACAACATGTCATCAACGATCGAGCGTTTTGATCAGCTCGCGCTATCTGCTCCCCTGCTTTCGATACTTGAAGAGATTGGCTATGAAACGCCATCACCCATTCAGGCTGAGGCGATCCCGGTTCTTCTTGAAGGTCACGATCTACTGGGTCAGGCTCAAACCGGCACCGGTAAAACTGCTGCATTTGCATTGCCATTATTAACCCGTGTAGATGTTAACAATCTGGCGCCACAAATTCTGGTGCTGGCTCCTACTCGTGAGCTGGCAATTCAGGTCTCTGAGGCTTTTCAAACCTATGCCCGTCATATGAAGGGCTTTCATGTTCTGCCTGTTTATGGTGGTCAGAGTATGCAGATCCAGTTACGCCAACTATCACGTGGTGCTCAGGTGATAGTGGGTACGCCAGGTCGGGTGATGGATCATATTCGCCGCAAAACCCTCAAGCTGGATCAGCTCCAGGCTTTGGTTCTGGATGAAGCGGATGAGATGTTACGCATGGGCTTTATTGATGATGTTGAGTGGATTCTGGAACATACCCCGGCACAGCGTCAGATAGCGCTCTTCTCTGCGACCATGCCTGCAGTGATCCGCAAGGTTGCACAGGCTCACCTGAACAACCCGACTGAAATTAAAATCAAAACCCGTACTTCTACGGTTGAAACCATTGATCAAAAGTTCTGGCGTGTCACCGGTACCAACAAGCTGGATGCGCTGACACGCATTCTTGAAGTGGAGTCTTATGATGCTGCGATTATTTTTGTCCGCACCAAAACTGCCACAACCGAGTTAGCAGAAAAGCTTGAAGCACGTGGTCATGCCGCCGTCGCCTTGAATGGTGACATCAGTCAGGATCAGCGAGAAAAAACCATTGAACGATTAAAAAAGGGTCATTTTGATATTCTGGTGGCGACCGACGTGGCCGCGCGTGGTCTGGATGTCAAACGAATTTCGCATGTGATTAACTATGATATTCCCAACGACCCTGAGGTTTATGTTCATCGTATTGGACGCACAGGTCGCGCTGGTGCCACAGGTAAAGCGATTTTATTTGTTGCGCCACGTGAAATGCGCATGCTCAGCTCGATTGAAAGAACCACTCGTCAAAAAATCGAACAAATCCAGTTGCCTTCGGCCTCTGCGGTAACCGATCACCGGGTTTCACAGTTTAAACAGAGTGTTTTGAATACCATCGAAAGTCATAACCTCGATTTCTTCAGAGAGATAGCAACACAGCTGAGCGAAGAACATGGCTTAACTGCAGAGCAGGTCGCTGCTGCCTTAATCTACCAGGCGCAAAAGGATCGGCCATTACAATTAATGGATCGATCACCGGTTAAAACCACGAAAACAGAATCTTCATCAGCTCCATCTCCACGCAGAAAGACACCTATGAGCACACCGGATGCACATCCTGCTGAAGCATTAGAATTAGAGCCACTGCCACTTCGCGCTCATCCCGAGCTGGATATGGTGCGCTTTAAGATTGAAGTCGGTCATAACCACGGTGTCACCCCGGGTGACATCGTCGGCGCTATCGCTAACGAAGCCGGGATTGATAGCCAGTATATTGGTCATATCCAGTTGGGAGATGATGTCAGCACCGTTGACCTACCCGATGGTATGCCCAAGGAGATTTTCCAGCACCTGAAAAAGGTACGAGTCCGGCAACAGCCATTAAACCTTCAACCGGTTAAAGGGGCTGGCAGCAAGCCAGCCAGACGTCGCTCCGCTCCTTCAACAGCTACGCCAACCAAACCAAAAGCGAAAAAGACCCGGACAATTACGACTAAATCAAAGGGAAAACGTCGCACCAGTACTAAATGAGACAATACTGGTTTGTATATATCTTAAGCTGTGCGGATCACTCGCTCTATACCGGAATTACTACCGATATAGAGCGACGCCTCAAGGAGCATAACAACTCCACCAAAGGGGCAAAATATACTCGCGGCAGGAGACCGGTCACCCTGGCATACAGTGAGCGTTGTGATAATCGCTCGGATGCAAGCAAACGTGAAGCCGCAATCAAAAAACTCCCCCTTGCTGAAAAGCAGGATCTAATTCGCATCAAAATAGATAACGCAGATTAATACATATCCCGACTGCGATGCCGATCTCTGGTACGTAGCAACAAATCCCTATACAACAAATGGCTGTTGTTGTATAGTCGCTCTGCACATGCAATTGATGGTTCCTTAATTGGATTAAACGGGAATTCAATCTCACAATACCAGTGAGCAACTGAAGCTGTCCCCGCAACTGTATTCGGCAAGGTCGTAAAGCTAGCCTTAGGCTAATCCACTGAGTTAACACTTGGGAAGGATTTTACGACCACCAGAGCCGAGAGCCAGGAGACCTGCCATTGATGCGTTGTTGTCCGTCTACCGGGGGGTGTTGATGGCAATCAGAATCTGTCCACTCTGATTCCTCATTCACATAGTAGTTCGGCACGAATCTCCATTCGTTTAACAGCGCTTTTTTCAACCAAACTGTTAAACGGAGCACTATAAAATGATTAAGGGCTATCGCCTTATCCCGCTGATACTATTCATTCCTTCTTACCAAACGGCTGTTGCACAGTCTTTAGCAATTCCTGAAGTGGTGGTGGTAGGTTCACGTATTGAACAAGCCCCTGAACAGGTTGGCTCCTCAGTGGTAGTCATCCATGCTGATGAGTTTAAAGAGCGTGGCATTGTCTATTTAACCGATGCATTACGTGAGGTTCCGGCATTAAATGCCAGCAGTTATGGCCCGCGCGGATCTCAGGTTCAGATACGTGTTCGTGGTAATGAATCCAACCATCTTCTGGTTCTCATTGATGGGGTGCGTATGAGTCGAGCCGATACTGGAGAATTTGATTTTGCCAACCTGACAATGGCCACGGTTGAAAAGATTGAAGTTATTCTGGGACCACAAAGTACACTTTATGGCAGTGATGCTGCTGCGGGTGTGATTAGCATTACCACCAAGAAAGGCATGGAAGGCACCCATGGGATGTTGAAGATTGCCACCGGTTCAAACAACACCCAAACGGGCACCCTGCAACTATCTGGTGCCAATGAGCGCTTTAACTACGCCCTGACTGGCGACTACAACAAAAGCGATGGCATCTCCGCTGGCAAGGATCCCAACGGCACTAATCCGTTAGAGAATGATGGCTTTGTATCCCGCTCACTCAACACCCGCCTGGGTTATGACCACGATTTATTTAGCACCTGGATAATCTTTAATCAGAGCCACTCCCAATACGACTTTGATGATGACAGCTACACCACAGGACATGCCACGGATAACCCGCACAACCAACAGTGGAGCGATCAAAAAAGCACCACCTGGGTGATCGAATTACCTACTATGGAGGGGCAGCTAAACCATCGTATTCAGTTGGCCGATATTAATAACGATTATGAAACCTATGCCAATGATCTGGCGAATGCACCCTTTGGTGGTGTATCGACCTATCTGGCTAAAACAGATCGGCAGACAGTTGAATATCAGGGTGACTACCAAATCTCTGAAAACAACATCCTGCAATTTGGCGCTGAACAGATCAATGAAAACCTCAAAACCAACTATACCTCCGCATCATTTGGCACCTCGGTGTTTGATGAAAGCGTGGCTCAACGTGGCTGGTATGGACAGTGGCTATCGACGCTTGGTGCAGTTGATTTTACCATTGGTGGACGGCGTGACTCCCATGATGAGTATGGTCATTACTCCACCCACCGCGTGACATTGAACTATCGGCTCAGTGAACAGTGGCGCGTCCACGGTGCCTATGGTACGGGTTATAAGCCGCCCAGCCTACTGGATCTATATGGCACCTCTCTCGGAGGCAATACCGCATTAAAGCCTGAAGAGAGTGATAGTACCGAGGTGGCACTTGAGTATGCCCAAAACGGCTACAAAACCTCGATTACAGTCTTTGATCAAAACACCACCAACCTGATCCGCTGGGTTCCTGATGTTGCAACACCATGGACGGGCAAACTCTACAATGTTGATAATGCCAACAGTCGCGGGGTTGAACTGGCGCTAATGAACAGCTGGGGAAATTATCAACTGGATGGCTCATTTACCTGGCTGGATGCCAGCGAAACCAAATCAGGGGTCACCAAAAGACGGATGCGTGTTCCGGCTCGATCAGCCAATATTTTACTTAGCTACTACCATGATAAGGGGCGTTATTTTATCGAATCGCTCTATCATGATGAACGCCGTGATCAGAACTTTGCAACTTCTACCGATGTCACCCTTGATGCCTACTCGTTACTAAACCTGGGTGCTAACTATGAACTGCCAAACAATCTGACATTAAGCGCTCGTGTCGATAACCTGACTGATGAGACCTATGAAGAAGTGTTTAGTTACGGTACTGCTGGCCGTACTTTTAACCTTTCCGTCGATTGCCATTTCTAGCCCACAACGGATTGTTTCACTGGATCTGTGTAGCGACTCGATGTTGATACGATATGCTGACAGTGCACAAATAAGTGCGCTGTCACCATTAATGTCACACTACCCCGTTGACTGGATCGATACCCGTTGGCCTACCCATAATGGCTCTTTAGAGGAGATCATTCGCTTGAATCCCGATTTGATTCTTGCAGGAGAATATAATGCCACGCTATTACGGGAACGCTTAAGTGCATCAGGTTTACCGGTAGAGATTTTGGCACTACCTACTTCGCTGTCTGAGCTGGTTCATTATCAACAACATTTTTTACAACTCATTGGAAAACAGAACCTCTATCGTCCTGCCACCATAGAGCCCTACGTATACCCAGACAGCGATCATTCCAAAATACTACTTCTGGGCGCCAATGGCATTGGTACCGGACGTAACACACTGGAGAATGAGATTCTGGAGTATAGTGGCTGGACAAATTATCTTGAACAAGAGGGGTATATCTCTCTGGATTTAGAAAGCCTGGTTTTAAATCCTCCCGATTATCTGCTCTGGTCAGCACCGAACAGTGCGGCACTGGCAAACCAGTTTGCAGAACATCCGGTGTTACAAAAACAGGTTCCAAAACAGCGATGGCTGACAACTGACTACTGGTACTGGCAATGTCCAGGCCCATGGACATGGGAGCTAATAGAACAACTAAGGCAATGGAACAGAGACTAATCACATTTTTATCGATACTTCTGATCTTGGTGATCGGATGGTCACTCTGTCTGGGACCTATTCCGGTTTCGATATGGAGTGGCTTACTTGAATGGTTACAGGGCATGCACACTCAGGATGCACTGATCATTGGTGAGATCCGCCTACCTCGTACCTTACTGGCAGTAACCGTCGGTGCCGCACTCGGACTATCAGGTGCTGCATTACAAGGGCTATTACGCAACCCACTCGCTGAACCCAGTCTGGTTGGTGCCAGTCAGGGAGCTGCCTTAGGTGCTGCAACCGTGTTCTATTTTGGTCTATTTGCCGGATATAAGGGACTAGCTGTTGCAGTTGCCGGATTGTTAGGTTCAGGCATGGCGCTGTTGTTAATGCTACTACTGGCAGGTACAGGACGTCCGTCACAGGTGATTATGGCGGGTCTGGCAATCTCCACTCTCTCTGGCGCTCTGCTTGCCGTGGTACTTAACTACGCCCCCAACCCCTACGCAATGCAGGAGCTGGTTTTCTGGTTACTTGGCTCTGTATCTAACCGTGGTATGGATAGTCTCTATATTGCTTTTCCTGCGTTAGTGATTGGGTCCATACTAATATTGGGTCAGCGACGCTTACTCGCTGGTCTATCGCTGGGTGAAAACGTCGCCAAAAGTCTAGGTCTATCTGTCACCCAGGGCAGTCGCATCATTGTACTTGGTTGTTCAATGCTGGTTGGATCATCAGTTGCAGTTGCCGGAAATATAGGTTTTGTCGGTTTACTGGTGCCTCACCTGCTACGTCCATTAATCGGTCATCGACCGGATCGATTATTGATCCCTTCTGCACTGGCCGGCGCCATTTTGGTGAGTGTTGCAGATATTGTGATCCGCTCTTTACCTCCTGGAAGAGAGCTTAAACTAGGTGTGCTTACCTCACTGCTTGGAATTCCATTGTTTATGATACTGCTGATACGGGAGCGCAAGCGATGGCAATGATCGCCTCTAGAGAGCTGAGCGTATTACAGCGATTAAAATCGGCCTCTATAGAACTTCAACCGGGTGAAATGAGCGGAGTGATTGGCCCCAATGGGGCAGGAAAATCTACCCTGATTAACGCGATTGCAGGAGTTGAGCCATTTACTGGCGAGCTGCTGCTGGATGGGCGTCATTGTGATAGTTATTCTCATCAGGAGCGGGCGCGACTCATTGGCTTGCTACCCCAACTTCCAAGGTGTGCCTGGTCACTCACAGTTAGAGATGTGGTCTCGTTAGGAAGGATCCCTTGGGGCGATGAAGATAGCGAAATGATTCAACAGGCGATTGAGTGGACTGAGATCAGCCATCTAGCATCACGGCAGATCAATGAGCTTTCCGGCGGTGAGAGTGCACGGGTCTGGTTTGCCCGGGTGTTAGCTGGGCAGCCGCGTGTATTGCTAGCTGACGAGCCGGTAGCAAGCCTGGATATACACTATCAACTGGCGATGCTTGAGCTGTTAAAGCGTTATGCCAGTGAAGGCAATGTGGTGCTGGTTGCGCTACATGATCTCAGCCTTGCCGCGCGTTATTGTGATCGCCTCTGTTTGATGAATAACGGCGCAATTGTCGAGGACGGAACCCCTGAGCAGGTACTTAAACCTGAGGTGATCTCCTCTGTCTTTAATGTGACAGTGGATATCAATCTACAAGGTAAATCTTCCTATGTGCTCCCAGTTTGAGAAAGCCCTGTGCTAAAGCCGAGTAAGAATAAGGATGAGTTGTGTTATCCATATATCTATGAAGATTCAACGCTTTGTGATTATGAGATTGTGACTGATGAGCTATGTTCCATTGTTGGCGCTGTAATTGCTCACCTGCCCGAAGAGCTCGCTGAACTTCATCAGGATCTGGATCAGCTTCAACCATTGATCTTTCATTTAAATGGTTCGATACGGGGGCGATTGGCTATTTCCGATACCGATATCGACTGGCTTCATCAACGCTACCACCATTATCAACTTGCCGTTCAGGATCGGATTAATGGATTTGTCTTGCCTCGTGGTTCGGTGCCGGTGCCTTATTTGAACCAGGCGCGTTCGGCATCCAAAAAGGCTATACGTTTAATGGTTAGGATTGATCAGGAGGGGATAAGTGTAGACGATATTCTCCACCGCTTTTGTAACTTGCTGTGTAATTTCTTTTTTGTATTAACCCTCTATATCAACCAGTATCATGGTGTTACTGAGAAACCTTTTCGTAGTCGCAGCTATCCTAAAAATCCAAAGTAAGCTCTGATTTAAGGTTGATGACGGATCTGATCCACCCACCAGTCAAAGAGTTGATCTGCAATCGAACGTTGCCGGGTCAGATACTCATGAATATTCGTCATCATCTGTGCTTTGTTTTGCATACACCGATGACTCTGCTCAAGGCAGTGGGGATATTGCTCAATCCACTCTTTAATCATCGGCTCACTAATCTCTGGATGAAATTGTAAAGCCAGATTGCGCCGAAATAGATAGCCCTGATTCTCTACACATGTATTGGTGAACAATGGGGTTGCTCCATCTGGTAGGTCAAAGGTATCACCATGCTACTCAAACGCATTAAAGGTTTCAGGGATCGTAAAGAGCTTTTTCGCCGGTGCGGTTAAATGAAGCTGGTGCCAGCCAATCTGCATTGCGTTGGTAGAACAAACCTCTCCTCCCAATGCCTTGGTCATCAGCTGTGCACCAAAGCAGATCCCCATTATGGGAATATCCCTCTCTATCGCATCTTTGATTATTTCAATCTCTGTTGTGATCCATGATAAATCATCGTTAACACTAACAGGGGAACCTAAAAATACCAGACCTGACACTTCATCGTGTTGTGAAGCGATTAATTCATCAGTTGCACCGTGAATTATTTCGTAGAGTATTTTGCGTCGCTCCAGATATTCATATAGATACACGGGGTGGTTGTGAGCTGTATGACTGAAAATTCTAACTGGCTTCAAAAATATGCTCTTATGCTTGCACTCTTAATAGACAACGAATCTGATCTCTTTTTACTAATTAAGCTTCAGTCCCTGAGATACTGTTTGTGCATCACTGACAATATCATTAATAACAGAGATGATATGTCCTAAGGCGAAAATAAACACCGCATGATGGATTTCAAAACCAAGCAGCTCCCCCCAAATATCCTCAGCTATCTCTACACAGGCTGAAAATAGTAGTGCAACAGGGCCAATCATTTGCATTAGATAATAGATCTTTTTCATAGTCACAGACTCTTTAAAATAAGGGATATCTTACAAATACACATCTATATTAATCATTACCTTGTCTTTTGCACAGACTTTACCAAAGCATTACACTGCAAGTTGTACATACCTACGACCACGTGGCATTAGGCTGATGTGTTATATTTTTTCCTAGCTGACTCCACAATATCGGCAATTTCACAGCCAGGAATGTTGATCTAGGTAGGTTTGAATAGAACAAACATGGCTCTGTTTGCATACGGCTGACTATTGATTGATCCCCAGTCCCATTCGTTGATTGATGCAGCATACACTTGAACCAACACCTCATTATCCCCAGGCGTTGGTTTTTCCACATCCTAGAGCTCTAGTACATCGGGTCTGCCATACTTTTCAAAGACAAGTGCTTTCATCTCATGTTTTAATTCAGCTCATCCATAAGCTTCTGAATTGAATAAAGCCTTACTTCTTTTTACGTGAAAACAGCCTGAGAACCTTATTTTTCCGCGTTAATCCAATACCAATCACTAAAGCCAGTAACAGATGCTCCCAACCCAGGTGTGGATGGAAGTGTTCACCAATACCATGTGCTGAAACGCCTATTGGAGCAAGTAAACTAGAAAATAGAATTATCAGTGTGTGTAATCTTTTCATCCTTTTTATCCCCCAAACTTTGTTACAACTTAAACATAGCTCATCATTTCAAACTGTCATCAAACGTAGTCGTAATCATTCATTGATTGGATGCGTTAGTATCTGTTTAAACAGCTCCCATGATTTAAGCGCGTCTTTCTCTGGTATTACCCGGGTAACATTACCCATATGAATAATTACATAATCACCCACATGAACCTCATCTGATTCCATTAAAAGAAGGCTTGCCTCTCTCTCTTCTTCCATTGCGATACAACGAACCATAAGCCCATTGATCTCCATCACTTTCATTGGAATAGCAAGACACATGTTATTTCCTGTCACTAAATTATATCCCTATAGTGGCAAAGCACAGAAAAAAAGCAAACTCGACTTGCAATGTTACAAACAAGGTCTTTAATTAAGTAAAAATAATAAAGTCTGCATTGGGTTTAGTTATACGGAGTTTCTGGGGAAATGACAATACTAGTACTAGGTATCGGGAACGCTCTTCTCACTGATGAAGGAGCTGGCATTCATGCGATTGAATATCTAAAAACCCATCATGCTGATCTTGATAATGTCGAATTCATGGATGGTGGCACACTAAGCTTTACTCTTTCATCTCCCATTGCCGATTCCGAGGGTATTATTATTATTGATGCTGCTGAGCTGAAACAGCCTACTGGCACCGTTGCGATGTATGAAGGCGAAGCAATGGATCTTTTTGTAGGTTCCAACCGCAAGCGCAGTGTGCACGAAGTCAGCCTGCTTGATCTGCTCTCAATTAATCGACTAACGGACGATCTGCCTGAAAACCGTGCATTAATAGGGATTCAGCCTGATAGTGTCGATTGGGGTGAATTACCCTGTGATGCGGTAATGGCCGCAATTCCTCAAGCTTGTGACCTGGCTATAGATACCATTCAGCGGTGGCAACAATCATGAGCCTCAATGATATCCCAATCGTAAATGATTTCACTTCTCTGGTATCTGAGCCAGAGCATAGTGCCAGAGCTTTACTTCACGAAATCGAAACCCTGTTACAACAGTTGCTCGACTCTGGCGAGGGCGGTGTCATTGATCTCAACACGATTCCACTATCTCCCGATAACTATCAGTATCTGGAGATGACTCTGGGTACAGGTGAGGTAGCAGCAACATTAAATACTTTAGGAAAATCTACCATTACTGAGTCGCGTTTTACCGGGGTGTGGTGGATCAAACATTTTGATGAAAACAATCAAATGGTCGCTGAACTAATAGAAGTAGCGACCATTCCAACCATTTTACATTCTGATCCTCGTGATATTGGCGATGGTCTAAAACTGCTACGACAACAGTTACAATCTGATGGAGGCGAACATGTCCAATGACAAGAAAAACAACGATCTTGGGCTAGCTGAGCTACTACGGGAACGCGGCGTAACCCGCAGAGGTTTTCTTAAATTCTGCGCGGCTACAGCCTCAATGATGGCTTTACCTCAAACCATGGTTCCTGCAATAGCCGCTGCTCTGGAACAGGCACCCCGACCATCAGTGATCTGGTTGTCCTTTCAGGAGTGTACAGGCTGCACAGAGTCAATCACACGCTCCCACCTTCCAACTCTGGAGAATCTGATTTTTAATGCTATCTCTCTCGATTACCACCACACCCTGCAAGTGGCATCGGGTGAGGCTGCTGAGCTTGCACGAGAACAGGCAATGGAAAAATTTCATGGTCAGTATCTGGTAGCGATTGATGGCTCCATACCTCTCAAAGATGGCGGGGTCTACTCCACTATTGCTGGGATCAGCAATATCGACATGGTCAAAGAGGTAGTAGCTGGTGCAGCGGCTGTGATTGCAGTGGGAAGTTGTTCCAGCTTTGGCGGGCTTCCAAACGCAGCTCCGAATCCAACAGGTGCAGTTAGTATTGCCAAGCTGATGGAGTCCGGCCAGATTGAAACCAAACCACTTATAAATGTGCCTGGCTGCCCTCCTATTCCGGTAGTTATCACTGGTGTGGTTGCCCACTACCTCACCTTTGGTCGGATACCAGAGCTGGATAATCTGCGCCGCCCGAAATCATTTTATGGGGATACCATCCATGATCGCTGCTACCGCCGTACTTTTTATGATCGCGGCCTGTTTGCGGAAACCTTTGATGATGAAGGTGCGCGCAAGGGGTGGTGTTTATATAAGCTAGGCTGCAAAGGTCCAACCACCTATAACGCTTGTGCAACTACCAAATGGAATCAGGGCACCAGCTTCCCGATTCAGTCAGGCCATGGTTGTATTGGCTGTTCCGAACCAAAATTCTGGGATGCCGGTGGTTTTTATGAAGCTCTGTCTGTACCTACCAGCCCGGTTGGCAAGATTGCCGCTACTGCTGCGGTTGCCGGTGCTGTCGTTGGCGGTGCAGCAGCCTGGCAAAGTGTTAGTAAACGTGATGAGGCTAGACATAATCACCAAAAAGCCTCTGTTGAGGATTTGGAGAAATAGTCATGATTAGTGAAGCTAACGAACTATTAATGTGGGCACGTGGTCCCGGTTTTGTTTATGCCATTGCTATCTTTGTATTTGGTATGGTCATCCGTATTACTGAAATCTACGCGCTCGGACGCAAACCTGATCTCTCAGCTGCTCGAGAAAACTCACCCGGCTCTGGCTGGAAAACTATCTTTACAAGGATGGTAAATTTTGAAAGCTTTAATGCCAACACGGCCATTACCTACGTAGCTGGTTATATCTTCCATTTGGGGCTGTTCGTGATTGTACTACTGTTCATCCCTCATATAGAGATGGTTCATTCAGTACTGCATATCAGTTGGCCCGGATTACCATCACCGCTGGTTGATTTTATTACGATTCTAACAATGGGTAGTATGCTGGTATTACTGGTAGATAGATTACGTAATCCGGTTAAACAACAGATCTCAACCATCGGGGACTACTTTGGCTGGCTGGTATCATTCCTGCCAATTCTGACTGGTTATATGAGTTATCACCATATGGTTGATCCCTATGCACTGATACTGGCGCTGCATATTCTTTCTGTTGAATTGTTATTGGTAGTGATTCCATTTACCAAGCTTGCCCATATGGCCACACTCTTTATTGCACGCTGGTATAACGGCGATCAGTTTGGTCGTAAGGGGGTTGCATCATGAGTGCTTCATTTGAACGTGCACAACAGTCTTTCCGCGAGGTGATGGATGCGCCCATCGCCAGTTTTTTCTCCAGCTGTGTTCATTGTGGATTATGTGCTGAGGCATGTCTGTTCTACACCGAAACCAAAGACCCCAAATACACCCCTATTCATAAACTGGAGCCACTCAAACGCATCTGGCAAAACGAGTTTACACTGACAGGTAAGCTTGCTTCACTTATTGGATTATCCAAACAAGTTACCGATGACATGCTTGCACAGTGGAGTGAACTTGTTTATGACAGCTGTACACTCTGTGGACGCTGTTCACTTGTATGCCCGGTTGGTAATGATTTGACCTATATGATTCGCAAGATGCGTGAAGGTATGGCGGTGTCAGGCCATGCACCTGCAGGTGTCATTGGTGCAGTTAAACGAACCGTGGAGTTGGGTAGTCCCATGGGTGTTACCCTGCATGCACTGCAATCACAGATTAAACATCAGGAAGCTGAGAGTGGTCTTAAGATACCTATTGATGTCGAGGGAGCCGATTATATGGCTTTGCTGTCATCAATGGAGATCATTAACTATCCGGAATACTTGGGCGCACTTGCCAAGATCTTTAATAAGGCTGGTGTTACCTGGACACTTTCATCCGAAGCTTTCGAAGCTACCAATGCCGGTATCCAGATCGGCGCATCCGATATTGCGCGTGAGATTGTGACCCGTATTGTGACTGCTGCTGAAAAGCTCAAGGTTAAAACTGTCATCAGTCCTGAATGTGGCCATGCATTCACAGCACTTCGTTGGGAAGGGCCTAACCTGATTGGACGTCAATATAAATTCGATGTCGTCCATATTATCGAACTACTGGATAGTTTAAAGAAGGCAGGAAAACTCAAAACCAGGGGTTATGACAGTGAACCGATGACCTATCACGATCCTTGCCAAATCGCACGACGCAGTGGTGTGATTCA
>RRYU01000265.1_pt1 | contig 42070 bp, 40 predicted proteins | sample 2162651 | NCBI WGS metagenome assembly RRYU01 (sample SAMN10267283, study PRJNA491782) | microbial mat metagenome | isolation source: biomat in the production well | place: Japan: Minami-Kanto gas field, natural gas well KTG3 | collected 2017-06
CCCTGAAGGTCCGTTGGAGACGACAACGTTGATAGGCCGGGTGTGTACGCACAGCAATGTGTTCAGCTTACCGGTACTAATTGACCGTGAGGCTTGACCATAACTAGTTTTTTATAGGGAAAGGGGAGGTTCGCCTCCCCTGCCCCCCTTAAGGTAAAATGTTACGAACGTTCTTCGCCATCAGATCAGTCATAAGCGATTAGAAAACCCAGTTTTACGGTTTTCGGTGGCTATAGCGTAGGGGTCACACCTGTTCCCATCCCGAACACAGAAGTTAAGTCCTACCGCGCCGATGATACTGCATTGGAAACGATGTGGGAAAGTAGGTCGCCGCCGAAATTATACCCCCAAAAGCCCTCCACTTACTGGAGGGCTTTTTTTTTGACTAATATCCGGTCTTTATCTGGAAACTCAGTCGGGATTGATCTGATAATATTTGATTTTTCTGTGCAGATTGGAGCGCTCAAGGCCGATTTCCTCGGCGGTGCGCGATATATTCCAGCTGTTCTTTTTTAACTTTTCAATCAGAAACTGCTCTTCAAAAATCTCTTTCGCTTCTTTATACGAGTCCGGCAGGTCTTCCACCAGCGTTGCGGATAAATTATCAGTGGTTGTTATATTACTGATATCCTGAGGCAGGTCAGAGGGCTTGATTTCTGTCCCCGGGGTCATAATCACCAGGCGTTCGATCAGGTTCTTAAGCTCTCTGACGTTTCCAGGCCAATCGTAAGCCAGCATGCATTGCAGTGCATCTTCACTGATCGTTTTGTTTTCCCGACTCTCTTTGCTACAGAAAAAATGTAAAAAATGGTTGCACAACAGGGGAATGTCCTCTTTGCGATGGCGTAGGGACGGCACCACAAACGGCAGAACATTGAGCCGGAAATAAAGATCTTCACGGAAGTTGCCGTTTTTTATCTCCTCAGTCAGTACCTTGTTGGTTGCTGCGATCACTCGGACATCGACTTCGATCGTGCGGTTGCCACCAACCCGCTCAAATTTGTGTTCTTGCAGGATCCGCAAAATTTTTGCCTGGGTTTTCAGGCTCATATCTCCTATTTCATCAAGAAACAGGGTGCCGCCGTTGGCCTGATCGAATTTTCCGCGGCGCGCTGATGTTGCTCCGGTAAAAGAACCCTTTTCGTGCCCGAATAGTTCGGATTCAATCAGCTCTTCCGGGATCGCAGCACAATTCACTTCGACAAAAGGCTTATCACTTCGGCCCGATTGCTGATGGATGGCACGTGCCACCAGTTCCTTGCCGGTACCGTTTTCACCGGTAATCAAGACCCAGCCGGAACTTGGCGCGGCAACCTTGATTTGTTCTTTGAGTTTTTTTATTGCCCGGCTTTCGCCAATCATCTGGTAGTCACGCGCCAACTTTTCTTTAAGAGCGTTGTTCTCGGCGACCAGTTGTCCAATTTTCAGGGCATTTTCAATAGAGAGCAGGACCTTTTCTAACGACAGGGGTTTCTCAATAAAATCGAAGGCTCCAAGACGCGTTGCCTTGATAGCGGTTTCAATTGTTCCATGGCCGCTCATCATCACAACCAGTTGGTGCGGTCTGGTTTGTTTGATTCTTTTTAACGTTTCCAGACCGTCAATGCCGGGCATCCAGATGTCAAGCAGAATCAGATCGGGATCTTCGGCATTCATCATCTGCAGACACTGCTCACCATTGGCCGCAAACGTGGTCTTAAAACCTTCATCCTTGAGGATGCCTTCAAGGCTTTGGCGGATACTTTCTTCATCATCAACTATAAGAATATGTTTCATCGATAGGTATTCCTGTCGGATAGTGATCAGACGTTATCGTCTACCGGTAATTCAATGATAAACTGGGTGCCCTGTGGCTCGTTATCCTTGACCCGGATATAGCCGTTGTGGTCGGCAACAATAGTGGAAACAATAGCAAGGCCAAGACCTGTGCCGGTCTTTTTGGTAGAAAAGTAGGGCTCAAACAGGCGCGGTTTGTTTTGTGCCGGAATGCCACAGCCAGAGTCAGAAACCGTCAGGGTAATAAGATTGATTTCCTGATTATAACTGGAGCCCAGGGTAATTGACCCGTTGGATGGGGTTGCGCTGACAGCATTTTCCAGCAGATTGATCACTACACGTTTGATCTGCTCGCGGTCAAATTTACTGTCTGGCAGATTGCTGTCAAGGAGTTTGTCAAATCTAATATCTTTATGAGCTTGCCGATAGAGAGTCAGACATTCCAGAATAATGTCATTCAGGTTGTTCAGGGTGGGATTGGTGGCCGGCATGCGGGCAAAGTTGGAAAACTCATTGACGAGATTCTTCAACTCATCAACCTGTTTGCTGATCATGCTGGTACACTCGTCAAAAACATCGTCCTCTGCATTAAAGCGATCAAGGTAACGGCGGCGCAGACGCTGTGCTGATAGCTGGATAGGAGTCAACGGATTTTTGATTTCGTGGGCAATGCGGCGTGCAACCTCTCGCCAGGCGGCCATGCGCTGGGCCTTGTATAATTGGGTAAGGTCATCAAAAACAACAACCGTGCCCATGAAATTATTATCATTGTCCCGAAGGGTGGTCAGGTTGATCATCAGGGTATATTTTTCGTCACCAATGGGAATGGTCATGTGCTGGCGCACCGTGCCTTTTTCTGAATAGAAGAGATCTTTAAGAAGAGTCATGATCTGTGGCATATACACATTGGGAATAACTTCTCTAAAATCACGGCCCAAGACTTTGTCTGCTTTCATGTGCAGGAGATTTTCTGCCGATTTGTTCACTGTGGTCAGGCAGCCGTGGCGATCAATGGAAATAACCCCGGCCGTGACGTTCGCCAGAACAATCTCCATGTAGTTGCGGCGCCGGTCAAGTTCAAGGTTGGAGCGTTTTAGCTCCAGGTTGGCAGCATTAATTTCCTGGCGACCATAGCGCAAATCACCGGTCATCTTGTTAAAGGCCTGGACCAGTGCTCCGATTTCGTCGGTACTGGTGGTTTCCAGCTGAATGTCAAGATCGCCAGAAGCCACCCGTGTTGTCGCGCTTACCAACTCCTGGATGGGGACGGTAATACCGCGGGCCAGATGAAAGCCGAACCAGGTAGCCAGGAACATGATGATCAGGGCGATCAGCAGCAAAACAATGACGTAGCTCTGTTGAATCTGCCCCTTGATAGATCGGGTGGTTTTATACTGTTCAACCGAATTGGCAATCTCTTTCATTTTGACGATGAGGGAGTAGGGGACATAGTAATTGACGACCACGACCCCGACAATGTCTTTAGGATCCCAGTTTGACTGGACTGGCACAATACCACGGATCAGATCGGCCTGGCCGACCGTTGTGATCTGTGAAAAACGTATTCCCTGCAACCCTTCACGCACCGGGTCTGAGGTGGCCGGGGTAATGTCGAAAATCGGCAGTTTCGGGTTGGCAACCCGCACCAGTTCTTCATGGGTGGCCGAGAAGACCTCAACGATACCGAGATTGTACTCTTCCTGTTTCTCCTTGATGAGTTCACGCAATTGCGGCAGGTTCTCTTCATTGAGCAGGCGCTCACGGCGGATTCGTTGACTCAACTGATCAGCGTAATACAAGGCGTTGGCTTCTGAATTGCGGTAGTAGGTTTGCGCAACCTCAAGGGATTCGTCCAGAGCCATCTCGACCTGGGTGCTGAACCAATTATCAATGCTGTTGCGAATGAAGCCGGCCGATACAAAAAAGAGCAACAGGGTCGGAATCAGGGATAGCGCAATAAAGGCCCCGACCAGTTTACTGCGAAGCTTGGCACCGGGAACACCACGGCGACGTTCCAGCAGCAGCTTGAACAGATTGCGAAAGATCAGAAATAAAAACAGCAGGATCAGCAGGATATTGAGATTAATCACAGCCAGGGCGATAATGCTGTTGCTGATCGGTAGTTGTGATGTCAGATCTACCAGATGCATTTCAAGCTGCGGGATGAGCAGGAGCAGTACGAGTGCTAAAAGGATAGCAACCCAGTCACGGCTTTTGCGCCGCGGTCTGGGGATTTCGTCAGAATGTGGGTCGGGAGTTGTCATGCAAGCCTGCCTCACTAGAACATTATCGCTGCGCTTGCTGATTTTAGAGAATGCGTGCGGACAACACAAGCATGATAGGCTCTTTCTGCCGGATAAAAAAAGAGCGGCCAGATGCGGGCCGCTCTTTTGTCGATTTGCGATGGTTTAGCGGTTTATGCTTTGTTGAAAACAAGTTCAGTAGCACGGGCACCGGAAAAAGCTCGCTGGGCTTCGCGCAGGGCTTCTTCAGTGAAATCGACATAAACCCAATGGTCAGGATGATTCTCAATCAGTCTGACCATTTTAGCGTTAAGATCATGGCCGGCCTTGAATGCGCGGATATGGCCGAGAAGCGGCGCACCCAGCAGACTGAAATCACCCACAGCGTCAAGGATCTTATGGCGCACAAACTCGTTATGGTAGCGTAATCCTTCCGGATTCATCACTCCATTGGCGTCGACCACCACCGCATTTTCGAGAGAACCGCCACGAGCCAGACCGTTAGCTTTGAGGTACTCTACCTCATGGAGAAAGCCAAAGGTGCGGGATGAGGCAATCTCTTTACAAAAACTTTCGGTGTCAAGCTTGAAACTGTGATTCTGTACCGAAATAGCTGGATGATCAAAAGCGATATCATAAGTGATTCTGAAAAAACGCGAGGGGATAAGGCTGATCCGTTTTTCCCCTTCAATAATTTCCAGCGGTTTACGAATCGCAATAAATTTCCGTGGTTCACCCAGGGTGGTAAATCCCACCTGTTGAAATTCACGCACAAAATGGGCAGCGCTGCCATCCAGTACCGGTACTTCAGGACCATCGATGTCGATATGGAGATTGTCGATAGAAAAAGCAGCTAGTGCGGCCATCAAATGTTCGATAGTCGATACCGTGACCCCATTGTGCCCGATAACGGTCGCCATGCGGGTATCAACAACATTTTTTGAACAGGCCCTGATACTGACATTTGTGTCACCGTCAGTCCGATGAAAAATAATACCGGTATTGGCTGAAGCCGGCCGCAGGCGCATATTAATGCGCGCACCGCTATGCAGTCCGATCCCGGAGATGCTGATGTTTTTGGCGAGGGTGCGTTGAAAAATCATTTAGTTTCCGATCTGCTGTATAGGTATACCATTTAACCTGATCCTAACATAAAGCAAAAGTTGTGCCACTTGTCTGTCGGCACAAGATACTGAAATTATTGGGGTCTGATGTGTGGTGTTTTTTAAAGTGTGGCAGGGTCAGGCTGAAAGCTGGAGTTTGCTGTGGTGATTATGCCACAGTCAACAGGTCGTTGGCGGCCGGCTACAGTCGGCCGGATCTTAAGATAGCGATGGCCAGTCCGAAACCCAGAAAGCCGGCAACCGAATAACCAAATAAACCGATAACCGGGAATCCCATCAGGCTTGGACCTTTATCAATCTGCATTACAACGGATGAGCCGATAATCAACGCAGCAATTACCATACTGAAGGATATCCGGTTGGTCGACTTTTCCAGGTCAGTAACCAGTCGCTCCAGTCCCCGGTGTTCCAGATCTATTTTAAACTGATTGCGATTGATACGATTGATGAATTCCTTGATGTCTTTTGGCAGACTTTTACCCAATGCATGATAATCGCGGATTGTGTCGGTAATATCCTTAGCCATATTGCTGGGGGAGTAGCGTTTTTTGACAATCTCCTCGGCAAAAGGTTGCAGCTGCTCGACCATATTGAAGTGCGGATCGAGTTGTCTGCCAATCCCCTCCATGGCAATCAATGAACGCGACAGCAGCATCAGATTGGAAGGGAATTTGATCTGATAGTGAGAAAGGATCTGGATAAAGTCGAATAACAATTTGCCGACCTTGATGTCCTGCAGCAGGGTGTCGTAATAGTCGTCGATGAACTCAGCAAGATCATGCCGCAGATTTTTCCGGCTTGATTCGTCATTGAGATCCCCCGAGTAGAGTAACTGGGTGATAATCTGGTCGGCGTCACGGCGCAATATGGCCAGGAGCAGTTCAGTGAGGTGGATTTTCAGTTCATCGTCCAGTCGTCCGACCATGCCAAAGTCGAAGATACAGATGACATCATCTTCCAGAATGTACAGATTCCCGGGATGAGGATCGGCATGAAACAGACCAAATTGAAAAACCTGTTTAAGGAAACTGTTAGCTCCGCGCCGGGCAATCAGTTTAAGGTCGTGACCGGCCCGGGTTAATTCATCAAAATTGGAGATCTTGATCCCGGACACATATTCCATCGTCAAAACAGTGTGGCCGGTATAGTCCCAATAGACGGTAGGGATCCGTACCGTGTCGTCACCCTCAAAGTTTTTTCTAAACCGATCAATTGTTCGTCCTTCACGGGAAAAATCAAGTTCGCGCTGAATAGAACGACGGAATTCCTTGACGACTCCCACCGGGTCGTACATGTCAGCGCCCGGCAGATGTTTGTTGGCCAGATAGGCCAGTCCCATCATGATATCTAGGTCAGTCATGATGACGGACTCGATTCCTGGTCGCCGAACCTTGCAGACCACTTCCGTACCATCTTTCAGGGTTGCCCGGTGAACCTGAGCCATGCTGGCGGTTGCCAGGGGCATCATCTCAAACAAGGTAAAGAGGTCTTCCACCGGATAGCCGAGCTCGGAATGGATCTGCGCCTGGACTTCGTCAAGCGGCACCGGCGGAAGATGATCCTGGAGCTTTTTGAGCTCGTTAATGATATCTTCGGGGACCAGATCAGGGCGGGTAGATAGGAGCTGCCCAAGCTTGATGAAGGTTGGGCCCAATTCTTCGAGAGCGAGACGAAAGCGGGCCCCATGGGGAAGGCGTTGCAGATCCCGCGAGGTTGACCCGAATGTGACCGCACGTTTGCCAAGCTGGATATAGTAATCGATATTGAGCTGTTCAATGATATGGCCGAAGCCATACTTGAACAGCACAGACAGAACCTGACGGTAGCGCTTCAGCGACCGGACATTGCGGTTGAATCGATTAAAAGGCAAAGTTTTCTGTCCTGCCGGCAACCTATTGCTCAAGGGCTTTAAGCTTTTTCTCCAGGGCGTCCACCTTTTTTTTCAGGCTATTAAATTCTTCTTCTGTGACGACGCCCATCCGTTCAAGGGCCTTTTTAACCTCGTCCTGCGCTACCGCCTCCAGTTTGCTCTGGTTTTCCTTGGCTGTTTGTTGCAACTTGTCCAATAGTTTTTTCCCTTCTTCTTCACTCAAGTTAAGACGTTCCTTGAGCTCACCCACCAACTCCTCTGCTTTTTTTTGTGACATGGACAGGGCGCCAAGACCGGTAAGTAAGGTTTTTTCGATGATTTCAATCATAATAATCTCCTTGCGACAGGTTGAACTGCTCTGTAGTTGCGTTGATTATAACAGTTGGGCCGGATGCTTCAACCAAAGAACAGAGGCGCATCACCGGGTGTAGCGATCCCGCTCCGAATAAATGCAGCCACAATATTGCTGGCGGTAGAGGCCCATCTGCTTGGAAATCCTGATTCCTTCATTCCAGCCGCGCCGATAATCCTCGTAGAAAAAGGCTAACTGGAATTCTGACGCAAGTTGCCGGCCATAATCGACGATGGCATCATGCTGCTGATAACGTGAATAGAGCAGGGTTGTGGTGAAGGCGTCAGCCCCTATCTTGTGGGCCTGCTCGGCTGCCAGACGCAAGCGCGATTGATAGCAATATTTGCAGCGCTGATCGGGTTTATGAGCGACATGGGAGAGAAAGTCATCAAGGTCGTAGTCGTTATTAACCACCAGCGGCAGCCCGACCTGGCTGGCGTACTCACGGGTGGTGTCAAGTCGTTTACGAAATTCCTGATAGGGGTGAATGTTGTGATTGTAGAAAAAGCCCGTTACCTCATGCTCTTGTTGCCGCAGCATGTTGACCGGGTAAATGGCGCAGTTAGCACAGCAGATGTGGAGTAAAATATTCATAGTTTTCTTCATTTTGTAATTATCACACTTATGTTGAGTTATCAGCAGACCATTGTCAATTTTTAAACCAGTCCGGATCGGGCAATTCAAGCTTTTTCCAGATGTTACGGATCAAATTACGGGCCGCTTGCGGTTTTTCCATCTGTCTGTAGCTCAAATCGCTCAACAATTGATGCAGGCTGTCGAGATCTTTGCGATAACGTTGCAGGATTTGCTCAAGTTGTTTGCGGTCGCCGGGCAGGTCGAAAGTCGTTTTTCCCAGCTGGGAGCAGATCATCAGCGCCTGTTCCAGTTCCTCTCCGTAACCGCTTAAGCTTTGGCCGTCCCCATCGACCATATCGAATTGGCCAAGGAGCCTGGACGTTACTTTAAGGGGCGGAGTGATGGCATAGCTTAGCATGTCAGGATGATCAAGGAAATACAGGTATTGATCCGGAAAATTGGGAATGCCGTGGGTTTGGAGTTGCTCTATGATCTGCTGTCTGACGTTTTTTGATGCCTGAACCGGTGCTTTGGCTGCCGGTCTCTCTTTGTCAGTTTGGAGTTCAGGTAGCTGCAAGGCACTGATTAATTGCTGGCGAAAATGCTCCGGTTCACTAAAAACAAGGGACACCTCAGCCTGGTCGTCGCCCGCTTTAATCAGTGTTGGTTCGGTATTTAACGGGGAACGAGACAGTGATAAACACAAACGCTCTTCATTCTTGACGATTTTGCGCAGATGGAACTGTTCACATAAAAGGAACCACAGCGGATCATCACTAGCAATCTCGACCAGGGCGACAGGGCATTCAATCTGCAGATGCTGTTGTGGCAGACAAATACCAAGAAGGTGAATCATCTGCCATTTCCAGCGCGGTTGATCGGTGAGAATCTTGAAGTTGCGATGCGGCCACGAGATGCGAAGGCGAGCACCAAAAAGTGCTCTTTCGTTACGGGAAATGGGGATCGGACTCAGCAACCAGGCCGACAGGCTGCCACGACAAATGGTCTCCGGGGTTAGTGACAACAATGAGTCATAGCGGAATACTGGCTGTGGCAGCCCGGCAAGTTCACGGGCAATAGCCGTGCTAGCCAAGAGCAAGGGCGAATCTGAAAGAATCGCATTCAGGTTGGGGTGAATGGCCGGAGTGCGTGGATACAGGAGCATGTCGGCATTTTCCATCCGGCACTTGCCACTTTCCGGATACCAGAAATCAAGAAGATCGCGCAGGCTTTTTGTTATGCGCTGGGGAGGTGTCGTCCAGCGTAACTGTTGCAGGCGCAACAGCAGGTGATGATAGCAGATGGCCGTTTCGCTGGGCAGGGACAGCGGTGCCGCATCCCAGCGGTAGATCAGGCTGGTGTTAAAAGGTTCGGGTGCGCGTTCCAGCGCCGTGGTGACCACCTCACCGAGATCTTCGGGCAACAGGATGTCAGGCAGCAGATTAAACCGTAATGCGGTAAGAAGTTGTAGCAGGAACAGACGGTTGGCCTCCTGAGCGCGCTGATCGACATCAAAGACCATCCCGTCAAGCTCTTCGGCCCGCTGGCTGCGAAAGGCATCGGTCAGGGCAGGCAAAGCAAGCTCTTCGGCAATATTAAACAGGTTGTGAAAGTAGTGATGTGAGAGTTGGTCCTGGGGGATGGCACCGGTGACCGATGGGATTTTTAATGCGTCAATGAGGTCACGTAGCAGGTGCCGAAAAAAATCTGGGTGATCAGTTCCTGGCAAAGGGAAGTTTTTCTCTTCACTGATATCGCCATTGTTGGTGCGCCATAAACGTACCTGTTCGGTTTCCCAGGTGACAAAGTGGCTCAGTCCCAGGGCCTCAGCGCAATGCCTGCCCAGTTGCAGTTCCGCCGCCAGATTTTTTTCCGGCAGCAGGACTATCCCGCCAGCCATCATGCTCTGGCGATTGATCCAGAATATCAGCGGTGGACTGACAACCCCAGCTTCAGTAACGATATGGGACAGACAGTCGACGCGGCGAAAAGGCGTGCGCCCGTGGTCAATGATATCTTGTGCCCAGCTCTTAAGCTGGCGGGCAAACTGCTCGAGATGCGGACTTGTCATGGACAGGTAATCAATCCTTGAACAGGGAGTCAGTGACGGGGCGCGGCTTTTCGCGATGAAAATGCTGCAGGCAGCTTTCCGTAGCCACGCGTCCACGCGGAGTCCGGTTTAAAAAACCCTTTTGAATCAGATAGGGTTCAATCACGTCTTCGATCGTATCTCGCTCCTCACCGATGGCAGCTGCCAGGGTGTCGAGGCCAACGGGGCCGCCCCCAAACTTGTCAATCACGGTCAGCAGCAACAATCGATCCATGTGATCAAGCCCTTGTTGATCAACCTCCAGGCGGCCGAGGGAGCGATCGGCCAAGGTCTGGCTGATGATACCGTCACCTTCAATTTCAGCAAAGTCCCGTACCCGCCGTAACAAACGATTGACGATGCGCGGGGTGCCACGGCTACGTCGGGCAATCTCCCAGGCTCCCTTTTCGTCAACCGGGATATTCAGAATGCCGGCACTGCGTTTAACGATGGTTGTCAACTCGTCGGTTGAATAAAATTCCAGTCGGCAAATAACTCCGAAACGGTCACGCAGGGGAGAAGATAACAGGCCGGCGCGGGTTGTGGCACCGACCAGGGTAAACCGCGGGATGTCGAGTTTAATGGTGCGCGCAGAAGGCCCCTGACCGATGAGAATATCAAGCTGGTAGTCCTCCATCGCCGGGTAGAGAATTTCTTCAACGACTGGCGAGAGGCGGTGAATTTCGTCAATGAACAGGACGTCACCCTCTTCCAGATTGGTCAGTACAGCCGCCAGATCTCCGGTTTTTTCGATGACCGGCCCCGAGGTGCTCTTGATGTTGACCCCCATCTCAAAGGCAATAATATTGGCCAGGGTGGTTTTGCCAAGTCCCGGGGGCCCATAAAAAAGCACATGATCGAGGGCTTCGCGGCGGTTACGTGCGGCATCGATGAAGACCTGAAGGTTGCTCCGGGCTTTAGCCTGGCCGACATAGTCTTTAAGCGACCGGGGGCGCAGTGACAGGTCGAGTTGTTCTTCCGCGGGCTGGCCGGCGGGGTTAATCAGGCGATCATCCATGGGCTCTCCGTCAATTGCTACTATTTCAGCAGGATCTGCAGCGCCGCTTTGAGAATCTGCTCCAGTGGTGTTCCCGGTGCTGATTTGAGATTTTTCAGGGCCTGCCGAGCCAGGGATTCTTTATAACCCAGGTTAACCAGTGCCGAGAGGGCGTCCTGATGGTGAGAATCGCTGGTGTCGGCATCTGTGGGCGGCGCACTGATAGATGCCGAAATTGCGTAAGCACTGGCTTTGTCCTGCAGTTCCAGAACCAGACGTTCAGCACTTTTCTTGCCAATCCCGGGAATGGCAATCAGGCGAGTGACATCTCCCTGACTTAAGGCCAGGGCCAATTCAGCCGGAGCAATGTGCGAGAGGATGGTAATACCCAGCTTGGGCCCGACCCCGGAGACAGAAATTAACAGGGTGAACAAATCTTTTTCTGCCGCGGTAAAGAACCCGAACAGGACAATGGCATCCTCCCTGACATTGGTATAAACCTGCAATCGGACCGGCCCGGTTTCCGGCAGACGATAAAAGGTCGACAAGGGGATGTGCAGTTGATAGCCGACCCCGCCCACATCAACAATGATATGGTCGGGGGCGCGATGAGCCAGTTGGCCGCTGAGCAGGGCAATCATCAGGATGATCTCCGCAGTAAATTTTGCTGGTCTGGTTGCATCTTTTTGTTCAGATGGTGGCTGTGGGCATGGCAGATAGCAACCGCAAGAGCATCGGCAGCATCTTCCTGGGCGATTTCAGGCAGGTTGAGTAAAACCCTGGTCATCTGCTGAACCTGGTTTTTGCCGGCACGACCATAGCCGACGACCGCCGATTTAACCTGCAGGGCTGAATATTCAAAGACCGGCAAACCGGCATTGACCCCGGCCAGAAGGGCAATGCCACGGGCATGACCAAGCTTGAGCGCCGATGCCGGGTTGCGGGCCATGAATACCTGCTCAACCGCAACGGCATCAGGGCGATGGACGGCGATCAGGCGACAGATTTCGCTGTAGATCCGGTGTAGCCGTAGCGCCAGTTCGCTCTTGCTGTCGGTAAATATGGCACCGTTGTCAAGGTGGCACAGGTGGTTGCCGCGTTGCTCAATAAAGCCGTAGCCGGTGGTTTTGCTCCCCGGATCAATTCCAAGTATACGCATATCAGATCAACACCGGCTGGGCCTGGTTACCCCATCAGGCGCTCCATTTCCTCGTCATCGATATCGAAGTTGGCGTGGATATTCTGCACGTCATCGTTATCTTCGAGCACGTCGATCATCTTCATCAGCGACTCAGCCTGACTGCCGCTAACTGCCGTCATCGTTTGCGGGATCATGGTAACTTCGGCCGACTGGTAGGTCAGCCCCTGGGCACTTAGATGGTTGCGTACCGCTTCATAGTCAGCTGGTTCAACAATCACTTCAATGCAGTCGCCATCGTCCTTGACATCCTCGGCACCGGCCTCAAGGGCGGCCTCAAAGATGGTGTCAAAGTCGTTGCTCTTATCGAAAATTATCTGGCCCTTGCGGTCAAACATAAACGCAACGGAACCACTGACCCCGAGACTGCCACCATATTTATTAAAGGCGTGACGCACCTCTGCCACCGTACGGGTCCGATTGTCGGTCATGAACTCAACAAGAACAGCAACCCCGCCAGGGCCGTAGCCTTCAAAGGTGCCCTCTTCGTAGGTGACCCCATCAAGGTCGCCGGTGCCTTTTTTGATTGCCCGTTCGATATTGTCTTTGGGCATGTTGGCTTGTTTGGCTTTGTCAACGGCCAAACGCAGACGCGCGTTCGCTTCCAGATCTGCCCCGCCAATACGCGCGGAAATGGTAATTTCCTTGATCAGTTTAGTGAATATTTTACCGCGTTTTGCGTCCTGAGCGCCCTTGCGGTGTTTGATGTTTGCCCATTTACTGTGGCCGGCCATCGATCATGCTCCTTGAAACAATTGTGTTAAGGAAAGAAAACGCCGGCAATGCCGGCGTTTGATCTGACAATAAATTTGGCACCGGAGCCCGTGGCACCGATGATCAGTAATGAACCACCTTCAATTTGTCAGTAATAGTTTTGACCCCTTCGACCTGTTTGGCATCTTCGAGTGCTGCCTGGCGTTCTGCATCGCTGTGGATGTGGCCGGAAAGGACGACTTTGCCGTCGGTTACATCGATATTGAACCAGATGTCGTCAATGCGCTCATCTGCCAGGCGGGCAATCTGAATTTTTTTCTGGATGATCAGGTCTTTGATTTTGTTTGTGCACAGATGCTGCATTTCCAAAAGGTAAGGATCCTCAACCGCAGTTTTGATCAGTTTGACCGCACAGTCGTTGGTCATGCGCACGGTATTGATGACCAGATCATAGTCGAGGGGGTTTTCCCAATCCCGATCAAAGTAATACTTGATAAATCCGGCACGCTGCTGGTCGCTTCTGCGCACCAGGTAGCGGGCGAGATCCGGGTCAATCCACTCCCGTTCGGCCCAGCGTCCGACCCGCTCCTCGAAAGGAGCAATAACGCGAACCCGCAGGACACTTTGGATGCCCGGGAGCAGATCCTGCCCGCCACGCCCGTAAATAATGACATTGCCCTGGAGGGCCCGTTCGAGCACAAAGAGCTGGATGCGGTGAACACTCAGATCAATTTGACGATCGAGGGCGTCGACGAATGCCGGTGGCTTCTCATCGGCCTGTTGCAGGGCTGCATCGGTGAGGTCATAGGCTGAGGCGGCTTCTTTAAGCGCGTCACCATCGACCAGGTCGTAACCGATTTCTTCAGCCAGTTGCTGAGCGATCGGAATCCCTCCGCTACCCATTTCTCTGGAAAAGGTAATGATTGCCATTTGTTCAATCTCTCCATCATTGGTGAAATCTGTCGTTGCCGGGGCCTGTTTTGTTCAAGAGCTTGTCAGGCGCCCAATATTCGCATGATTTTTCTCATAATTCAATAGCCGTGATCGAGTTGCCGGGGCTTAAGTCGTCTCACCGTTAGACAGCCGGATGGCAGCAGCCATTTGAAGTGCCCTGCAGTACCATGGTGACTTTAAGGGTTGTAATTGGCAAAGGGGGATGGAATAATCCGCGTCTTGAAAATCAATCGGGCATGGATATTCATCATGACAGGAACATCAGTTGAAGCAAAGCCGGAATTTGTCAGCTGGCTGCAGCGGCAGATCGAAGTAGAGCAGGGGATAACCTTTGCGCGTTTTATGGAACTGGCACTCTACCATCCTGACTACGGCTACTATACCTCAGGGCGTACCCGGATCGGTAAACAGGGTGACTTTTTCACCTCTTCCAGCGTGCATCCCTGTTTCGGTCGTTTGATTGCGCGTCAGCTGGAGCAGATGTGGCAACTGCTCGGCCGTGGTGATTTTGTTGTAGCTGAACAGGGTGCCGGTGAGGGGCACCTGGCGATTGATGTGCTCGACGCCATAAAGGAAGATTTTCCCTCCTGCTACCAATCCTTAACCTATCGCATTATCGAGATCAGCCCCGATGCCCGTCAGCGTCAGCAGGAAATCCTGCACCAGCATGTTGCCGCCGGCCGGGTTGACTGGTGTGCCCTTGACGAGCTGGCGGGAATGCGCGGCTGTTTGTTGAGTAATGAACTGGTTGATGCTTTTCCCGTCCATCTGGTTCAGACTGTTGACGGCAAACTGCAGGAAGTTTATGTGGTGAGTCAAGAGGGGGAATTTGTCGAAGAATTGCGTGCGCCATCGACTCCGCAGCTGGTGGAATATTTTGAGCAGATCGGCATAGCCCCGGCGGAAGGCAACCGCTGTGAAGTCAATCTGGCGGCGTGTGACTGGATGACCCAGGTCGCTGGCATTCTTGCCGAAGGATTTGTTCTGACCATCGACTACGGCTACCTGGCCAGGGACCTTTATGCCCCCGAGCGGCACGGCGGCACCTTGCTCTGTTATCACAAGCATCAGACCAATGAAGATCCTTATCGGCATATCGGCTGTCAGGACATGACCGCCCACGTTGATTTTACTGCCTTGCAACAGGTTGGGAAAGAAAATGGACTGGAAACCCTTTATTTTGGTCACCAGTACCAGTTCCTTATGGGGTTAGGTTTCCTTGAGCTGTTGATGCAGATGCAGAGTCGTGAAACTGATCCACGCAAAGCGCAAGCATTGCGCATGAGCATGAAACGCCTGATCCTTCCTGAGGCTGGAATGGGGGAGAGTTTCAAGGTGTTGATCCAGGGCAAAAATGTCGGCCAGCCTGAGCTGCTGTGTGGTCGGCGGATCCAGGATATCACGTTGCCGGCAACCGGTTTGATCTGATACTTGCACTGGCAAATTGAACGCGCCTATAATGGGCTATACAACAACCAAGGGAGGATATAAGCAGATGAAACAACGTGTACAAGATGTGTTGGATATGATTCGCCCGGCACTCCAGGCTGATGGTGGTGATGTCGAGCTGGTAGATGTTTCGGACGAGGGCGTTGTCAGTGTCAAGCTGACCGGTGCCTGTGGTTCCTGCCCCATGTCAACCATGACCCTGAAAATGGGGATCGAGAAAAACCTGATGGAGCAGATTCCGGAAGTTAAAGAGGTTGTTCAGGTCCGTTAGATCCTGCCGGACAGCATCCTCATAGCAACAAAAGGCCTGTGCATTGCGCACCGGCCTTTTGTCGTTAATGCTCGAACTCTCTAACGGTAAATCTCCCGCAGCATGCTGGATAGACGTAACAGCAGTCCCTGATGGGTTGTCAGGGCGGCATGAGGGCACAACTCCTGGCAGCAGAAGCAGCGGATACACAGGTTATAATCAATGTTAAGGTGGTTATTCTCTATCGCCATGGCTTGCGGCGGACAATGTTTAACGCAGGCATGGCAACGAACGCAGCACTGATGATCAACCTGTGGATGTGCGGTCAGCAGATGTTTAAGGCGCCGGCCGAAATAGCCGGGGATGCCGAAATTGACATCGGTCATTCTCGCGGCACGAAAGTGATCGATCTGCAGTTCAATCAAAGGTGTGCCGACCAGTTCAAGTTCCGCCAACCTGGCCAGCGGACGCCCGCTGGCCAGCGCCTGCTGTTGAGTGAATACCTGCTCCGGCCGCATTTTCACCAGTGCTGTCGCAACCGTATCAACCGCCTGCGCCGAGGTGCCGGCGAGTAGCGCGCCGATCTTTACCGGATCACCGCTGCCTGGGCCTTCCCCCTCCATCCCGATGACGGCGTCAACAATGTTCAGGGTTGGAGGTAGGGCTTCACAAATCTCCAGCAGCATGCGGGCAAACAGATTTTTATCAGCCCCGGCCTGCAGATGCATGCCCGGCTTGCGCATTCCGATGAGGGCGCCGAACATGTTTTTAACAGCACAGGTCAAGCCCATCATCTGATGGGTTTTGAGCTTCGGCAAGTTGATGATGACATCGGCATCAAGGATGTCCTTTGCTACTTCAAGTTGATGAAGAGTTGTCCCCTTCGGGCGAATGATAACGGATTCGGAAAAAGGGGCAAAAGCTGCCCCGGTTTCTTCAATCACCTCAAAAATCCCGGTTTTGCGGGCCACCACCGCGGGGCTGCCGATTCCCGGGGAATCCCCCACCGAGATCCGGCCGCCGGCATTCATGGCTTGTCTGATGACCGCGCGGACGATCTGTGGATGGGTCGTTACGGCTTTTGCCGGATCTTTTCCTGACAACATGTTGGGTTTGATCAGAACCTTCTGCCCCGGTTTGATGAAGTTGTTGATGCCATTTAAGGGAGCGAGCAGTTTCTGTAGCGCCTCGTCGACGGTGGCAGGGTCGTAGTTGTCAAGGGCCGTCAAGCTGACCCGATTTGGTGGCGGGTTGGAAATTCTCCTCAAAGATTGATATCGGGCAGGTGCAGGATTAGGCGATGTGGGCACTATTTAGGCCGCAGACTTCGCACTGAGGGCGGCAGCGGTCGCATCAATGGCGGCCGCGCGATAGATCAGGGAGGTGTGCCCCATGTCATCGAGCTCAACCTGGCTGCCCCAGGCCAGTTGGGCCGAGCTGTTAGGCAGAACCATATTGTCTTTGCGGGTGTAAATATTAACAGCGCGCACTCCTGTCGGCGCAGGTTCGTTATTCAGGCGGTTGAGAAAATCAGATCCAGGCATCAGCAGTTTGCCCAGGGGCATAAAGGAAAAGGGGGTGAGCTTTGACCCCTGATGAGGGGTGCCGAGAAAGATCAGGCGATCAACCTTGTCCTGCCCACCGCGGCGCTGGACATAGTTGCGAGCGATGATTCCACCCATGGAATGGCCCACCAGATTGACTTTATTAACGCCCAGGCGATGACGCAGTTCATCAATTTTTTTGGACAAGAGTTCCGTCAGGACCTCTTCACTGTGAAATCCTGACAGGTTGATGGTGACAATGTTTTCGCAGCCATGTTGTTTTAACCGGAATCTGAACCAGAACCAGCAGGCCCGGTTGACAAAGAGGCCATGGAGCAGCAGGGTCGGGGTGACGCCGCGTTTAAGCTGAGGACGACTTGCAGGGAAAAGGCCAAAAGGAACAGTAAGCAAGGTGGTGAAGTTGAAAAAGAACTCCGGCAGGAGCAGTGGTAATATGCGGCGCAGATTGGCGCGATTGCAGCGATGTTTAACCAGCTCCGGGTGGGTATTGGCGTACTCATACCAGAGGATACTGAAGCTCAACAGGACAACCAGAAGGTCAAAAATCAGCAGCACAGTTAGCAGCAGAATCAACACATATAACAGGCTCATGGGCAGGCTCATGGGGGTACCTTTTTTTTGGCGGTGAGCTTAAAATCCCGGGCCGGATTGGGGGATCGAATAATCCTCGACGGCAACCATTGTAACAGCTTAAGATAGTGGGAGTATGCCACGCCCCAAGGCAATCGTCAATCAGCTCCCAGCATGAAAAGGCCCAGCGATGGATCATTACCTGCTCCTGTTTCAACGGCACCTGGAGGTCGAGCGAAATCTCTCGCCCCATACGGTCAATGCCTACCTGCGCGATCTACGGCAGTTTTGTGCGTTTATTGAAAAGGTCCAAGGTGCGCCGGTCGATGCCGATAGTCTTGCCAGTATTGATGTGCTGCTGCTTCGCCGCTTTCTGGCAAATCTGCAGCAAAACTGTCAGCGATCCAGCATCGTGCGCAAGCTCTCCTCACTCAAAACCTTTTATCGCTATCTCGAGCGCCAGGGGGTGATCGACTCCTCTCCCATCGCCGCGGTCATGGCACCCCGGCGTCAGAGATATCTGCCCCGGGTGCTCAGCGCCGAGCAGACCGGTGCGCTGCTCGATACCCCGGTCAGCACCTACCCGCAACTTATTCGCGATCTGGCCATCTGTGAACTCCTTTATTCCTGTGGTTTGCGTGTCAGTGAACTGGCGGCCCTGGATCTTGATTCCATCGATATGAAACAACGGCAGGCACGGGTGGTGGGGAAGGGCAACAAGGAACGGATTCTGCCGGTCGGTCGGGCGGCCTGCCACGCCCTGCAGCTTTATCTGGAGCAGCGCCCGGCGGGCAATGAAAGAGGGCTGTTTCTCAACTATCGTGGTGGTCGTCTCACCACCCGCAGTATTCAACGCCTGCTCAAGCGACGGTTGCTGCAGTTGAATCTGCCAACTGATGTTACCCCCCATGCCTTGCGCCATTCCTTTGCCACCCACCTGCTGGATGCCGGTGCCGATTTGCGGGTGATTCAGGAGCTGCTTGGGCATGCGTCCCTGTCAACAACCCAACGCTATACCAGTGTCAGCTTTGCTCATCTGACCAGTGTCTATGACCGGGCCCATCCGCGCAGTCGAAAAAAATAACCAGATTCGTCATCTTTGTCCTTGACTCACAGGGAGTGATCATTAGAATATCATTCAAGATCTGTGGTTCTTTATGTGTTTTCAATAAAAACAAGGAGTTTTATCAATGAGTGTGCTTGTAGGAAAGAAAGCCCCGGAAATAAGCGCCCCCGCTGTTATGGCTGATGGTTCCATCAATGAGGCATTTTCCCTGTCGGATTATCATGGCAAATACATTGTGTTGTTTTTCTACCCCCTCGACTTTACCTTTGTCTGCCCCACCGAGTTGATTGCCTTCAGTCATCGTATCGACGAGTTTGAGAAACGGGATGTTCAGGTTCTCGGTTGTTCCATTGATTCCCAGTTTACCCATCTGGCCTGGCGTAATACCCCTGTCGATAATGGTGGTATCGGACCGGTGAAATATCCGTTGATCGCCGATATCAAACATCAGATCTGCCGTGATTATGATGTTGAACTGGATCCTGCCGGTGTGGCACTGCGTGGTTCCTTTCTTATCGACCGCGAAGGGATTGTCCGTCACCAGGTCGTCAACGATTTGCCCCTGGGGCGTAATATCGATGAGATGCTGCGCATGGTTGATGCTTTGCAGTTTCATGAAAAGCATGGAGAAGTTTGCCCGGCGGGTTGGAAAAAAGGAGATCAGGGGATGGTTGCTGATGGCGACGGCGTTGCCTCCTACCTGGCTGAGCAGGCAGCAAAATTATAGTATTTTTTAAGATTTCGTTGTTTTCAATAAAAAAAGGTGGCTTTTGCCACCTTTTTTTATTGATTACCAAACTATAATAAGGTTTAATTTGTCTTATTATTAACATTTACAAAAAAACATCAACAGGAGGATATTCTGGGCATAGTGATCAAGCGACGTCAAAAAGGGGGAGCAGCTGTCGGGATCTGCCTGGAGACGGATGTCTTTTCTGTAGCTGGTGTGTCTCGTGGGGCCGCTGGCTCTCCGCGTCTGACCTTTGCTGAACGCACGACTGTTACTGACATTCAGCAGCGCAAGCCCCATCTCGAAGAGCTTCTGCGCCGTGGCAAGCTCCAGGGCCAACAGTCTCATGTGATTCTTCCCCTGAACACTTATCAGACCATGCAGCTCGACTTGCCCGATGTCCCTCTGGAAGAAGCTCGTCAGGCGGTACGTTGGCAGATTGGTGAGCGCATCGATTACCCGGCAGAACAGGCGCAGATCGATCTTTACCAGGTTGCCCCCTTTGCCGGTGAGCGGCGCGCACAGAGTTATGCGGTTGCGGCACGGCGTGAGGAGTTGCGCGAGCAGGTTGACGTTATTGCTGCGGCAGGCCAGCGTTTGCAGACCATCGATATCCCGGAATTTGCCTTGCGCAATGTCTGTGAACTGTTTGTTGATGACCCGCGTGGTGTTGCCTTGCTGTTGCTGCTTGAACAGTCCGGACTTTTTGTTGTGGTGCGGGACGGGGTTCTCTATCTGAGTCGGCAGTTACCAATGGGAATGAACAGCCTGCTGGCTTACGACCCGGATGATTCAGCCATGATCAGCATGTTCGATACCATCGTTCTGGACATTCAGCGTTCCTTCGACTATTGCGAGAGCACTTTTCAACTGCCGACGGTGTCACGCTTGCTGGTCGCCCAGACCCAACAGGAAATTCCTGCACTGGTCAATTACCTGAGCGACTATCTGACCACGCGGGTAGAGCCGTTACGGCTTGCTGATGTCATGGATGTTCCGGATCAAGTTGATCAACTGACACTGAATCATCTGCTGCTGGCGATTGGTGGCGCCCTGCGCCAGGGAGATAAATAATGCGGCAACAGATCAATCTCTATCAGCAGGGGCTGATTGACCGTCCCGCCCCGCTCTCCAGCCGCCAGGCGGGGCTGCTGTTTCTGCTGAGCCTGTTGTTGACACTTGCTCTTGGTGGCTACGGCTATTGGCGCGGAGTGGCGCTGGAACCAGAGCGCGCCGAATTGGCACAGCGCCAGGAACAGATGCGTACTCGCATTGCCGAACTTGAGCAGCAATTCCCGGTTCGTCAATCGTCACCTTTATTACAGCAACGGGTCGCGCGTCTGGAGCAGGAGTTGAAGGGCCTTGAACAGACCCTTGATTATGTCCTGCAGCGGGAACAGGGGCGCAATCCGGAAATGCTGGCCGCGCTGGAAGGTCTGGCTCAGCGTCAACATAGCGGACTCTGGCTCAACCGGATTCGCCTGTCCCGTCAGGGACATGAAGTGGAACTGTCCGGTCGCGCCTTTACCCCCGAACTGGTGCCCGATTACCTGCAGTGGTTGAGCGACGAAGGTGTTTTTTCCGGCCTGACCTTTTCCCGTTTGCGCCTGTCGCGTCTGCAGGAATTCCCCGGTCATGTTGATTTTAGTATTGGTTCCAGTGTCACAGGAGCACGTTGATGGGCAAGCAGTGGACAGCATTGATTCAGTGGTTTGATCAGCGCGCTTTGCGTGAACGGGTGGTGCTGCTGCTTTGTGTGGTTGCGGTGATGGTGACAGCGGTCTATCTGTTGGTGCTCGAACCGGCGGTCAAAAAGAGAGCCCTGGCCCGTCAGCAAATCGAGCAGATGACTGCCGAAATCGGTCAGCTGGAAAGGACGGAAGCACAGATTAAAGAACGTTCCCAGGTTGACCCTGATCGGGAACTGCGTGAACGCTATGATCAACTGGTGGAACAACTGGCCGAACAGCGCCAGCAGCTGCATCAGGGCGTGTCACATCTGGTCACGCCGGCAGAAATGCCGGAATTGTTGAAACAGATGCTTACTCAGGGCAATCTTCATCTGATTTCTCTGGAAAATTTGCCGGCGGAACTGATCTCTTCCGGCAAAGAGCCCAGCGACCAGCAGTCTTTGCGTCTTTATCGTCATCCTGTGCAGATGGAGTTGCGTGGAGATTATCTGGGCCTGCTGACCTATCTGCGCAAACTCGACCAGTTGCCACGTTTGCTGGTATGGGAAGAAGTTGCTGCGGCGACCCAGGAATATCCGGCCACAACGATTCGTCTACGCGTTTATACTCTGGGGCTGTCTGAGGAGTGGTTAGGTGGCTGACATGTATAAAAGCTTGATTCTTTTCCTGCTGATCCTAGTCCCTGGCCTGGCCGGGGCCCAGTCGTCAGCAAAGCTGGTCGATCCCTTGCGGCCATCTCACTATCGGCCGCAGCCACAGGCTGAGGTGAAGTTGGATTCGCAACAGATCGAACGATTGCGCGATCAATTGCAATTAACCCTCATATTGTCATCTGCCGAGCGAACCATGGCGGTGATTAATGGCAGACCGTTGCAGGTTGATCAGACCATCAGTGGTTTTCGCCTTATCAGGATCGGTGCTGACTATGTTGTCCTGCGCAAGGGGGAGCAAACGCTGACTTTGCATCGAACAATCAGTGGTGTTAAAAAATCGCCTACCCAAAACAGTGACATGCCGTAACAAGGAGTTGTTGTGACCAAGTTGATGGGAAAAAGAATTTTTAAAGGAACAATCAGTTGCCTGTGTTTATTGCTGGCAGTCGGGTGTGCCCCTTTGTCGCGCAGCAATGTCCCGGCGACGGCCATTGAACAAGCCCTGCAACCGCCTGCCGTCAGCGAATCAGTGCCGGTACCGGTGCCACCGGCCGAAGTACGCTCAGCACTGATCCCCCCGCCGCCGGCACCGAGTCGTACAGCTACTGTTGCAGAAGTCGAACGTTTCGACATCAATGCCCATCAGGTTGAAGCCCGTGATTTTTTTATGGGATTGGTCGAAGGCAGCCGCACCAACATGGTTGTCCATCCTGCTGTCACCGGGCTGATCAGTCTGAATCTGAAAAACACTACCATCGACGAAGTCATGCGGGTTGTTTACAGTGTTTACGGTTACCCCTACAGTAAAAATGACACCATCTATCAGGTGATGCCGGTCGGCTTGCAGAGCCGGACGTTTCAGGTGAACTATCTCAATCTGATGCGCAGCGGTTCATCCCAGACCCGTATCAGCTCCGGCCAGATGACGCAGAAAGATATCAGTGATGGCGACCAGGGATCGAGTGAGGGTAGTCTTTCCGGCAGCCGTATCGACACCCAGTCCCTGACTGATTTCTGGACCGAATTGACCAGTGCGGTTCAGGGGCTGATCGGCAGTGACGATGGCCGCAAGGTGGTCGTTCAGCCGCAGGCCGGTCTGATCGTCGTTGTCGCCTTGCCAACAGAGTTACGCCAGGTCGATGAGTACCTGCAGACGGTGCAGCGTAACATGCAGCGTCAGGTGGTGATTGAAGCCAAGATTATCGAAGTGACCCTGGGTGACGGTTTTCAGTCCGGTATCAACTGGGCGGCCCTGGCCACCTCCAGCAGTGGTCGTGGTGCCCTGATTGGACAGACGGCAGAAGGTGTTGGCCTCTCCCCCGGGATCAGTAGTGGTGGTTTGTCGATCAGTGAACCGGGTTCGCAGGTTCCCTTTTTAGAGGCCCTTGCTGCTGAAGCCTTTGGTGGTGGTTTTACTGCAGCTCTGAACTTTAAAGATTTTCAGGGTTTTATTGAGTTGCTCGAAACGCAAGGGGATGTTCAGGTCCTCTCCAGTCCGCGTATTTCGACGGTGAACAACCAGAAAGCAGTGATCAAGGTGGGTTCGGATGAGTTCTTTGTCACCGATATCTCTTCCGATACCACCACCGGTACCACGACCAGCAGTACCACTGATATAACCTTGACCCCCTTCTTTTCCGGGATTGCCCTGGATGTGATGCCGCAGATTGATGAAAATGATGCCATTATTCTGCATATTCATCCGACCGTCAGTGAGGTCGTCGACCAACAAAAGCAAATCAGACTGTTCGGGGTTGATCAATCCCTGCCCCTGGCTTTCAGTACGGTTCGTGAGTCGGATAGCGTGGTTCGCGCCGAAAACGGTCAACTGGTGGTCATTGGTGGTCTGATGCAGGAGAAAACCGTCAACAACCGCGATGGGGTTCCACTGCTTGGCCGGATTCCCGTTATTGGCGGATTATTCCGTAACACGCGCATGTCTTCAAGTAAAAGTGAACTGGTGATTCTCCTGCGCCCCCAGGTGATTCGCACGGCTGCCGACTGGCAGCGCGATATCGATTCCAGTCGAGAACGGGTGCAGCAGATGACACCGCAGATGCACCATGGCTGGTAGCATGTACCCTTTGCAGACCAAGTAGTAGTCAGACCGCAGGACGACAGGTTTAAACTATGTATGAAACCTTCTACGGTCTTCAGGAAAAACCCTTTTCCCTGACCCCCGACCCCGGTTTTTTCTATCGTTATGCCGGTCATCAGGAAGCCCTCAATGTGCTACTGATCGCCCTGCAGAACGGTGAAGGATTTATCCAGGTCACCGGTGAAGTAGGAACCGGAAAGACCCTGTTATGTCGGCGTCTGTTGCAGTTGCTCCAGGATACCTGCGCTACCGCCTATCTGCCCAATCCCCTTCTGTCACCAGCGGAACTCTACCGTGCCATTGCTGAAGATCTCCAGCTTGAGGTGCCGGCGGCGGGAACCCTGCAGCAACTTGTGCAGCTTATTTTTCGTGAGTTGGCACGCCTGAAGCAGCAGCAACGACCACTGGTGATTCTGATCGATGAGGCCCAGGCCATGTCCCACCGCAGCCTGGAGGCCCTACGGCTGCTCAGCAATCTCGAAACAGAGAAGGAAAAACTACTGCATATTGTCCTGTTTGCCCAGCCCGAATTGAAAGAACGTCTTGCTGCCGATGATTTGCGCCAGCTACGCCAACGCATCACCTTTACCTGCGAGCTTGACCCCATGGGCGCCGCTGAAGTGGGAGCCTATATCCATCACCGCTTGAAGGTGGCTGGTTTGAATAGCGAAAACCTGTTTACGCCTGCAGCGGTTAAATATCTTGCCCGCGCCAGCCGTGGCGTACCGCGGCTGGTTAATCTGCTGGCCCATAAGGCTCTATTGGCAAGTTATGGCAAGGGAGCGAGAAGGGTAGGTCGCCGCCATGCCCATGCTGCAGTGCGCGACAGTGTCGCAGCTCTGACATTTCCTCGCCGTTTTGTTGCCCCTTATCTGATGGAATCCGGTCTTGTCGTGCTGATTGGCGTTGTTCTGCTGTTTGCCTGGAGTGTGTTGCGATGAGTCTGATTAATGACATGCTGCGTGATCTGGAGCAGCGCCGCAAACAGGAACCGCAGCAGGGTTCGGCTTCGGTGCCAACCCCGGTCAACAGCAGACTGCGCAAACAACGGCTGATGCTGACGTTCGGACCTCTGGTGTTATTGTTGATGCTGCTGGTGGCAGGCTGGGCTTATTATCTGCCAAAACCGGTTGCGCCTGACGTGAACCTGGCGGTGTCCGGTTTGCAAGAAGAACTGAGCCCTTTGCCGCCTGAGCTGGCAGTGCCGGCGCCGTCAGCCCTGAAGAGCGACGCCGCACCAGTTGTTTATCCACTACTAACCTCGTTAAGCCTTGATGGCGAGGGCCAATACCTGCAGCTTGAATTGACCTTTGATCAGTTGCCGGCGCGAGCTGAAGTTCGGGCGTTACCGCAGGTTGGACAGGTGCTGATCCGCTTGCCTGATACCCGTCTGCAACAGGGTCTGGTTATACCGCAGCCGCAGCATGAGCAGATCAGTCGTATCAGCCTGATGCCGACTGCTGCCGGCCTAGACGTGATTATTGCAGTAGCAGCAGGGCAGCAGATCGCGACCTCACAGCGTCTTGACCCCCTTGCTTCGATGCTGTTCATCGGACTTGATTTCCCTGTGGCAACAGCTGCTGCAGATAAGGCCGGAGCAGAGGGGATAGACAACGCCCCAACGACTGCCGTTGCAGTGCCGGTTACCCCAGTCACAACACCGAATCCCGTACCGGCAGTTTCTCCGGCGGTTTCACCGGCGTTGATTCGCACTCAATCCCAGACGGAAACCGACGAGCAGCTCTATCGACGCGGATTGCAGCAGGTGCGTCAGGGCCATCTTAGCGCCGCCCGGGACAATTTATCCGCTGCCCTGCGCATTAATCCTGAGTTTTTGGTGGCGCGCCTTGAACTGATTGGAGTGTTGCAGCAACTCGCCGATGAACAGCACTTTGTGGCGGTTATTGAGGAGGGGTTGACATTGCATCCGACCCAACCGGAGCTGCGTAAACTGATTGCCCATTACTTGCTCTCTTTGCAGCAGTATCAGGCGGCCCTGATCCGATTGGAGGCTGACCCGGTTCCTGCCGTAGCGGCAGATCCTGACTATCATGCCCTGCGGGCTGCGATTTATCAGGAACTCGGCGAATATCCCCGGTCCGGGCAACTCTATGCCCGGTTATTGGAACAGCGCCCCCGTGAATCCCTGTGGTGGCTAGGGCTGGCTATCGCTCTTGAACAGCAGGGCTTGGCGACCGGTGCGCGTGATGCCTACCGTACCGCCCTGGATGTGAGTGGTTTGCGCCCCGATCTGGAAAAGTTTGTTCGTGAGAGGCTGCAGTATCTGTAGCATCATTACAGGAGTCAATGATGTCCAATGACAAACCCGCCGGTGTGCGGCAGAAAATACGGATCGGAGACCTGCTGGTCAAACACGGCGTTATCAGTGAAGAACAGCTGATGACGGCGTTGACCCGGCAGAAAAAGACCGGGACCAAATTGGGGAACACCCTGGTGGAGATGGGCCTGATCAGTGCCCAGCAATTCCATGAGTTCCTCGCTGATCAGCTCAATCTGCCCTTTATCGATCTGAAGCACTACAGTTACGATTCTGACACTGTTCGTCTGTTGCCGGAAACCGCAGCCCGCCGTTTCCGCGCGATTGTCCTCAGTCGTGATGGTGAGCAGCTGCTGGTTGGTCTTGCCGATGCCACCGATCTGCACGCCTATGATGAGTTGAGCCGGATTCTGAAAAAGCCGTTGCGCCTGGCGGTGGTGTACGAGTCGGAGCTGCTGCGCATTCTTGATATCGTTTACCGGCGCACCCAGGAGATCGTCTCCCTGGCCGAAGAACTCGGCGAAGAACTGTCCCAGGGGGACAGCAATCTGGAACAGCTGCTGACCACTGCCGATGTCGAGGACGCACCGGTGGTTCGACTGTTGCGTTCTCTTTTTGAAGACGCCGTTCAGGTCGGCGCTTCTGATATTCATATTGAGCCGGATGAAAAGGTCCTGCGGATACGTCAGCGGATTGATGGTGTGCTGCATGAGCAGGTGATGAAGGAAAAACGCATCGGCACTGCCCTGGTTTCTCGCTTGAAGCTGGTTTGTGGCCTCGATATTTCTGAACGGCGGTTGCCTCAGGATGGGCGCTTTAACGTCAGGGTCAAGGGTCACAGCGTTGATATTCGCCTGTCCACCATGCCATTGCAATATGGCGAGTCAGTGGTTATGCGTCTGCTTGATCAGTCCGGTGGCCTGCTCGACTTGAGTCACATCGGCATGAATGAAGATATCCTCCAGCGCTTCCGCGCCCAGCTCAGTCAGCCCCACGGGCTGGTGCTGGTCACCGGACCGACCGGCAGTGGTAAAACCACCACCCTCTACGGTGCGCTCAATCAGCTTAATACCTTTGAAAAGAAAATCATCACAGTTGAAGATCCGGTTGAATATCGTCTGCCGCGCATCAATCAGGTGCAGGTTCATCCCAAAATCGGTCTTGATTTCGCCCGGGTGCTGCGCGCCGGTCTGCGTCAGGATCCCGATGTTGTTATGGTTGGTGAGATGCGCGACAAGGAAACCGCTGATATTGCCCTGCGTGCCGCCATGACCGGCCACCTGGTCCTCTCGACCCTGCATACCAATGACTCGGTCAGCACGGCACTGCGACTGATTGAAATGGGTGCCGCGGGTTATGTGGTGGCCAGCTCCCTGCGGTCGGTTCTGGCCCAGCGTCTGGTGCGCCGCATCTGTGACAGCTGCGTGGCCAGTGATTCGCTGGAAACGGGCGAACGGGCCTGGCTCAAAGGCTATCGTGGCAAAGTCAAGCGGCCGGAAGGAGCCTTGAGCTTCAAAAAAGGGCAGGGGTGCCCCTCCTGTAACAATACCGGCTATAAAGGACGGATCGGTATTTTTGAACTGCTGGAGATTGACTTCGAGCTGGCCGATGCCTTGCGTCGTAACGACAGTGCCGCTTTTGCGCTGGCTGTGCGGCGCTTGCCCAACTTTGTCAGCCTTGGTGACAGTGCCCTGAAACTGGCGCTGGAAGGGGTAACCACCATGGAGGAGGTGCTGCGTATTGCCGGTCAGGTGGCGGAGAATCCCCTGGCTGAACGGATAAGTGTTGATACCTCTGGGGTAGCGCCGGCAATCAATCAACAACCGGCTGAACAGGATCGCTGATGCCACTGTATCGCTACAAAATCAGAGACGCACAAGGCAATACCCATCAGGGGGAAAGTGAGGCCTCTTCTGCCGAGGCCCTGGCATCCCTGTTCCAGGCGCAGCAGGCGATCCCCATTGATATTGTCGAAATGCCGGCCCAAACATCCCTGTCACTGGGGAAGCTGTTCAGGTTCCGTCTGGATACCAGTGTCACCTTGGACGATCTCAATCTCTACTGCAGGCAGATGTATACCCTGATCAACGCCGGGGTGCCGTTGATCAAGGCCCTGCGGGGGTTGGTCGCTACCAGCCGTAATCCGTCGCTCGGCAAAGCCTTGAATGAGGTGGTGGAGGATCTTGAATCGGGGATGGAATTGTCAGGCTGTTACAGTCGCCACCCCAAGGTGTTTCCGGCGCTGTTGTGCCATATGGTGCAGGTCGGCGAGGTGACCGGCAAACTGGATCAGGTGTTTATTCAGCTGGCGGTGTATTTTGAGCGGGAAAAAGAAACCATCAACCGGGTCAAGTCGGCACTGCGCTATCCGACCTTTGTTATCGTCGCCATTCTGTTCGCGGTGATTTTTGTCAGTTTATTCGTCATCCCGGCGTTTGAAAAGGTCTTTGCCAGCGCCGGATCTAACCTGCCACTGGCAACGCGGATCCTGATGGGGCTTTCTTCCTTTATGCAAAATTACTGGCCCCTGTTGCTGGTAGCCGTCGTGCTCCTGGTTTTTGTTGTTCGTCGCTCACTTAAAACCACCAAAGGGCGTTATCTGTGGGACCAATACAAACTGCGGTTGCCCCTGGTTGGCAACATTATTCTGCGGGCCACCCTGGCGCGCTTTTCCCGCGGTTTTAACATGAGTTATACCGCGGGCGTTCCTTTGTCGCAGGCCCTTGGTTTAACCGCACGGGCGGTGAATAACACCTATGTTGGGGGAAAGATCGAAATGATCCGCAATGGGATCGAACGCGGGGAGTCCCTGACCCGCAGCGCTACCAAAACCGGCATGTTTACCCCGCTGGTACTGCAGATGCTTGCCGTCGGTGAAGAATCAGGTTCCGTTGATACCATGCTCGAAGATGTGGCGGAATTTTACGAGCGCGAGGTCGATTATGATCTCAAGAACCTCTCCAGCGCCATTGAGCCGATCATGATCGTCATCATCGGTGTCATGGTTCTGGTGCTGGCGTTGGGGGTATTTCTGCCCATGTGGAATCTGGCAAGTATTGCGCGATAGTCGGCTAATAATTTCTTGTCCACGGAAGGCACGGAAAGACACAGAAAGACAGAGAAAAAAGAAGTCTACTTTAGCGAAGACGTTGTTTGCCAAACAGGCTAGGTCATAAAATAAAATTGTTTGATAATTTGTTTTTTCCAAGATTAATCTTGACACAAGAAAAAAAATGAGAGACATTACATAAGTGACCATTAATTATGGCCCGATTATACAGAACAATCACCAACGTGGTCTGACCCTGCTTGAACTGGCAGTAACGATTTTGGTGATCAGTGTGGTTGGTCTGGTTGCCCTGCATTATTATTACAAATTGATGGTGGATATTGAGCGCACCACCATGGAGCGAGATGTGAGCGCCATGCGTAGCGCCATCGGCTTGCAGATCGCCGCTCACTATGCCGGCGGCAGAATGGCGGAACTGGAAGCCTGGACCGGCGGTAACCCGATGGTACTGCTGGTGGAACCGCCCGAAAACTATCTGGGTGTTATTGAACAGGTCGATTTAGCGCTAAAGAAGGGTAGCTGGTATTTCGATAAGAGCAGGGGGGTTCTGGTTTACCTGGCGCGTAACCAACTCTATTTTGAATCGGAACTGGATAATCCGGTGCGAGCGGAATTCCGGCTGGAAGCCCTGTTCACAGAACCGCAGTCAGGAAAAACAGTTTATCAGCAAGTCAGCGGACTGGAACTGAAAACAACCCACCCCTATCGCTGGGTATCACCTTGGGGGTGACGTGACTTTGAAGATGTAAGATGAAGTAACAGGATCATCACAATTAACTCAATCTGAAGCAAAGGAGCAATAAAACATGAAAAATCAACAAGGTTTTACCCTGATTGAACTGGTCGTTGTTATTGTTATTCTCGGAATTCTGGCCGCGGTGGCGGTGCCGAAGTTTGTGGATATGCAGGTGGATGCGAGACAGGCCACGATAAATGGAATGTATGGTGCTGTTCAGAGTTCGACTTCTTTGGCTAGAGCTCAAGCTCTTGTAAAAGATGAGACAGGGGCTACAGGAACTATACAAATGGACGGTGGGAATGTTGGTCTGGTATTTGGGTATCCTGATAGAAATACGATAGAAGACGCAGTTAATGCTGATGGCTTTTTCTTTGTTGCCGGCGCTGGTGTCACTGATCCTTCCTATTTCTATCTTGGATCAGATGCCACAAGAACAGATTGCCGCGTTTCTTATGTAGAGGCACAAAATGCAACAACACCTCCTGATATTGATATTGATGATGCCTGTCAATAAACTAAATTACGGGGGGAATGAATTAGTTTTATGATGAAAAAAACGGAGCCGCATGGCTCCGTTTTGCGTATTGTTGATAGCGGGCACGGCGCGCCGTGCCTCTACGGGAAAAATTTATAAGGTATGGCAATACAAAAGCACACATCCTCAGCCCGCGGTTTCACCCTGATCGAACTGGTGGTAATCATGGTGATTCTCGGAATTCTGGCGGCAGTTGCGGTGCCGGTGTTTTTTGATCTGGATACCTATAAGGATCGTGCGGCTTACGATGAGGTGGCGAGTGCACTGCGCTATGCGCAGAAGCTGGCGGTGGCGAGTGGCTGTGAGGTCCAGGTAGAGTTGACGGCAGGTGGCTATGCGTTAAAACAGCGGGCTGGCGACTGTCATACCGGAATTTTTACCGCCATCAGCGGCCACCCGGTGACAAGTGGCAGTTTTTCCGGTGTCACTATCAGTCCGGAACCAAGTATCATTTTTGACGCGATGGGGCGCAGCGATACCGCCACGACGATCAACGTGGGCGCTAATACCATCTCCATTGTCGCCGAAACCGGCTATGTGGATGCGCCATGAAAACTAATCAGCAGGGTTTGACCCTGATCGAACTGATTGTGGTGATGATCGTTATTTCCGTGGCCCTGGTAGGTGTCATGTCGGTGATCAATTACACTACGCGTCACTCTGCCGATCCGGTATTGCGTCATCAGGCGATTGCCATTGCCGAAGCCTATATGGAAGAGATTGTCTTAAAGGACTTTACCAACCCGGCAGGAGGGTACAGCGGTACCGATCGGAATCAGTTCGATGATGTGTCTGATTATCATAATGTCACTGATGTCGGTGCCCGTAATCAGAACGGTCAGGCCATCACCAGACTCGAAAATTATCAGGTCAGTATTACCGTTACGCCGGAAAATTACGGCCCGGCCGGGAATCAGGTCGGCGGATTGCGGATTGATATTGACGTAACTGACCCCTCCGGGCAGTCATTGCGGCTGAGTTCCTATCGGGCGGATTACTGATATGAACAAATCCGGAATCAATATGGACGTCCGTGGCTTCACCCTGATCGAACTGATTGTGGTAATTGTTATTGTCGGCATTCTGTCAGCGTTAGGGGGGCAGTTTATTGTCGCTCCGGTGACCGGCTATGTTGATCTGTCCCGGCGGGCACGGCTGGTGGATCAGGCAGAAATGGCCCTGCGGCGCATGCAGCGCGATATCCGGCATGCTTTGCCGAACAGTGTCCGCGTTACAGGAAACTATATTGAGATGCTGCTGACGGAGGATGGCGGGCGCTATCGACGCTATCCAGACCCTGGTCCTAACCCTTTAATTGGTAAAGATATTCTTGATTTTTCTGTGGCGGATACCAGTTTTGACGTGCTGGGCTCTTTAACTCGTCTGCCCGCTGCCGGACAGCACCTGGTCGTTTATAATGTGACGACTGCTGGTGCTTCCGGAAATGCTTATGCCGGAACCCCTGATAATCGTACTCTTATTTCGGGAGGTAATTTTAATCAAATTGAGTTTGCGCCGGGATTTCAGTTTGCCAACGCTTCTCCGACCCAGCGTTTTTTTGTGGTCGATGGTCCGGTAACCTATGCTTGCGAGAATGGCCGCCTGAATCGCTATGACGGTTACGCTATTTTGCCAACGCAGCCGACTTCCGGTATGGGAACGGCTGCTCTAGTCACCCGCGGCATTAGTGACTGCGACTTTACTTATGACCCCGGCGCTACCCAGCGCGCTGGTCTGGTGACGATGAGGTTAACATTGGAAGAACAGGGTGAACAGATAACGCTGTTGCATCAGGTTCATGTGGTGAACGCGCCATGAAAATGCGCAATCAAAAAGGTTTCACCCTGGTACAGGCCGTCTTCATACTGGTTGTCCTCGGACTGCTGGGAGTGGTGATGGTGCGCCTGATCGGGGTGCAGACTTCCACGGGGGTCATGGCCCTGCAGGGTGCCCGTGCCTATCATGCCGCCCGCAGCGGGCTGGAATGGGGCGCGGCGCGAGCGAGCGCAGGAGAGTCTTGTACGGGGAGTATGATGGTTGACAATTTCAATGTGAGTGTTAGCTGTACCAGTGAGAGCTTTACCGAGGGCTCGGTCGGCCCTTATTCAATTTACAGAATTCAGTCTGTCGCTGAGTACGGCAGCTATGGTTCAGTTGATTATATATCGCGCCGGACGGAGATGAAGGTGGGGTTACCATGACTTGGCCTCAAAAAAAACTCATCATGCCCATGTTTTTTTCATTCTTGCTGGTTTTAGTTGCAACTAGCCCCACTTTTGCGGCCTGTTCCCCATACATTGGCCAAGCGAGCATTAATGAGGTGAATGTGCATAGTCAGGGTAATAATGCCCGCACTTATTATGTCGAAATTAAAGCATTAAACTATCAGATTCTCGACACTAGTCCCCCTCTCTGGCAGAACTGGACATTAGATATCTGCTCCGAAGAGGGCAGAGCCGCTGGTGATCGTTGTCAGGAAGGTATCCCGATTGCTGGGGGTTCTTTACAAAATAGCTGGTTGGTAATAGATCAGGATATTATTCAATGGGACTATCTCGATCTTAACGATGGCAATAATCACGGGATGGAGATCGTTCTGCGGGATGAGAACGATGCTGTTGTCGACTACCTGTCGGTAGACGGCTACAGCGTCTCCGGCTCTTCGGGCTGCAGCTTTTTTTATGATACGACCTTCGTCGGCGGAAACAACTTTAATATCCAGCGCCAGCCTGATGGTGTCGGCGAATGGGATTCAACGGGTGGCGGTAACTCTGGTGATGAAACCGAGAACGATACCAATGATCCGGTGCCGGACGGTAGTCCGAATGTGAGTGTTGCCGATTCTACCTCCGCTGCTGGGACGAGTATGGTCTTTACTGTTCAGCTCAGTGCTCCGCATGACTCACCTGTCAGTATTCAATACTCAACCCGTAATGGAACCGCAATCGCGGGCAGCGATTATCTCGTGTCAAGTGGTACGGTGCTGATTCAGGCAGGTCAGCTCTCTGCAGAGATTTCGGTTGTCACCTTGCCTGCAGCTACAGATGGGGCATATTTTTTTATAGAGTTGTCATCGGTTCTTTCCGATAATGCTGTCATTGTTAACAATCTTGCGTCGGGCACAATATTAAGGCTTGGGAGTGCGGTCACCCACTTTCGTATGGACGAGCCGGTTGGTTCCTGGAACGGCTCTTATGGTGAGGTCATCGACAGTGGCGGGACGGCACTCAATGGGCGTTGGGCTAGTGCAAGCGGGAACCCCGCACCAATCAATCCGGCCCCTTCTATCGCTGCGCAGCATCCGTCTGTTATAGGCAGTTTTTGCAATGCAGCGACTTTTGATGGCAACTCGGTAATCGAGGTCGCGGACAGCCCCTTGTTCGATTATACGTCGCAGTTGTCGGCAACGGCCTGGATCTATCCGACGGCATACCCAGGCAGTGGCTTGTATTCGATCTTGTCGAATGATGTTAACTATGAATTTCACCTCAATAGTTCCGGCAGGCTCAACTGGTGGTGGGGTGGGGGGGCCAGAGAGCTAACTTCAAATGCAATAATTCCCCTAAATCAATGGACCCATGTAGCGATTACCCTGGACTCTTCCTCTGGAGAGAGACGGCAGCGAATTTATATCAATGGCATGCCAGATGTGAATACCAACAACTGGCAGGGTACACTGTCGACAAATAACTGCAGGGTGCATATTGGGGGTGATGTCAATACTGGAAACTGCGCAATTATCCCGGCGCGCAATTTTCACGGCATGATTGATGAAGTCAAGTTGTATGATTTCGAGCTGACACAGGAGCAGGTGCGGATTGATATGACCATAGGGCGGTCGTGTTCCGGAGCTTTTGATCATCTGAGGATTGAACACAATAGTGCAGCGTCTGTCTGTTCACCAGAAACAGTGACGGTCAAAGCCTGTCTCGATTCCGCTTGTGCAGCACTTTATCCAGGTTCTGTGACGGTTAATCTAATGCCCTCTGGCTGGGTAAATGGCGGAAGTTTTACTTTTTCTGGGGGCGTTTCTACGCGCCAATTGAGTGTCACAACGCCAGGAGTCGTCACACTCGGAACTTCCAGTGTTACACCGACGCCGGCAGTTTCAACGCGCTGTTTCAATGGGGAGAATGAGACTTGTCAACTCGATTTTGTTCAGGCTTCGTGTACTTTTGACGCGGTTGAGCCAGGGATGGGCCCGCAATCGCCAATTTTCACCAAGCTCTCCGGTGTCCCCTTTACAATCGACGTTCTTGCTCTGGATGATCCCGTTACCATCAATACAAAATACAAGGAAACTGTCGCTGTAGACCTGGTAGATTCTACGACTTCGGCTTGTCCGAGTGGTCCGGGGTTAACCCCTGCAACCAATATATCATTCAAAAACCAGAACAACGGTCGGATGGCTGTTACATTCAATTACCTCAATGCCGCAAGGAATGTGCGTGTGCGAGCCATCGTCGGCGCATCTTTGCCCGCATGTTCGGCAGACAACTTTTCCATCCGCCCCCAGTCATTTGAGGTTTCTTCGTCAAATGCAAATAATCACACGTTGACGGGGCTTCCGGTGATTGCGGCGGGAGATCCTTTCAACTTACGGGCTACTGCATTGGCCGGCTACGATGGTACTCCACAGTTGAACTCAGGATTGGTGGATGGAACTCCGCTGGCAGGGCTCTTGACGGGAAGTTTCCCCACGGCCAATGCTGTCACTGGTATAACAGCAGGAACGGAGTTCAGATATTGGGAGGTCGGACATTTCGGTTTGGGTCTATATGCTGTGTATGATAACAGTTTCACTCAGGTGGATGCCGTGAAGGGTGAATGTACAAGTAATTTCTCCAACAATCTGGTTGGAGGTATGTACGGGTGTTCCTTCGGATCTCAGGCAATTCCTTTTATCGCAGGTACGAGTGGTTTTGGTCGTTTTATACCGGCCCGTTTTAGTATCGTAGCCAACACTCCGTCGTTTGTCTCTGCCTGTAATAGCTTTACTTATCAGGGACAGGAATTTGACTATTTAACTGACCCTCAATTAACACTGACAGCCTTGAACAGAAACGGAGGTGTGACCAGAAACTACGGAAACACCTACTGGAAGCTCAACTCCCTTTTCTTCGGCCGAAGCTACGCAAACAATGCTGCCGTAACGGCATCTGCTTTGTTGCTTTCCACTGCAGGTACCGTAACCTGGACCGGCACCGGGGATACTGATGGCGAAGGTATGGCCGATGTGGTTGGTGACCGATTGACCTACAGCAAATCCTTGATCCCGGAAGGACCATTCGACGCTGATGTTGAATTGACTTTTTCGTCGTTCGACCTGACTGATACCGATGGTGTCTGCTATGATCCTGAAGATGATGGTGTCTGCAACAGCTACACAATCAATGGGATCAGAGGCACGGAATTACGCTATGGCCGCATGCTATTGCAAAATGCTCACGGGCCTGAGACGCAGACACTGACAATTCCGGTGCGGACGGAATACTACAACGGCTCTGCTTTTACTTTGAATGAATCTGACAACTGTACAACTTATGATTCTAGTCGTTTGTCGTTGACGATCAATCTGGCCGATAATGGAACAACAACAGCCTCTGGTAGTGGCTTTCTGGTTTCCGGCTTGGGCAATAATCTGAGTTTGAGCGCCCCAGGAGTTGGTCATGAAGGCAGCGTTGATCTGGAGCTGGATTTGTCGACGGCAACCGGTTTAGGTTTTGAGTGGCTGCAACCGGACGGTAACAACCCCACCGCCAAAGCCACCTTCGGCATCTACAGGGGTAATTCCCGCCTGATCTATATGCGTGAATCGGTGTGGTGATAAATTTAACGAAGAGCTCTGCGCTAAATTTATCCTGATTTCCAAAAAAAAAAGACCCCGCTGGATTTCATCAGCGGGGTCATCACATTAAGCGTTAATCTTTAAACTGCTATTCACACAGATCGATCTTGATATCCCAGTTCTTGATGCGCATAGTGCCGTTCTGGGCCAGATTTTGCTGCATCTTGAAGGCACGGTCAAACAGTTGTGGCTCGTGGCCTACACCTTTGGCCAGACATTCTTTCGTTGCCATTTCCAGATAGTCATTAAGGATCGGCTTGTACTCGGGGTGCGCACATTTTTCGATGATGAGCTTGGCGCGCTCTTTCGGTGCCACGCCACGCAGGTCGGCCAGACCCTGCTCAGTCACCAGAACATCGAGGTCGTGCTCGGTGTGGTCGATGTGCGGTGCCTTGGGAACCACACAGGTGATGCCCAACGGGTCGGTCTTGCTTGGGCGTACTGACGGGCTGTGCATCATCTTGATGTAGCCGTTACGCAGGAAGTCGCCGGAACCGCCAAGGCCGTTGATCATGCGGGTACCACCGACCAGGGTGGAGTTGGCGTGAGCGTAGATGTCAAACTCAACCGGAGTGTTCATGGCGATAACCCCAAGGCGGCGAATTGGTTCCGGCGCATTGGAGATCGACAGGGGACGCAGGACGATCTTGTCAAAATATTTTTCCCAGTTATCAAAGAAGCGGGGGAAACCGGGAGTTTCTGACAGAGACAGAGAGCAGGCCGAAGCAAAGTTCAGGTTGCCACCATCAAAGAAGTCGAGCATGGTGTCTTGCAGAACCTCGGTGTAAACCGACAGATTGGAGAACGGCCCTTTAGCCAGACCACCGACAACAGCGTTGGCGATGGAGCCGACACCGGACTGGAGGGGAAGCAGATTCTCGGGCAGACGGCCCATTTTCACTTCGTGAGCGAAAAACTCCATGATGTGACCGGCGATGGCTTCGGAGGTGTCATCCATATCAGCGAAGGCACGGCCTTTGTCGCGGCGTTTGGATTCAACAACGGCAACAATTCTGTCAGGGTCACAAGGAACATAGGGGGTGCCGATGCGGGTTTGTGCCTGGGTGATCAGGAAGGGCGCCCGATTTGGTGGCTTCTGCTGCATGGCAATATCGTGGATCCCTTCAAAGGAGGGCTGCCCGGTGTTCACTTCGATGATGATTTTGTCACACAGATGCAGAGCTTCAGCAACGATACCGCAGGAGGAGGTCAGGGACAGGCCACAGTCCTCAGTAATAGCTGAGACTTCAACAATACCGATGTCGTAACGACCGTTTTTGGTATAGAAACCATAACCAGCATCTTGCGCAAAATGACCAAGGTGCTTGTCACCCATGCGGATGCGTCCTTCGTTGATCCCCTTGGCGATGTTTTTACCGGTCTGGTAAGGCCAACGACGATCAATCATGTCAAGGGTTGCCCAGCGATCTTCCGTTTCAGCACCAACTGAAGCACCGATAAACAGATTGAACTTCCACTTGCCCTGAAGATTATTGGCTTCGACATGGTCGGCCAGGGCGATTGGCACGGCTTTCGGGTAACCGGCGGGAGTAAATCCGGACCACAGCAGGTTTTGACCTGGTGTGAAAAACTCGATGCATTCTTCTGGAGTCCTTACTTTGCTGAGCAGGGACTTGCGGCGTACACGATCCTCAAGTGTTCCGAATTCGGACATTCTCTCTCCTCCTGTAACGGGAATCAGTGGTGCGACATGCACCAGTTAAAGCGCTGTTAAAACAGTGCTATGCTCAACCATACACGATCTAACATGCTGACTTTAAAAGATAAATGAAATTGCGAGACGGATTTTCAGAATATTTTACAGAATCAGGTGTCCGGCTCGAAAATAACAGCGTTTCTTATATACTGGTGAAGTTCGGCAAGTCAAGGGAAAATCTGGATATCAAGTGTTAAATTATCATTTCTGGTAAAAAAATACCCGGGCCGTTTGGGCGGCTCCGGGCAGACAACTTTTAATATAACCAAGTATAACCAAGGTTCCACTAATCAGGGCTCAGCTTATCTCCCCAAGCAACTTAAAAGCCTTGTCGTAATACATGCTGGCTGGAAACTCCTTAACCAGCTGGGTAAGAATCTGCTGCGCCTCCGTTGTTTGCCCGGCAGCCAGATAGGCGCGCCCAAGAAAATAGAAGGCCTCGTCACGATAGTAGTATTCGGGAAACTGGGTCAGGATATTCTCGAGGCGCTGAATTGCCGGCTGATAGTGTTTGCGTTGCAGATAAAATCTGCCGACATATACTTCGTGGTCAGCCAGTCGGGTTCTGGCTCGTAAAGCCAGCTGTTCCGCCTGGGCGGCATTGGGGTCGTTGGGGTACTTGCGCAAAAACTCTTCGAATGTGTTAAGCGCATTGCGCGTGTTGGTCTGGTCTCGATCGGGTGAAAGGATCTGGCGGTAGTAGCTCTGACCAAGACGGAATAAAGTAGTTGGCGCCCGAAAGTCATCAGGGTAACGGCGCAGAAATTCTTTGTAACTGGTCGCCGCTTCAGGGTAGCGTTCTGCAAGATAGTAGGTCTCGGCTATCTTGAGTTCCGCCAGCATGCTTAATTCAGGGGTATAATAGGCATCACGTACCTGCTCCCAGGCCGGGAGGGCATCTTCCCACAGGCCACGTTCCAGCAGGCGCTCTGCGGATTGGAACAGCTTCTCTGCATTCTGTTCCGGGGTGGGTCGGGAACTGCTGCAGGCGGACGTCAGTATCATCATCAGGATCAGGATAGAGAATTTGAAAAAACCGGTCATGCGGCTAGGCTCCTTGGGTAGTCGAACAACTGACACTGCTGCAACCTACGGAATCTGTAACTTTTTGTCAATGATCTTGCTGGCTGATATTGGCTGATGGGCATTGCTCTCATCCCCTTGTTGACAGGCTCATCCTACTTATTGATAATGACGCCACATTTTTACCGACTGCCGGAATGGCTGATTGCTTATGAAAATACTCTATATCGGACTGTTTGGCGGCCTTGGTTGCATCGCGCGTTATCTGCTGACGATCTGGACGCAGCAACTGGCAGGGCGTGAATTTCCTTACGGAACAGTGCTGGTAAATGTGATGGGATCGTTTCTGCTCGGGTTGCTGCTCACCGTGGGGGTGCGTCAGTTTCCTGTTTCCCCGGATATGCGTCTAGGTTTGGCGGTCGGTTTTCTTGGTGGTTTTACCACCTTTTCGACTTTTTCCTATCAGACCCTGATCTTGCTGGAAGAGGGGAGTCACTGGCCGGCAGTTGCCAATGTTCTGTTTAATGTGAGCTTGAGTCTGGTTGGTGCCTTTGCCGGTGTGCTTGTGGGGCGTCAGCTTGCCTGAAATGGGGAGATCGTTCTTACTGATGAAACAGACTGCAAGCCATCAAAGCAGTTTGAGCCGCATTATCCCCTGGAGTCATGAACTTCTCGCCGAGGTGGTATCTCCTGGTGATCTCGCGGTTGACCTGACCGCCGGTTGTGGCCAGGATACTCTGGCCTTATGGCGGATGGTTGGCGAGCAGGGTCAGGTCGTTGCTTTCGATGTGCAACAGGACGCGCTGATGCAGACGCAGCAACGTTTATCGGCAAGCGGTGCGACGGTGCGAATGGTTGATCGGGGCAACCAACCCTTGACTGAACAACCCGGCGTGGATCTGCTTCATTGCTGTCATAGCCGCTATGCTGACATTCTAGTTAACACTCCCACAGCTATTATCGCAAATCTGGGCTATTTACCCGGTGGTAATCGTCAAATAATAACCCGGTCTGTAACCACTTTGGAAGCATTTCATCAGGCTCTTGCCAGCCTTGCTGTCGGTGGGAGAATGGCGGTTGTGGTTTATCCCGGGCATGCCGGTGGGGGTGAAGAGGCGATTTGTGTCGAGCGCTTTTTTTCCGCCCTCGATAACAGTAACTACGATGTCTTACAGGTTCAGCTACCTAACCGCATCCAGGCTCCCGGCCTGTTGGTCGCCGAAAAAAGAACCGAAATCAGGAGGGGATCATGTTGATCCGTTTACTGCTACTAATTGTTATTGGCTCCTTCAGCTTGTCTGGTTGTGCTGTGACCAGATCTGGGCAGCCTCAGGTCGATGTTAATTCGTCAGTTTCCACCCACGCGAGCGGCTTAACCGCACAACCCGGTGAAGACTTTTTAAATCCAGAGCCCCAAAAGAGCTTTGATAGTGATTTTGACAAGGATTTTGACGATTGGGATGCGCCGGTCAAACTGATTGCTGACCCTTTTGAGCCGATTAATCGGGGGATGTTCTGGGTCAACGACAAGCTCTATTTTTACTTGTTCAAACCATTAGCTCGTGGCTATGGAGCGATTGTTCCACGCCCGGCCCGGGTTTCAGTGAGTAATTTTTTCAATAATGTAACGACACCGGTACGCGTTGCTAACGCCTTGTTGCAACTCAACCTGACCAATGTTGGCACCGAAACCTATCGTTTCATCGTAAACAGTACCATCGGCATTGCCGGGCTGTTCGACCCGGCCACCAGTGTTGCGGAGGTGCGGCGGGCTCCTGCGGATTTTGGTCAGACCCTTGGGAAATACGGTTTCGGCCATGGGTTTTATGTGGTGCTGCCGGTTGTCGGACCTTCCAGCCTGCGCGACGGTACCGGTACTTTTGTTGATTCGTATGCCGATCCTGTTCGCTATGCCGGCCTGGCAACCGAAGATCTTCTTCTGGTCAGGGTGTTCGACTCAACCAACCGATTGTCACTGGATCGAGATACCTATGAGGGGATAAAACGTGATGCCCTGGACCCGTATCTGTTTATCCGGACAGCCTACGCCCAGCGCCGACTGGCACAAATTGGCGAACCGGTTTATAATCTCAATATACTTCAGGCTCCTGTTTTTGATAATGAATTTTTTAACCCTGTGGAATGGTTTAATTTATGGCAATGATGAAAAAAATTATTATCACCATGCTGCTGGTTTTTCCGGCGGTTCCGGTTTTTGCCCAGCCCGACCCGCTCATTGCCGTTGAGTCGATGGTCAATTCGGTTCTTGAGATTCTCGAAAATTCCGATCTGAGTCTGGCAGAAAAAAAAGAACAGGTCAGCGGCCGTGCCCAGCGTTTCCTCAGCATCGAATCCATGTCGCAACGTACCCTTGGGACTTATTGGAACAGTGCCACCCAGGAACAGCGCGATCACTTTACCTATCTGTTTACCCGGATACTTGAAGAAACCTATTTGAACCGTATCGATGATTATAGCGGCGGAACGGTCAGGTATCTGCAGCAGCGCGTCAAAGATGATCGCGCCATTGTTGATACCCTGATTATTGCCGATGAACTTGAATTGCCGGTACAGTACCGCATGGTTTACGAACAGCAGAACTGGCGGGTGTTTGATATTGTGATTGATGGCGTCAGCCTGATCTTGAACTACCGCGCCAGTTACGCAGAGATCATCCGCAGCCAGGGTTATGACGGCCTCTTCCGCTTGATGGAAGAGCGAGTCACAGACATGTCGGCAAGCTGAATCGGCGCGACTGAACGCTTATAGGTCTCAGCAGAAGGCACAATCCAGCTTTTTGGGTTGTGCCTTCTGCTGTTTTCTCTTGCCCTTGCTGACGCGGCCCTGTATGGCCGCTTTTCTGACATTAAGTCAGCGCTCGCTACGCTTCGAATC
>RRYU01018109.1_pt1 | contig 42044 bp, 31 predicted proteins | sample 2162651 | NCBI WGS metagenome assembly RRYU01 (sample SAMN10267283, study PRJNA491782) | microbial mat metagenome | isolation source: biomat in the production well | place: Japan: Minami-Kanto gas field, natural gas well KTG3 | collected 2017-06
CCCCCCCGCCATCATGATGGTCGGGATCGCGAGGAGAAAGGAGAATCTGGATGCGGCCTTGCGGGTCAGTCCGAGCATCAGCGCAGCCGTGATGGTGATCCCCGAGCGCGAGGTTCCGGGGATGATGGCGACCGCCTGCATGAGTCCGATGATCAGCGCATCCTTCCAGCCCACGCTGTATTCATCACGGATGCGCTTGCCGCTGCGGTCGGCGTACCAGAGCAGCAACCCGAAGCCGATGCTGGTTCCCGCGATCACCAATGCGACCAGTGTCGGATCCTCGCGCAAAAACTCCAACACTGACTTGAGCGGCAGACCCAAAGCCAGCACCGGCAGTGTCGCGATGATGATCATCCAGCCCAACCTGGCGTCGGGCTGATCGAAGCGGCGGGTACGCAGCGACTGCAGGACGGCGACCGTCATGGCGGCGATCTCGCGCCTGAAATAGAGCATGACCGCGCCGAGCGCCCCGATATGGACCGCGACATCGAAGGCGAGGCTCTGCAGCTCGTACCCGAACAGGAGCGGTGTCAGGATCAGATGACCGGAGCTCGAGATCGGCAGGAACTCTGTGATGCCCTGGACGAAAGAGAGGAGGAGGATCTGCAGCGTATCCAATGAAGGGAGCTCGCGGGGCTGAATTGCGCGATTATACCCACCTTGTCCTCAACGTCTTACGAATGGTCGATGCGTCAGGGTCCCTCGTACGTCGACCATTCCGACGTCGGGGGCAAGGTCTGCCGGGCAACGGCGGCGACATAGCCTGCCTCGGGAATACAGTGGCTGATGCTGGGTGGGCGCGCGTGCGGCGGTCTTGGTCGGAAAAGCCCGCGGCCGTCGGCCTTGGCATCCGCTTCCAAGGCAGTCCATGCGCGATAAAAGTGTCCGAGCCGGTCAGGCTCCTCCACGGTCTGAATCGCATCGACGACATCCGCGGAGAACATGCGCTCAGCCACGGCTTGGATGTCATGCCGCGGGCGGATCCACTCGCAGTCCACGCCCAGCTCGGCGTCCGGTCCCCTGCCCGCGGAGACGGCCAACAGCGCCAGATCGCCGCTAGTCGTCAGGTTGAAGGAGAGTTGGCCCAACTCGGGTGGAAGGTTCGGTTTGCCGGCAGGACCCCGCTCGAAACGGATCGCGCGCGGTGACGCATCCAGATAGCGGGAAAGGATCAGCCGCAGCCCTGCCTGAGCGCGGACATATCGGTCGCGATGGGGCGCGTGGCGCATCCGCAGTGCGCGCTCGCGTTGCCCCTCAGGGAGCAGGGTCATGCAGAATGCCGGATCGGCCCCGAGATCGTGGGTGCGAATCCGCCAGAGGTGCAGATCGCCCGGGCGAAGATCGGGCCTTGACGGTGCCTCTTGCCAATCGATGCGCTCGCCGGTGCTCTCGCTCATGGGCAGTGCCTTATCATGGACATTCGTTGTGACCTTGATCCAGGATCTTCCTATAATTCGTCAATCGCCGGCAACGGCGTTGTGAGGGTCCCGGCGTCGTCGAATCGGATTGAATGTCGCGTCGGATCATCCAGCCCGCTACAGGAGGCGATGGCCTTGCAGACCCTGGATCATTGTCGTGTCGAGGCGCGCATCGAAGCCGTCTGTCAGAAAGGCTGCAGCGAGGTCAGGCGGGACATCGCCGCCTTGGAATCGGGCCTGCGCTTGCCCGAGACGGAGGATTTGAGCGAGGATGAGCTGCGTCTCGTCCTCAGGGAACTGAAGCAGATCATGGCCGTCTACGGCGACGCCTGCCGGCTACCGCACCCCTGATTCTCTGTCGACACCTTTAGGACGACCTGTCGCCCCGGGCATCCTGCCCGCCCGCATCCCTTCATCAGCCGTACCGGAATCCAGCCCGCATGATCAGCATCACCCAGACGCTCAGCCAGGAGCTTGCCGCTCGCCCGGATCAGGTCGAGGCAGCGATTCGGCTGTTGGACGAAGGCGCAACGGTGCCCTTCATCGCCCGTTACCGCAAGGAGGCCACCGGCGGTCTCGACGACACCCAGTTGCGCCTCCTCGAGGAGCGTCTGGCCTACCTTCGTGAGCTGAACGAGCGTCGCGCGACCGTCCTAAAGAGCATCGAGGAGCAGGGGAAGCTGACGCCGGAGCTCCAAGGCGAGATCCTCGGCGCCGAGACAAAACAGCGGCTGGAAGACCTGTATCTACCCTTCAAGCCGAAACGCCGCACCAAGGCCCAGATCGCTCGCGAGGCGGGTTTGGAGCCTTTGGCCGATGGGTTGCTCGCCGACCCGAGCGAGGCCCCGGAATCGCGCGCAACGGCCTTCGTCGATGCAACGAAGGGCATTGAGAACGGCGCCGCCGCACTGGAGGGTGCGCGTCAGATCCTGATGGAGCGTTTCGCCGAGGATCCAGCGCTGACCGGCCGCCTGCGCGATCTGCTCTGGAAGCAGGCCATCCTGGTGTCGCGGGTCATCCAGGGTCAGGAAGAGGAGGGCAGCAAGTTCTCGGACTATTTCGACTATCGCGAGCCGCTGGCGCGGATTCCCTCGCATCGCGCCCTGGCCTTGTTTCGCGGCCGCAACCAAGGCGTCCTGCATCTGGAGCTGCTCGCGGGCGAGGGAGAGGATCCGGATGCCGTCTATCGGGGTCTGGTCGCCTCGTGTTTCGGGGTGAGGCAGGCTGGACGCCTCGCCGACGACTGGCTGATCGAGACGGTGCGCAAGGCCTGGCGGATCAAGCTGCTCACCCGGCTCGAGCTGGAGCTCAAGGGACGACTGCTCGATGCCTCGGAAGAGGAGGCGATCCGCGTCTTTGGGCTCAACCTCAAGGCGCTTCTGCTGGCCGCCCCGGCGGGTCGGCTGCCCACCCTGGGTCTGGACCCCGGACTGCGCACTGGCGTCAAGGTCGCCATCGTCGACGGCACGGGCCGGGTCGCGGCGACCGACACCATCTATCCCCATGTCCCCAAGAACCAGTGGGATGCCTCCATTGCTCGGCTCGCCCTGCAGTCCAAGACCCATGGGGTCAAGCTCGTCAGTATCGGAAACGGCACCGGCTCGCGCGAGACCGATCGACTGGTGCGCGAGCTGATTCAGCGTCATCCCGAGCTGGGGCTGCGCTCGCTCGTGGTCAGCGAGGCCGGCGCGTCGGTCTACTCGGCCTCCGAATTCGCCTCCAGGGAGCTGCCCGAGCTGGATGTCTCGCTGCGCGGGGCGGTCTCCATCGCGCGACGTCTCCAGGATCCGCTCGCCGAGCTGGTCAAGATCGAGCCTAAGGCGATCGGGGTCGGCCAATATCAGCACGACGTCAATCAGACGCGGCTCGCGCGCGCCCTGGACACCGTTGTCGAGGACTGCGTGAACGCGGTCGGGGTCGACCTGAACACCGCCTCCGTGCCCCTATTGGCCCAAGTCTCCGGGCTCAATCGGAGTCTGGCGGAGAACATCGTGCAGTTCCGGGAGAGCAACGGGGCCTTTCCGAACCGCAAGCGCTTGATGGCAGTGCCGCGTTTCGGTGAGAAGGCGTTTCAGCAAAGCGCTGGATTTCTCCGGGTGCGTGACGGCGATGAGCCTTTGGATGCCTCGGCTGTGCATCCCGAGGCCTATCCGGTGGTGCGCAGCATCCTGGCCGAGATGGGCAAGCCGATCGACGCAGTGATCGGCGACAGCGCGACCTTACGCCGTCTGGATCCGGCCCGCTTCACGAACGAGCGGTTCGGTCTGCCGACCGTCAAGGACATCCTCGTGGAGCTCGAGAAGCCCGGACGCGATCCGCGCCCCGAGTTCAAGACCGCGCAGCTCAAGGAGGGCATCGAGACACTCAAGGACCTCAAACCAGGAATGATCCTGGAGGGAACCGTCACTAACGTGACCAACTTCGGCGCCTTCGTGGACGTCGGTGTCCACCAGGACGGTCTCGTTCACATCTCGGCGATGGCCGATCGTTTCGTCAAGGATCCGCATGCAGTGGTCAAGTCGGGCGATCTGGTCAAGGTCAAGGTGATGGAGGTTGACCTGGCGCGCAAACGTATCGCACTCAGCATGCGTCTCGGTGACGTCGCGACGGAGCGCATCGAGGGCGATGCCGGAGTCCTGCGCCCCGACACGAGGGTGGCGCGCCCGAAGGGACAGATCTCGCCCCAAGCGTCTGCTCGCCCTCGCGATCTGCGATCTGTCGTGGACGGGCGAGCCCCGGCGCGGTCTCGCCAGACGGGCAAGGGCGAGACACCGGCACTCGACCAGCCTGGGGCCGGGGGTGCGATGGCGGACGCCTTCGCGAAGGCCAAGCGCCGCTGAGATGGCGCAGGGGATGGCGCAGGGGATGGGGTAGGGCGATCGAGTCGGAGATGAGCCGCTCGTCCGCGTCCGATCCCTTGCGTGTGCGACTCTACCGCGCCGTGTCTCCAATCCATGGGCAGGGCTGCTTCGCGAAGATTTCATTCGAGCGCGGCGACCACATCGGCACCTATCAGGGTCCTGAGGTGGAGAAGGACGGGACCTACGTCCTCTGGATCTATGATTCCGAGGGCAACGTCCTGGCTGGTCGTGAAGGTCGCAATCTCCTGCGCTGGCTCAATCACAGCGAGCACCCGAATGCGGAGTTCGACGGCTTCGATCTCTATGCCAGACGTACCATTGCGGCTGACGAGGAGATCACCTTCGATTATCGCGGCGTCTGCTGACCGATTGCTTTGGTCTCCGCCTGCCCCGACACTACCAGTCCTCGAAGTCATCCGCGAGTCCCCGTGAAGCGCCTTCTCCAGTTTTTGCTCCCCGTCCTGATCCTCGCCGTCGGTATCGGAGTGTTTCAGTATCTCAAGCAGACCCGCCCCGAGCGCCCCGTCGCGGAGATCCGCGAGCGCGTCTGGCGAGTCGATGCGGAGACCGTCGAGCCACGCCGACTCGCCCCCAGTCTGGAGCTCTATGGCAGTGTCCAGACACCGAATCTGCTGCGCGCAGCCGCGTCGGCACCGGCTCGCGTCGCCCGCGTGCTGGTGCGCGAGGGCGATCGGGTCGAATCCGGCCAGCTCCTGGTCGAGCTGGATCCTCGCGATTTCAGCCTGCGTCTCGCTCAGGCACAGGCTCAGCTCGATGAGCTCAAGGCACAGCTGGAGAGCGAGCGCACCCGGCATCGGTCCGATTTGGCTGCGCTCGAGCATGAGCGGAAGCTGCTCGCCATTGCCGAGGACGGCGTGCAACGTGCTTCGCAGCTCACCCGGCAACGGGTCGGCTCGCAGACCGACCTGGATCTCGCCGAGCAAGAGATGGCGCGCCAAGCCCTCTCGGTCAGCAACCGAGAGATGAGCATCGCCGACTTTCCTGCGCGCGAGCGCGCTCTGACGTCGAGGCTCGACAGTGCCAGCGCGCGCTTTGAGGAGATCGCACTGGAGCTCGAGCGGGGGCGGGTGATGGCGCCCTACGATGCGATCATCGCCACGGTCTCGGTCACGCCCGGCGACCAGGTCCGCAAGGACGACGTCCTCTTGACCCTGTATGCCATCGATAGTCTCGAGATCCGTGCCCGGATCCCGGCACCCTTCCAGAGCGAGTTGACCGAGGCGCTCGATACCCTGGGCCAGCTCCCGGCGATCGCCATCGTCGGCGATCGCAGACTGCCTCTCTCGCTCGATCGACTGGCCGGCGAGGCGAGTGCCAGCGGAATCGATGGACTCTTCGATGTCGAAGACGAGGCCGGGCTTTTGCGCGCCGGGCAGATGGTCTCGCTGCGTCTGGAGCGCCCGCCTCGGGACGACGTGGTGCCGGCACCGTTCGGGGCAGTCTATGGCGGCGACCGGGTTTATAAGTTGGTGGAGGGTCGGATGACGGGTGTGCCGGTGCGCACGCTCGGGAGTTGGTTCACCGAGACGGGCGAGGAGCGCCTTCTGGTGCAGGCGTCCGGGCTCGCCACCGGGGATCGGCTGATCGTGACCCACATGCCCAATGCGATCGATGGCTTGCGCGTGGAGACAGTGCAGTGAAGGACGGTCGACCCGCCAAGGTTAAGGCGATCAAGGGTCATCAGAACGATATCATCGGTCTCTTCGCCCATCACAAGGTCGCGGCCAACCTCTTGATGGCGGTCATGATCCTCAGCGGGATCTTCGCCCTCGACCGTCTGAACGTGCAGTTCTTTCCCAGCTTCGATCTGGATCTGGTCACGGTCCGGGTCGTCTGGACCGGCGCGAGCGCCGAGGACGTGGAGGAGGGCATCACCAATCCGCTGGAGCAGCGCCTGCGCTCGATCGACGGGCTGCGGAAGATGACATCCACCTCGGCACAGGGCATCGCCTCGATCACGCTCGAGCTCAGCGAGGGTATCGACCCCTTATTGGGCCTGGATCAGGTCCGCCGACTGGTCGACGACTTCCGCAATTTCCCGCAGGACGCCGAGAAGCCGGAGGTCGCGCTGGTCACCCGCTACGAGTCCGTGGCACGGGTCATCCTGACCGGGCTGGAGCGTCCGGACGAGCTGCGACATCTGGCCCGACGCTTCGAGTCCGAGTTGCTGGAGCGCGGCATCGACAAGGTCGACATCCGCGGTCTTCCGCCCGAGGAGATCAGTATCCAGGTGGACCAAGCGCGGCTCGAAGAGCTGGGGCTGGGGCTACCGGAAATCGGCGAGCGGATCGCCGCCTTCAGTCGCGATATCCCGGCCGGCGCGATCGGACGCGGCGAGGCAACCCGCGAGCTGCGCAGCCTCGATAAAAGCCGCGACGTGGTCGAGTTCGCTCAGCTGCCGATCAGGACCGAGGAGACCCTCAACCTCCAGCTCGGCGACATCGCCGAGATCGAACGGGTCCCGCGCGACGCGACCCTGCGGCTTTCGATGAACGGCAGTCCGGCGGTCGAGATGGTGCTGCAGCGGGCGGAAACCGGCAACTCGCTCGCTGCCGCCAAGGTGCTCGACAACTGGCTCGAGGAGACCCGCCCTCTGCTTCCGCCGGGTGTGGAGCTGTTGGTCTACGACGCATCCTGGGAGTTGATCCGGGATCGCATCATGCTACTGGTGACCAATGGGGCCGGCGGTCTCATCCTGGTGGTCGGGATCCTCTTCCTGTTCCTGAGTGGTCGGGTCGCTTTCTGGGTCGCCTGGGGCATCCCGGTCTCCTTCCTGGCGACCCTCTTCATCCTCTATATTGCCGGCGGCAGCATCAACATGATGAGCCTCTTTGCGCTCATCATGGCGCTGGGCATCATCGTGGATGACGCCATCGTGGTCGGCGAGGATGCCATGGCCCATCATCAGATGGGCGAGGATCCGCTGCTGGCGGCCGAGGGTGGGGTGCGCCGGATGCTGGCCCCGGTGGTCGCCTCGTCACTGACCACCATTGCCGCCTTCCTGCCCCTCATGCTGGTCGGCGGGGTGATCGGAAACATCCTGAATGTCATTCCGTTCGTGATCATCGCGGTGATCCTGGCGGCACTCCTGGAAAGCATGCTGGTGTTGCCCGGTCATCTGCGCAGCGCCTTCATTCATTCACACAAGGTCACGCCGGAGTCGCTCCGGGGCAAGCTGGACCGCGGCTTCGAGCGATTCCGCGAGGGCATTTTCCGCCCCTTGGTCACCCTGGCTGTCCATTATCGCTTCTCGACCATCGCCGGCGCGGTGGCGACACTGATCATCGCCATCGGTCTGGTGGCCGGCGGGCGACTCGGCTTCGTCTTCTTCCCGACACCCGAGGGCCAGATCATCACGGCGAATGCGACCTTCGTCGCCGGCACACCACGGCGCCAGGTGGATGCCTTGCTCGAGCAACTCGACCGGACGCTTTGGGAGACCGAGCAGTCATTCGACCAGGGCAAGTTGGTCAACATCGCCATCGCGCTCCACGGCTCAAAGGCGGACAGCAGCGGCTCCTCGGCCGACCAGCTGGGCGCACTGCAGGTCGAGCTGATTGCCCCTGACGCGCGGGACGTGCGGAATGAAGAGTTCATTCGTGCCTGGCGCGAACGCATCGAGCTGCCGGCCGGTCTCGAGGGATTCAGCATCGCCTCGCGGCGCGCGGGTCCGCCCGGTCGCGATCTCACGGTTCGGCTCTTCGGCGGGGACGCGGACACCCTCAAGGATGCGGCGCTCGACATCTCGGAGGTGCTCAAGGGGCTCGCGGGTGTCTCGGCGGTCGAGGACGACATGGCCTTCGGTCGCGAGCAGGTCATCTACTCGCTGACACCCGCGGGGAAGGCGTTGGGCCTGTCGGTCGCCGAGCTGGGCCAACAGCTCCGCACCGCCTTCGACGGTCAACTGGTACAGATCTTTCAGGACGGCGCGGACGAGGTCGAGGTCCGGGTCAAGCTGCCTCGGGTCGAGCGCGAACGGCTGGGCAGTCTCGAGCGTCTCAATGTCCGATTGGCCGACGGCACCTCCGTGCCCCTGACGACGGTCGCCCAATGGCGAACTCAGCGCGGTTTCGAGATCCTGCGTCACGCCGAGGGCAAGCTCGCGGTGGAGATCTCCGCGGATGTCGACTCAGATGTCAACAATGTCGGCGCCATCATCGAGGGCTTGATCGAATCCACCCTGCCCGAACTCCAGGCCGCTTACGGCATCAACTATTCATTCGAGGGCCGATCCGCGGATCAGCGCGAGACCTTCAGCGACATGCGCAAGGGGCTGGTGCTGGGCCTCATCCTCATCTACATCATCCTGGCCTGGGTCTTTGCCTCCTACGGCTGGCCACTCGTGGTCATGGCGGCGATCCCGTTCGGACTTACGGGCGCACTCTTCGGTCACTGGTTGATCGGCATCGACGTTACCATCCTGTCGCTGTTCGGGATGTTCGGTCTGTCCGGGATCGTGATCAACGACTCGATCATCCTGGTCAAATTCTATCAGGAGCTCCTCGACCAAGGGGTCGCCAGCCGCGAGGCGCTCATCGAGGCCGCCTGTCAGCGCCTGAGGGCGGTCCTGCTGACCTCCTTGACCACCATTGCCGGCCTGACTCCACTGTTGTTCGAAAAGTCTGTCCAGGCGCAATTCCTCATCCCCATGGCCACCTCGATCGCCTTCGGCCTGGCGTTCGCGACCCTGCTGATCCTGCTCGTGATCCCCGCCATGCTCTCCATCCACGACAGTCTGCACGAACGCCTGGGGCGGCTGTTGCGGCCAAGCCCGGTGTAGACGACGCATCAGCACCGAGCGTTTGTTGCAGCGAGACGCGGCAATCTCGATCAAGCCAAGGCGACTATGAGTGCTCGCGCGCCTGCTTGCGCCTGAGCGCGTCATCTCGGGCATCGTCGATTTCTCGCATGATGCTGTCGAGATCGGCTTGTTTATTCGTGCCTTTGAAATGCCCGGTCAATTTGATGCCCGGTTTCAGAACGCCGGTCTCGTAGATGTACCAGATCTCTTTGCCATAGCTGGTGGCAAGCAGCTCGGGGGCAAACTGGCCGAAATAGGCGGCCAGATTGGCGACATCCCGCTCGAGCATCCTGGCGGCATTGTTGTTGGCCGCGGCATCGACTGCTTGGGGTAGGTCGATGATCACTGGACCCTGCGCATCGACGAGGATATTGAATTCCGAGAGGTCACCGTGGATCAGACCGCCGCAGAGCATCTTGACCACTTCCTGAATCAGGGCCTCGTGGTACACCAGCGCCTGCTCGCCGGTCAGCTCGAGGTCGTTGAGCCGGGGCGCTGCCAAACCCTCATCGTCGGTGACCAGCTCCATGAGCAAGACGCCGTCGATGTAATGATAGGGCTGCGGAACACGCACACCGGCGGCGGCTAGACGGTACAAGGCATCGACCTCGGTATTCTGCCAGACGTCCTCTTGCTGTTTGCGTCCGTACCGAGAGCCTTTCTCCATCGCACGAGCCTGTCGGCTATTCCGCACCTTTCGGCCTTCCCGATACAAGACCTGTTTATGAAAGCCACGTTGATTGGCGTCTTTGTAAACCTTGGCGCACCGAATCGACCCGTTGCACTGCACGACATAGACAGCGGCCTCCTTTCCGCTCTTGAGCGGGCGGATCACCTCGTCGATCAGACCCTCGTGCACCAGCGGCTCGAGACGTTTGGGAGTCTTCATACAGGCTATCGCGGTCCAGCGGGCGCTTGCAGTTTGCGTGGGATATCGCCCGGATCTCAGAGCTTGGACTCGAGCGCGGGTGTGACCGTTTCGAAGGATGCCGCTCTGAAACCAGGGGTGGCCTCAATGTGTCGCAGCGCATGCTGGGCCCCGCCGAAGATGTCGCGGGTGATGATTCTGAGCGCATCCAGCCAAGAGACGGATGTCTCGCAGGCCTTGGGTGGATGATCCGTGTCACGACAGGCCGTCACCGTCTTGCCGTCGCTGATGAAGTGCATGCCCGGAAGTGGCCTGATGGCCGCCGAGTCGGCGACAGGGGCGGTGAGGGCCATGATCGAGGGGCGCTCGTCGCCTAAGAGACGGAGCAACAGGCCCGGCAGTTGATAGAGTGGCAACTCGCCAACGTTCAGGACGCCACGGCGCCCGTCGATCACGACGATCGGGGTTGCCACCAGGGTGCGGAACATCTCGTCGCTGAATTCGGCGCGCTCGGATGCAAGGAGGCCCGATTCCCTGAATCCGCCGAACTGGTTCCCAAGCGCAGGGAGATGATCGCCGAAAAGCACCACCAGCCCATCCGGGTCGAGCCGGCGCAACTCGCGCAGGAATTCCATCAACTCTCGCGACTTGTAGTACATGGTATTGGCGAACGCCTCGACCGTCCCGTGACCCTCGGCGGCGCTGATGACCTTCGGTCGTTGCTCGTTGAGCGGATAGGGAAGATGTCCGAAATAGGTGAGGACATAATTGAAGACAGGTGCCGGACCTTGCAGTTGCGGACCCAACCGATCGAGGACCTGACGATAGAGGGATGCGTCGCTCAGGAAATTTCGGTTCATGTCGTCCCGCTCGAAATCGGCATCCGACCAATAGGTGTCGAAACCGATCCGGTTATAGGCGTTGACCCGATTCCAGAAGGACGCCGCGTTGGGATGCGACGCGAACGACCGGTAGCCGGCGCTCGCCAGATGTCGCGGCAAACAGGGCACTGTGCGGCGCAGTCCACCCTCGAAGAAGACGTTATCGCGCTCCACGGGAAAGCCGCAGAGGATTTCGAACTCGGTATTGGCCGTGTAGCCGCCGAAGACCGGCGCCAAGGCGTGTGAATGGCCGGCGGTCGCCCAAAGCGAGCGGAAATCCGGGTCGAACGGGTCGGCCGAAAGCTCCGAGGCGGTCAGCAACGTCGGATCCCAAAAGGATTCCAGAACGATCATATGCAGATTGCGGTCAGGCCGGTTTGCCCCGGCGACCTTGATAAGCTCGCGCGGGGTCGAGGCGCCGAGCCGATCCAGTGCGCGGGCGACCTCCTGCATCGTCGGCGCGGGCTCACGGCGGGCGCGGCTGCGAACACCTTCCTGCAACAGGTGCACCGGTAGCCCGCGGGCATCATAGTTGCCGCGTTGATTCCAGACCGAATTGCCGAACTCTTTGTCCAGCGCCTGGCTCGCCGACTCGGGGAAGGCTACAAGGAGTCCCACTGCAAGGCCGATGACGCCGAGACTGGCCCATGACGAGACCTTGCGCCAGGCGACCATCCACCAGAGGAGCAGCGCGGGCAAAGCAACCATCGCAATGGCCCCGAGCAGTTGCCAACCATCAAGTAGGAGAAACATGTTCTTCGCTGCCACGAAATCGTCCGGCATCAAGGGGCCGCCGAGGATCGAGATCTTGAGGGCATTGCCCAGGGTGAGCGTGGTGAACAAGGCCGCGGCCCCGAGCATGAAGCGGGGGAGGCTACGCGCCATGCCGAAGAGCAGTGCGCCGATCACGAGATGTGCGATCAAGTCCTGTCGAACGGCCTGTGCTCCGGGTTTGACGTCGAACAAGAGATTCATCGTGCCCTGGGCCAGGTAATACCAGACCACCACGAAGAGCATGGCAGTGCCCCATGATAGGACGCGGTGGCGCTCGAAAAAGTCAGAGAGTCGAGTCATGAAATCACACAGGGATAAAGGGTGATATGTCCGGATGGCGGCTCATTTGACCGAGGCTGACATCCAGCGTTCATCGCATCTTCGTCAAAGTGTAATCGCTGAGACAGTCTCTCGCCAAATCAGGGTCTTGACCATGCTTTCAGGAGCAGCGCATTCAGGCGATGAATGCGGGGCAAGACCCGGGATGTTTGTGCCGTCAGCCGCACGCCCGGGGCCGATTTCGGGGCGCTTCAGGCGGGCGGGCGAGGGGATTGGCCTGGCGGTCCAGACCAGGTGGGCTGGGATGGGACGCTGCGGTGGTCCCATGAGGGCAGGATCCTTTGTGATCGGGGCGCCGGGGATGTCCAGGTCATCGAGCAGTGCACCCGGCCAAGCACTAAATCCATTGAGGACTGCCGCCGGGACAAAAGGTCAGGCGCTCGAAGGCGCGATTTCCGTGCAGGGCCCTGCCCTGGCAAAGGATCCTCAAATGTCCCCGGAGGCGACGGGGTTCGGGCTCATCGGCATGCGGCCGGGACTCGACGCCTCGACAGAACAACACTGCCGGCCCGTCGCCTTCCTTGGCCACGGCGGATCAACGAGCACGAGATTGCCGACCTGGATCAGCGTCCGGAGATGCGCTTCGCGTTTCCGATCAGCTCGTCGATCTCGCGCTCTGCCTCGGCCCAGTCATCAACCTCATGTCCGGGAGCAAAATTGCGCTTCTCGGCCCGATAATAGGCTGCCTCGTGGACCATGTGCTGACGCTCCTCGTCAGACACGTTGGCAAGCGATTGAAGGCTGATTCCTTTGCCTTCGAGCTGAGCCGACCCGGTGCCGGCGGTCTTGGGCGCCACTTGTTTCGATCGAGGTGTGGCCGTCGATGTGTTGGCCGCCGTGCCCGGCGGCTTCGGGGCAGTAGCTGAACGGGACGGGGCGTCGGGCGCCTTCTTCGTCGGTGCCGTCTTCAACGCGCTGGCGGCCGCTCGGACCGGGCCCGGTCCGGGGGCCGCTGCCTTTAATCCGGCATCCTGCCCGGTGGTGCTCGTCTTGGTGACCGTTTTCTTGGTCACGGTCTTCTTCGCGACTGTCGTCTTCGTCTCTGCGGCTGTCCTGGGTGCCGTCTTCTTGGTTACGATTGTCTTGTCGTCGGCCATGTCACTCGCTCGCCTCATGGATTCTGGTGTGGTCTCTAAGGGGAAATTCTCAAGCCCCGTCGGTCATGCGACCTCTTGATTCAGAACCGAGTTTCCATCGGATGAAACACTGATAAGGATACACGGGATTAGCCCATCTGCGTTAAGAACTGACGCACGGATGTCTCGGTGCCGATCATTCCGATCTGAGCGCCTGTGCCGGATCCGCGTTGGACGAGCGGAAAGCGGGGTAGACCCCGGCTAGTAAGGCAGCCACCCAGGCGATCAGCACGCCGGAGATCAGGGTCATGGGCGGGATGCGCATCTCCATGGTCCAGCCGAACGAGCGCAGGTTGACGACCTGGATCAGGAGGTCGGCCATCACCAGTCCGAGCGGAATGGCCAGCAGACCTGCCGAGAGCCCCAGAATGGATGTCTGAGTCAGGACCAGAAGGGTGAGCTCTCGCCGAGTCATGCCGGTGGCACGCATGATCGCATAATCCCGACGTCGCTCAAGCTCAAGCGCCATCAATGCACTCAGCACGCCGACGAAAGCAACGCCGATGGCCAACAGACGGAGGATGTGGGTGATCGCGAAGGTCCGGTCGAACACCTCCAGCGACTGCTCCCGGATCTGCTCGTTGAGACTGACATGGACGGGTACGTCCAGCGCTTCGGTCAGGTCGCGGACGCGCTCGAAAACACTGGAGCGATCCGCCCCATCTTGCACCATGATGCCCATCGATGAGAGCGCATGGTCCTCCCAAAGCTCTGAATACAGGTCACGGGTCATCACCAACATGCCTGCGTCCGAGCCGTAGTCGCGAAAGACTCCGCCGATCTCGAATCTGCGCCAGCCCAGGGTGGTGAAGAGCTCAACCGAGTCGCCGACGCCGACCGCGTGATGGTACGCGTAGGGCTCGGAGGCCAGAATCATGTCACCCGCCTCGAACCTTCGCCACAGATCGGGCCCTGTACCTGGTTTGAAGCTGAACCCGCTTGGGCTGACAGAGGACGAGGTCAAGCCGAGGAGGAGTACGGCTCCGGTGCTGGCCTCGGCCCGCACGCTCCTGGCGAGACTGATCTCGCCGATACCCTCGAGCGCAAGCAAGCGTTCTGCGAGCTCGGCCGGCAACTCGCCGTCGGCCCGATTCCCGGTCTGAGATGGCGCGGCGACATAGATGTCGCTTTGCAGGGTGTTGTCGAGCCAGACGATCAGGCTGCTTCGGAAGCTATCGATCATGACCCCAACCCCGAGGGTCGAGGAGATGGCAATCGTCAGCGCAGCGGCTGCGATGCCGGTGCGTGTGATGGAGGCGGCGACACCGCGGGCTGCAAGCAAGGCCGGGATTCCCCCGATCGGTCCGATGACGCGCGTCAGTCCGAGCGCGATCAGGCGCAGCAAAGCCGGTACGCAGAGGCTGAAGCCCAGGATCAGGATCAGGATCGCCACGAACCCGAGTCCGAGCGAGCGGCTCGGCAGCTGAGCCGCCGACCAGCCGATCACCAGCAGGGTCAGTCCGAGTGCAGCCAGCCAGATTACCCAGCGCTGTCCGCGGCGCTCCAGACTGTTTGCGCGGAGCACATCACGCGGCTGGGCCCGGGCCGCCTCGAGGGCAGGCCCGAGTGCGGCGATCAAAGTAATGAGAAGACCGACACCAATTCCTTTCAGAAGGGATGCGGGTGTGATGAAGAGCTCGCGCACGGTGAGCGTGAAATAGATGTCGTTGATGGTGCGTGTGACGAGTTGCAGCAGACCCCAACCGGTCAGGATGCCCAGTGCCAAACCGAGCAAGGCGCCGGCCAGAGCGAAGGCCATGGCCTCGGACAGCACCAGCGCGAAGAGTCGTGTGCGTGTGCAACCGAGGGTCCGCAACGAGCCGAGCAAGCTGCGACGCTGAAGAACGGCGAAGGTCATGGTGTTGTAGATGATGAATCCACCTACCAGCATCGCGAGCAGGCTCATGGCGGTGAGATTGGTGCGGAAGGCGCGAGTCATCTGGCGCAGCGTCTCGCTGCGCTGCGCGGCTTCGACCAGCCGAAGGCCTGCCGGGAGCCCGTCGGCCAGCTCCTGAGCGCGTTCAGGCGTCAGGACCAGATCGACCCGGTCGATGACGCCGAGACGGTCGGTGATCTCTTGGGCGGTCGCGATGTCGGCGATCGCGAGACCTTCGAAGCCGCTGGGCTGATTCGAGGTCGGGTCCAAGACCAGATCAGAGCTCAGGATGCCGACCAGCTCGGCCGAGACCTCACGGTCGCCGACTCGCAGCGGTACCGGATCCCCCGGCGTGACACCGAGCCGCCGCGCGTCGCTCGCGCTCAGGAGCAGGGTGCCGGGTTGTGAGAGAAGTCGGATCAGCGACGGGCCCTCGACCGACAGCCCGGTCCCCCTCAGGGTGGAAAACGCCAGGAGGTCGAGCCCCAGCAGCGTGAAGGTGCCATCCCCGATCCGCACCGTTGCCTCGATCACGGGTGAGGCATCGGCGAGCGCCCGATCGAGCCCTGGCCCAAGTTGGCGACGCAAATCGACATAGACCGCTTCCGGGATACCCCCGGCGGCCGATTCGATCTGATGGGTTGCCCGCCCGGCCACCCGTTCGATCGACAGGTCGAACGCCCGTCGGGCACTCTCGTTGGCGATGTCCACCGCGATCACGACCGCGACGCCCAAGGCGATACCCAGAATGGACAGACCGGACTGCCAGCGATGACGGGCCAGATATCGCAGGCTGGCGCGGCCGAGAACCGGGATCACCAGGCGAGGTCCCGTGCAGAGTCGACCAGGTTGCCCTTGTCGAGGGTGAGCACCCGATCCGCGATCCGCGAGACCGCAAGGCTGTGGGTCACCAGGACCAGTGTTTGGCGACGATCGGCAAAGAGCTCGGAGAGCAGGGCAAGGATCTGCTCTCCGGTCTCGACGTCCAGGTTGCCGGTCGGCTCGTCCGCGAGCACCAGGGCCGGGGCGTGGATGAGTGCACGACCGATGGCGACACGCTGCTGCTCGCCGCCGGAGAGCTGGTCCGGGAAGGCATTGGCTCGGCCGTCCAGCCCCAGCCGCTCGAGCATGGCACGGATTCGGGGCATGGCCCTAGCGAGCGGAGTCCCGTTGAGCTCCAGAGGCAGCGCAAGGTTCTCGGCGACCGTCAGGGTCGGAATGAGATTGAAAAACTGATAGATGAAGCCGACGTGGCGTCGCCGCAGCAGCGTCAGGTGAGGCTCGCCGAGTGTGGAGAGTTTGTGCCCCATCACCTCCACCTGTCCTCCGTCTGGGCGATCGATACCGGCGAGCAGGTTGAGCAGGGTCGACTTACCTGAGCCGCTGCGGCCAAGCAGGGCGACGCACTCACCAGGCTGGACGTCGAAGTTGATCCCCACGAGAACCCTGTGCTCAGTCGTCCCCTCGCCCTCGCGATAGAACTTGTAGAGATCCCGGATTCTCAGCACCGGGTGCTCGATCGACGGCGATGTCACGACAGCCATCGCACGAGGTAATAGAGCCGCTGCCCCTCGGACGAGCTGGATGGCCCGTAGACGACCGCGGGGTAGAGATGCCGCCCCGGATTCGCAGCCCCCAGCGCGCCCGATTCGTCCGCAACGACGGTGACGCAGCCCTCCGGGTAGCGGGCGCGGTCGGTCCGCTTCGTCTTGATGATCGCGAATCGGTGGTCCAGCGATTTTGACTCAGGGTCGATCAGAATCTTGGGCATCGGGTTTCCGGTTTGGGGGCAGCAGGGGCCTGATATCGGTTACGACCCCTCCCGTGTCAAATGGAGTGTCCTTTCCCGCCGCGCAAGGCTCGACCAGCATCCGGCACCGAGTCCGGCTTTTGGGCTGGGACGCCGCTTCTGCTATCCTCGCAAACTTCACGCAATCTCGGAGTGCCGTACCGTGATCGCCCAGCATGCGCTTGTCCTCAACCTACACCAGCCTGCCGGCAATCTCGAGGAGCTCCTCGACAACCAGAGTTGGGAGGCCAAGGAGATCCTGTTCGCCTTGGACCGCATCCCGCGAAGCCTTTGGGGTCATGAGGCCCTCGCCCGTGTCCACCTCTCCCTGTCCGGGACGCTGCTCGAGACCCTGTCGAATCCCGATTTCCAGAAGCGCGTCTATGGGACCGTGGACTGCGGATCTTTGCTCTGGCATTTTCAGAACGAGGCCCTGTTCGAGGTCTTGGGCACGGGTTACTACCACCCGGTCCTGCCCCTGATACCCGAAGCCGATCGCGAGGAGCATCTTCGCCGTTGGTTGGGCATCGCCCATCACCTGCTCTGGCGGCCGCGCTTCCAAGGCTTCTGGCCACCCGAGATGGGTTTCTCGATGGAGCTGATCCCCTTGCTGCGCGCCTTCGGCTACCGCTATGTGCTGGTCGACAGCGAGCATGTGGAGCCAATCTCACCCATGAGCTGGCAGGAGCTTCGGTATCGCCCGCATGTCGCCCGCTATGGCGGGGAAGCGATCACGGTCATCGTGCGTGATCGCGATCTCTCGGATGCCCAAGAGTCCGGCATGGAGCTGGATTGGTTCCTTGGCGAGGTCGCTGAACGGACCAAATGGTGTGATTTCACGCCGCTGGTCACCACCTGCACGGACGGCGAAAACGGCGGCTGGTTCCGGAATGTGACCGAAGGGGCCAACTTCTGGAGCGCCTTCTATCTCCCGTTGCTCGAGCGGATCTCTGCTGGCGAGGCAGCGATCGCGCCGACATTCATCAGTCGTTATCTCGATACCTATGGTGCGCACGGCGAGGTCCGAGTTCGCACAGGCGCATGGAACACCGGCTGGCACCACGGGCGCGACTTCACCCAGTGGACGGGCTCCGATCGACAGAAGCAGGCGATCGATGCCTTTGCGGGGGTCAGTCGACAGGTCCATGATGCCCGTTGGTATGCCGCCGAGCGGGGCGTCTCGGAGGGCCCAGAGGCCGAGGCGATCAACGAGGCCATGTGGCGCTTGCTTCGCGCCGAGACCAGTTGCCACCTGTACTGGGGCGAGGCGTGGGTGCCGCGCGCCGAGGCGGAGTTGGATGCGAGTCGCGCAGCGCTCGAGCGGATCGGGATTCACGCCGATCAAGCGGCCGGCGCCGAGCCCAAGCAGGAGCCAGCTCTCGAGGGGCTCGACACAGAGGTCCGCACGAAGGTGGCGCCGGACCAGCTGCCGACACCGGAAGCCGATGTTGCAGCCTCACCCGACGCGCCTTCAGGCCGCACGGACATTTAGTGGAAAGGTGCGCGGTGCCATGCATCGGGTGATCCGTTGTGCTTGTTCGCGCCGCATCCACCTCCGCCATCGCCGCGAGGGGCGCGCCTGAAACGCAGGCGCGCTCCGCTCGATCCCGCCTCTGCGCCCTGCGCCATTTTCGGCACGTCGACACAACCATCTTATCCAGAACCGTCCCAGAACCAAACGAGGAGTCCAGCGTGAATCCGCTTTCCGAGTATGTTGACGATCTTCCGAACATCTGTGGACACGAATCGGACGTCGAGACCCTTGTCTCGCAGGCACGGTCACGCAAGCTGTTTGCCGATCGCGGCGGCATCGATTTCGGTGCGATCCGCTCGGCGACGGCCATCGCCCTGCATCAGCACCAACCCCTCATTCCGGCCGGTGGCGGAGACCTGCAGACTGCGGCCCTGATCAGCAACCTCCAGTACATGATGGAAAACCAGCACATCGGGGACAACTACAACGCCCCGGCCTTCGTCTGGTGTTACAAACGAATGGGCGAGTTTATTCCACAGCTGATCGGCGAGGGTCGGTCGCCGCGCTGTATGCTCGAATACTCGGGCACCCTGTTGCACGGACTGCGCAAAATGGGCGAGCACCATGTCATCGAGACGCTCAGAAGCATGACCTGCAACCCGGATTACAACTGGGCGGTCGAGTGGCTTGGAATGCCCTGGGGCCACGCCGTCGCGCCTTCGACGCCCGTCCAAGACTTCCGCCTCCACGTGAAGGCATTCCAGCAGCACTTCGCCGCCATCTTCGGATGGGCGGCATTGGAGCGGGTCCGCGGTTTCTCACCATCCGAGATGGCCCTACCGAACCATCCCGACGTCGCATATGCCTTTGTCAAAACACTCGTGGACTGCGGTTTTCAATGGGTCCTGGTTCAGGAGCACACGGTCCAGCAGATCGACAATGGCCGACACCCGGAACGGCCACATGTCCCGCATCGCCTGGTCGTCACCAACTCACGGGGCGAGACCGCGAGCATCATCGCCATCGTCAAGACGCAGGGATCCGACACCAAGCTCGTCGCCCAGATGCAACCCTGGTACGAGGCCAAAGGTCTCCAGAGGCTGGACCTGGCCGGCAAGTCGATCCCGCCTCTCGTGACCCAGATTGCCGACGGCGAGAACGGCGGGGTCATGATGAACGAGTTCCCGGGCAAGTTCATGGAGGTCGTGGGTGCGTCGAGCCACACCGATACGCCCATGATGAATGTCAGCGAGTATCTGGAGCATCTGTTTGCGCTGGGCATCCGCGAGTCCGACCTCCCCGAGGTCCAGCCTCTGTTCCACGACCGCATCTGGTCACGCATCCAACCGGGAGACGGCCCGGAAAAGCTCGAGAAGGCGATCGCCGAGCTCAAGCAGGAGGATGGCCGCTTCCACATGGAGGGTGGCAGCTGGACCTCGGATCTGTCCTGGGTCAAGGGATACGACGATGTCTTGGGTCCAATGGAAGAGGCGAGTGCGAACTTCAATCAAAAGGTGCTGATTCCCGGTATCAGCACCAACGACCCCCGTTATCGTAACGCACTCTTTCATCTCATGGCATCCCAGACCAGTTGCTATCGCTACTGGGGCCAGGGGCTCTGGACCGACTACGGGCGCGAGATCTGCCGGCGCGTCAACGCCATACTGGACCAGGATTTTGGAGGGGGTGCGTCGACATGAGCTCAACACAGAACCCGGATCGCCTCCTCGGCGTCTTCGACCTCCCGGGCGAAGAGCGTTATACGGAGTTCCTGACGGAGGTCACACGACACAGTCAGGTCTGGACCCTAAAAGGTGATGATGGCTTCATTGCCTTTTCGGACGACGAAGGACGCGAATGTTTCCCGTTCTGGCCCGACGCGGCATGTGCCGCGGCGCTTGCGACCGGGGACTGGGCCGATTGTCGCGCCGAGCCGCTGGATCTCGATGTCTTCATGACCCGCTGGCTGACAGGGATGGACAACGACGGCCGATTGGTTGCCGTCTTTCCGGCACCGGATGGATCGGGCGTCGTCATCGAGCCCCGAACGCTTTTGGACGATCTCCGTGAGGAGCGTGAGCAAGGCGGTGGTTGACGCCCTCGACCGAAAAACGTGTCCGCGCATCCTGCGTCCAGGGCAAGATGTCGTCGGAGGCATCGGCCCGGTCTCGACATCCGGCGGCGCTTCCGCTGCTCGGTGCGTTCGCGATGGCCGAATGGCTTGAGCCCGAACAGGGCTCCATTCCTCGGCTTGTGCACCGACCTTGTCCTCCCGCCGCCAAGTGATTGCGCGGCGTCAGGGAAATGACAACCCATCTGCTCTAGTCTTGGTGCCCATGAACGCGCGGGCGGCAGTGGTAGCGCATGCCCCGACCTCAACCGGGCACAGATCCGGAATTAGCTCACCATCGGAGCACCATCATGCGAGCCTTGATCGGCGCCGTCGTCTGTTTCCTTTTGGTCGCACTTGTCGGCACCGTCGCGGCCGCCCGCGACACCTGGCCAACGCCCCCGGTGAAGGAGGTTCCTCCGACGCAGGTCTCGGGTCCCCTGTGGGGCGGCACCGCAGATCACACCAAATTCGAGGTGCTCAAGGGGCCGTTCAGCTCAGGTCCGGAGGTCACCGCCGCCTGCCTCGGCTGTCACACCGAGGCCGGCGGTCACTTCATGCGCAACATCCACTGGACCTGGTCATACACCAACCCAGACACCGGCCAGCAGCTCGGCAAGCGTCATCTGATCAACAACTTCTGCACCAACGCCCGCGGCAACGAGGGGATGTGCGCCCAATGCCATGCCGGTTATGGTTGGAAGGACGAGAGTTTCGACTTCGGTGACGAGACCAACATCGACTGTCTGGTCTGCCACGAGACCACCGGCACCTATTACAAGGTACCGAACAGCTCCGGCGGCGAGGCCTGCTCGGTCATGTTCGAGGGCAAGCCTCCGATCGATCTCGCCGCGGTCGCACAGAGCGTGACGGTTCCGCAGCGGGCCAACTGCGGGACATGCCATTTCTACGGCGGTGGAGGCGACAATGTGAAGCATGGCGACCTCTCATCGGCCCTGAAGAACCCGCCGCGAACGCTGGATGTCCATATGGGTGCGGATGGCCTCAACTTCGCCTGCACGGCCTGTCACGTCACAAACCGCCATATCTGGGCCGGCAGCCGTTATCGAGTCGTTTCCAAAGACACCGAGGGTACCGGCAGACCGGGACAGCGCACCGACGTGGCCACATGCGAATCCTGCCACGGTCTCGCACCCCATCCGGTGGATTCGCTGGCAAGCTTCAAGCTCAATGATCATGTGCAGAGTATCGCCTGCCAGACCTGTCACATCCCGGAGCTTGCGAGAGGCGGGGTTGCGACCGTGGTGCAATGGGACTGGCGCACCGCGGGCAAGACCAAGAACGGCGAGGGCTATCACGAGGAAGGCTATATTCAGGGCAACGGTGACCACCGCTATACCTACAAGTCGATCAAGGGCAACTTCACCTTCGACGAGAACCTGGCTCCCTCGTATGGGTGGTTCGACGGCCAGATGCTCTACACCACGATTGACACCAAGTTCGACCCGCAGGCCGAGTCCATCGAGATCAACGGCTTCAGCGGCTCACGGGAAGACGCCCAATCCCGCATCTGGCCTTTCAAACGCATGCAGACCTGGCAACCCTACGACAAGGGCAACGGAACCCTGGTCTACACCCACTTGTGGGGTGAAACCAAAGCCGCTTACTGGGGCAACTACGACATGGCGTCGGCTATCGAAAAAGGCATGGCCGACTTCGGGTTGGATTATTCGGGCGATTTCGGTTTCATCGAGACCATCTCCTGGTGGCCCATCACCCACATGGTCGCTCCGAAAGAGCAGGCGTTGGGTTGCGGCGACTGTCATACCCCCACGGGCAGCCGATTGGCTTCGGTGGAGGGCGTCTATATGCCGGGCCGAGACCGCAACCGCTGGCTTGACATCATCGGGACGCTTCTGGTCGCCAGTACGTTGGCCGGCATCCTCATCCATGGCCTGGTCCGATTCTTCTCGCCGAACCATGCTCCCAAAGGGGAGGGGCACTGATGACCACCCGCCGCGTCAAGATCTTCAGTCTGTTCGAGCGCTTCTGGCACTGGTCTCAGATGCTGCTCATCGTCACCCTGCTCATCACCGGCTTCGGGCTGCACGGCTTCCATGATCTCTTCACGTTCGAGGATGCCGTCACACTGCATACCTCGGCCGCACTGGCACTGCTTCTCCTATGGATCTTCAGTGTCTTCTGGCTGTTCACAACACGCACATGGCGTCACTTCATCCCCTCCGCGACCGGGATGTGGGGAGTGCTGCGTTTCTATAGCTACGGCATCTTCAAAGGGGAGCGGCACCCCTACCGCAAGGCCTACTGGCGCAAGCACAATCCGCTGCAGGCCCTGGTCTACCTCATGCTGAAGATCGTGCTGTTCCCGGCAATCTGGATCACGGGTCTGGCGTACTTTTTCTATTTCGCGTGGCGCGACCTTCCTCATGCGACAGAGTGGCTCACCAGCTTCGCTCTGGTGCACACGGCGGCGGCTTTTCTGATCCTCACGTTCGTGCTCATCCACGTCTACATGCTGACGATCGGGCACTCCTTCCGTGAGCATTTGATGCCGATGATCACCGGCTTCGACGAGGTGGATCTCTCGCCGGAGGAAGAGGCCTATCTGAGCCAGGATCAGCCCGAAGATATCCGCTGATCTTCGATCCAGCCGAGCCAGCGCACGAGCCCCGAGGGGCTCGCGTCTACAGGGACCTGAGAGCTCAGAGGCTCAACTTGCCTGTCGGCCGGCTGCCGCGATGTCCATGACGTGGCTGAGCGCCCGGTCGATGACCTCGGGCGGCGTGTAGAAGTGGGGCGAGAAACGGATCCCTCCGCCGCGCTGGGCGCACAGGACGCGGCTTTTCATCAGCTCGGCGTGGAGATCGGACGACGAGAGCCCCGGTACTCGAAACGTCATGATGCCCGCGCGGCGTTCCGGGTTGCGTGGCGTGAGCAGCTCTAGCCCGTGCCGGTCGATCCCGTCCATGAGATGATCGGTGCGTTCCCGGAGATCATGCCAAATGCGTTCGATCCCGACCTCCTCGATCAGCGACAGGCTGGCCTCCAAGGCATGGATGCCGAGCAGGTTTGTACTGCCGCACTCGAAGCGCCGGGCGTCGCCGGCGGGCCGCCAATCACGTCGGTCGTAGTCTCCCGAGTGCTCCAGCATGTGCCAGCCGAATTGGCGCAGGGTGAGCATGGGGCGCAGCGCGGGACGGACATAGAGGAGCGCAACCCCTTCCGGACCCAGCATCCACTTGTGACCGTCGGCCACCAGGAAATCCGCGTGGGTACTTGAGAGGTCGAAGGGCAGGGCACCCAGACCCTGGATCCCGTCGACGCAGAAGAGGATGTCCTTGGATCGACAAAAGGCACCGATGCGCTCCAGGTCCAGCCTGAGCCCACGCGCATACTGCACCCAACTGACGGCAATCATCCGTGTGCGTGAGGTGCAGAGCCCAAGCAGATCGGCCTCGGGATCGACCGATCGCTCCAGATCGAGTGCCGACCAGAGGACGCCCTGCTCGGCGAGCGACTCCCAGACGACGCGGTTGGATGGGAACTCCTGCTCGATGCCGATGATCTCATCGCCTGGCTGCCAGCTTAGGCCATGCGCGATGATCGAAAGGGCCTCGGAGGTATTCTTCGCCAGCGCGATGTCGTCAGGAGACGCTGCCCCGATGAGGCGAGACAGACGCTCGCGCAGACGCGTCTCTGTCGCTAACCAATCCGGATATCGAAAAGATCCCAGCCGGGTGTTCTCTTCAGCGAACCGAGCGACCGCTGCGGCGGCTCGCTTCGGCCAGGGCCCAACCGCGGCATGATTCAGGTGGCACAGGGTCTCATCAAGCGGGAATTCGTCCTGGAGGCCGCTCAACCTTCGCTCCCGGCCGCCTCCGCGCTCTGCGCCTCGACTCGAGGCGCCAGTGGTGCTGGCGGGGCCTCGCCGCTGGTCGCGGGCGGTGGCGGCGTTAAGGTTGGGCTGACCACTGGGCTGGTCACTGGGTTGGCAGGTGACTCGGACGCCGACGCCTTCGGCTCCTCTCGAGTGTCCGCCGTCGCCGTGGGTGCCGCGGCAGGAGGCGCCTCCGGTGGACTCACGACCTCGACCGACGAGCGAGGTGCTTCGGGTGCCGCAGGAGGCGTCGCTGCCTGACTCGACTCGCCACTGGTCGGCGTCGCATCGGTGTTTCGCTCGGGCTCGGGTGCCGTGGCTTCCCGAGCGGCAGACGAGGGTGCCGATGGGGTAGTACCCTCGTCAGTGATGGATGATGCCGCCGGATCCAGGGTCGATTCAACGGCCGGTGCCGGGCCTGCTTGAGCAGGCGTGGAAGGGCCAGGGGCCGATGCGGATCGCTCGGGGGCGGATTGCTCGGAGTCGGGCGGACTGGAGGGCGCGATCCGTGTCGGCGCTTCTTGCTGCGGAGACGATGCACGAGGTGACGGCTCGGTCGCGACCCTGGTCGGCGCGGGGTCGGCGGATCGCTCGGCGGGCGAGAGGCGGCGAGACGCCTCAGCAACGGGCACCGAGGCCACCACAGCCTCGGCGGCACCGGACGCTGCGGCCTCTGCCGCGTTCTGCTCTGCGAGCCGTTTCTGCTCAGCCTCGCGGGCGGCTCGTTGTGCCGCGGCAATCCGCTGCTTCTCCATGTAATTGCCGTAGTTCGGCCCATTTCCGACGATCTTGACCGGGGTGCCGTGGGAGACATGTTTGAAAAGCACGGGTGCGAGCGTGCTCGGCAGACGGATACAGCCATGCGAGGCCGGCTGGCCCGGCCGCGGGATGGGCCCGGCATGCAGGCCGATGCCGTCGTAGGTGAGGCGCATGAAGTAGGGCATGTGTGCACCCTCGAAGCTCGCGCCTGCCGGAACCGGATCGCGGCCGGCCTTGGCATTGGAGTGGATCACCCGTCCGCCCTTGACCACCTTGCCGTAGAGATTCGAGCGCTTGTTCGCCGTTTTCTCGATCACCGCGAACTCACCGACCGGGGTGGGGTGCTTTGGGAGACCCGAGGCTATGGTGCTCCACCCGATCTCCTCCTCGCCTGAATAGAAGCTGGCGCGCTGCTTGTCGGTATCGATGATGATACGTGACACCTTGCGCCCGTCTCCTTTCCATTCGTAGAGCTTGGAAGGTTTGGGTTTCTCTGCGACCGTTTCCGCAGACGCCGACTCTTCCGCCACGGACTCCTCAGAGACTACGGACTCCGTGTCGGTGGTGCCATCGATTTTGCTGACGACGCTGGTCAACTGGGCACAGCCGGCCAGCGACAGAAGCAGCACACCGACGCCGAATGATCGGATGAACATCCACAAGGACCCGGAGAGACGCTCTCGTTGTATCTTGTTCATATCGTGTCTTTTTTCCGAAGGTCACGGTGACGCCCGAGACATTGCGATTGATCGACTGGGACAAAGGATAACGCGACATGACTCCGAGGGCACGCGAATCGATGCCTTTCTTGACTTCTTCGTGTTCGCACAGACCTTGGTCCGAGGCGGGTGGCGTTTCGATTCCAGCCTCGCGCAAGCGCGGTCCAGTTGCCGCATTCCCTCACCCAGGTTTCATATTCGGAGTCCCGGATGTCGACGGATCGCGACTCACCCATCGCGCTTGAGCCAGAGACCAGTCCCATCACCTGTCCAGAGGAGGCATCGACCCTGCGCAGACGTCGGACGACCTTCCTTATCCTGGTCCTCTCAACCATGACGCTCGCCGTCGCTCTGATGGTCGCGACCCTGTCGACTGGCGGATTCGACCGTTGGGATGCAATCTTAACCTTCTGTTTTGCGATGACACTCCCATGGACGGTCATCGGTTTCTGGAATGCGGTCGTCGGTTTTGCCCTGATGCGTCGGCATCCCGACCCGGCAGCCGCCGTCTGCCCGCTCGCCGGCGATCCGCCGGCCGCCCTCAACGCGAAGACTGCGATCCTCAGTTGTATCCGAAATGAAGATGCCGAAGTTGTCATCCATCATCTGGATCGCATGATTCAGGGGCTTCATCACTCAGGCCAGGCGCACTTATTCGAGGTCTTCGTCCTCAGCGATTCGACATGGTCGGAGTGTATCGAGGCGGAAGAAGCGGGAGTGGGGCGCCTGCGTGAGCGATGGTCCCCGCAGATCAGGATCCAATATCGGCGACGTCCGGACAACCCTGGCTACAAAGCGGGAAACATCCAAGACTTCATGGCGCGGTGGGGCGATAGGTTCGAATTCGCCTTGGTCTTGGATGCCGATAGCCTCATGGCGCCGGAGACCATCCTGCGAATGGTCGGCATGATGCAACGCAATCCGCATCTGGGAATTCTCCAATCGCTGATCGTCGGGTTGCCGACGACGAGCGCCTTTGCCCGAATCTTCCAATTCGGTATGCGTCTCGGGATGCGCTCCTATTCGCTCGGCAGCGCCTGGTGGCAGGGCGATAGCGGTCCCTACTGGGGACACAACGCGCTCCTGCGGGTGCGTCCATTTCGCGAGCACTGCAGACTCGAGGCGCTACCGGGACAACCGCCACTGGGTGGCTGGATCCTCAGCCACGATCAGGTCGAGGCCGTCCTGATGCGCCGTGCCGGCTATGAAGTGCGGGTGCTTCCGGATGAGCGAGGCAGCTGGGAAAACAATCCCCCCACCCTGGTCGAGTTCATCCGACGCGACCTGCGGTGGTGTCAAGGGAATCTCCAATATTTTCGTCTGCTCAGGACACCTGGCATCCATCCGATCGGTCGTGCTCAACTGGCACTTGCGATCATGATGTTTGTCAGCTCGCCGGCTTGGGTGCTGTTCATGGCGCTCGCCGCACTGCAGATCGGCCGAACGCCCGACACCGGGCCCATGTTCGATCCGGTCCTGGGTTGGTCGCTCTTTGCGCTTATCATGACCATGGTGTTCGCCCCGAAGCTCGCGACGCTCGGGAGTCTGCTCCTGTCCGGCCCTGCCCGTGCCCGCTTCGGTGGAGGCCCGCGACTAGTGATGGGTGCCTTTGGTGAGATCCTCTTCTCGGCACTACTCGCCCCTGTCATGGCAATTGCCCACAGCCTCTTCATGGCGGGATTGCTGATGGGTAAGGCGATCGTCTGGTCTCCTCAACGACGTGATAGTCACCGCCTGACGGTCGCGCAGGCTGCCCGAGGCCTCTGGCCTCAGACACTGGTCGGGCTCGTGGCCCTGATGTGGCTGATCGAGACGAGCGCGGGCGGCGCGGTGTTTCTGTCACCCTTCATCTTCGGCGCACTCCTGGCGATCCCGATCGCTGTGCTGACCGCTTGGCCGAGGCTGGGCCAGTGGCTCGCCAAGATTGGCGCCTGGCGCATTCCAGAAGAGGTCGAGCCGCCTCCTGCGATCGAGGCGCTTGGATTATCCGCGCTCGGCCCCCGGCGCAGGCAGTCCCACACGAGGACCGAGGCGGTTGCGGTCGACGCGATCGGTGGCGACTAGACCGCGCATGCAGTGAGATACGATGTTTCGCCAAACGGCCATGCTCTGCGGAATCCACTTACCGAGTGGCGGGCGGGGCTTGGAGTTGCATCTCGTTCACGGGGCGCTTGAAAGGCGATGTTGGACAGTCTTCGGACCGCCCTTGGCGTATTGCGATCGCTCAGGATCTATTATTGGCATCGACGAGGATCGCGAATGGATGCCTTCTATCGGGCCTTTCTGAGGCCGGGCGATCTGGCGTTCGACATCGGCAGTCATGTCGGTGATCGGGTCGGAAGCTTTCGGCGGATTGGTGCCCGCGTATTGGCTGTCGAGCCTCAACCCGCGTTGGAACGAACGCTGCGTTGGCTGTACGGTCGGGACACTGGGGTCCGGATCGAGGCCGCTGCGGTGGGACAGACCATCGGCTTGACAGACCTGCGGTTGAATATGAAAAATCCGACGGTAAGCACTGTCTCGAAAAGATTCATCTCGGCGGCGCAGGATGCCCCCGGCTGGGAGGGTCAGCGCTGGGATGCGACCCTGAGGGTTGCACAGACCACGCTCGACAACCTGATCGATCGCCATGGGACCCCGCGCTTCGTCAAGATCGATGTCGAGGGTTACGAGCCCGAGGTCCTTGCAGGATTGAGCCGTCCGCTGGATGCCTTGTCGTTTGAGTTCACGACGATTCAAAAGGAGGCCGCCCGACGTGCCCTTCGCGAGTGCAAGAAATTCGGATACAGGCACTTCAACGCTGTTATTGGTGAAGAGTATGTCTTTGTTCATGACGGCTGGCTCGATGATGTGGCGATCAGTGACTGGCTCGATGCACTCCCGCAGGCCGTGAACTCTGGCGACATCTATGCCGTTCGGGCCGATCACCCAGTGCTCAAGCTCGACACTTGACTCGCTCCGCTTAGCGAAACGCTGATCGAATCGGCGTTTCCCTGACAAATGCATGCGGCGCTGATGTTTGTCTGCGATGGCAACTCTTCAGCTTCTCATGACAGACCGGCCGCTGACTTCAGCTCTGGGCTCAAGGCGAATCAAAACGGAGACTGAGGTGATGACGATCTCGACCCCGATGATCTCGAGCAGCCGCGCCTACTGGGTAACCGGTCCGATGCAAGGTGAGTTGCGCGAGGAGCCGCTTGAGCCACCCGGTCCCGGACAGGCTCTCGTGCGCACACTCTACAGCGGCATCAGCAGAGGGACCGAGTCTTTGGTCCTTCATGGTGCGGTTCCGCCGAGCGAATTCATCGAGATGCGTGCACCTTTTCAGATGGGCGATTTCCCCTGGCCGGTCAAATACGGGTACTGCAACGTCGGCCGTGTCGAGATCGGTCCGCCCGAGTGGGTCGGTCGGTCGGTCTTCTGTCTGTACCCACATCAGACGGCCTATTGGGCGCCGATCGACAGACTGCATCTGATTCCAGAGAAGGTTCCGCCCGAACGCGCCGTGCTGGCAGCCAACCTCGAAACGGCCATCAACGGACTTTGGGACGCTGCGCCCCGTATCGGCGACCGCATCGCCGTGATCGGGGCGGGGACCCTCGGCGCGCTCTGTGCGTGGATGTGCGCGCGGATTCCAGGCTGCCGTGTCGAGTTGATCGACATCAACCCACAGCGGGCCGAGATTGCCGAGAGGCTCGGCGTCGGCTTTGCGGAACCGCCCGATGCGACAGGCGAAGCGGACCTCGTCATCCATGCGAGCGGATCATCAGCCGGTCTGGAGCGAGCGCTCACCTTGGCTGGGTTCGAGGCGACCATCTTAGAGCTGAGCTGGTATGGCACGGCGACCGTCACGCTGCCGCTCGGCGCAGCCTTTCACCGGCGCCGCCTGACCTTGCGCTCGTCGCAGGTCGGTCGAGTGGCGAGCGCGCAGCGCGCCCGTTGGGACTATCGGCGGCGGCTCGGTCTCGCGCTGTCATTACTCGATGATCCAGTGTTGGATGGGCTGATCAGCGGCGAGGACGTCTTCGACGATCTGCCGGCCGCGCAAACCAGGTTGGCCTCGCATCCAGGCGATACATTGATGCATCGGATCCGGTATGTCTGAACGGCGTCGGCCGACCACTCGAGAAAGGCTCGGAGGTTCGACCGAGCGCGAGCGAGCCCGAATGCTCGCAGCCGTCCGAGCCGCCGAGACTCGGACCTCGCTTTCGTTCGGCCCAACCCAGAGGTGATTTTTGTACGCTCTCGATCCGAAATCGGGCAACAGGAGACAAGATGTACAGCGTCTGTGTTCGTGACCACATCATGATCGCCCACAGCTTTCGAGGCGAGGTCTTCGGACCCGCCCAGAGGCTCCATGGCGCCACCTATGTCGTCGATGTCGAATTCCGCCGTCCCGCCCTTGATCCCGACGGGCTCGTCGTGGATATCGGTCTCGCGAGCCAGACACTGCGTGCCGTCTTGTCCGATCTGGACTATCGCAATCTGGACGAGGAGCCGGCCTTCCTGGGCCAAAACACGACGACCGAGTTTCTCGCCCGTGTCATCTTCGATCGCGTGGTTGAGCAGATCGCGGCGGGGGCGCTCGGGGCCGCGGCCCGCGAGATCACCGCCATCCGAGTCCTGTTGAGCGAGTCCCACGTCGCCTGGGCCGCCTACGAGTCGGAGCTGCCGCATCCAGCGCAACCGTGACGTGCTCCAACCCCATCTGGTTCCTGGTCCCCGGCGACCCGGAGACGCCCACCGGTGGCTATCGGTATGACCGTCGGATCATCGAGGGATTGGGTCGTTTGAGCCGGTCCGTCGGACTCGAGCGTCTCGCCGACAGCTTCCCCGAGCCGACGCCATCGGACCTGGCGGATGCCGAGCACAGACTCCAGTGCATCCCGGACGGTGCCCTGGTGGTCGTCGACGGGCTGGCCTTCGGGGTGATGGGGGAGGTGGCCGCGCGCCACGAGCGGCGTTTGCGTTTGATCGCGCTGGTGCATCACCCGCTCGCCTTGGAGACAGGTCTCGCGGGGGCGAGGGCCGATGCGCTGCGCACGAGCGAATCACGCGCCTTGGCTGTCGCCGCCCGCGTGGTCGTGACCAGCGCATTCACCGCCGAATTGCTGGCCAGGGACTATGGAGTCCCAGAGGTCCGGATCAGCATCGTCGAGCCTGGCACTGATCCCGCCCCTGTCGCAGTCGGATCCGGCGACGATGTCTTGAATCTGCTCTGCGTTGCGGCCCCCACGCCGCGAAAGGGGCACGACGTCCTGCTCCAGGCACTGGCTCCTTTGGTAGACCGACCCTGGCGTCTGGATTGTGTCGGCAGTCTTGAGCGTTGCCGCAGGACCAGCCTGGCGGTTCAACGCCTCTCCGATCGATTGGGCCTTTCGGAGCGCGTGCAATTCACAGGCGCCCTGGATGACGCAAGTCTCGACGATCTTTATCACAGGGCCGATGTCTTCGTCTTGCCGACCCGTTTCGAGGGCTACGGGATGGTCCTGACCGAGGCCCTGGCACGCGGCCTGCCGGTCGTCAGCACCCGGATCGGTCCAGTGCCGGCGATCGTACCGCGTGAAGCGGGGCTATTGGTCGCGTCCAATGACCCGACGGCGCTTCAGCAGGCGTTGACCAGGGTCATGGACGATGCAGAGCTCCGCAGTCGGCTTGCCGTCGGCGCCCGATCGGCACGCGGCCGACTCCGCACCTGGGAGGATGCGAGCTCGGACTTCGCATCCGTCCTGGACCAGGTGCTCTATGGGTGAGTTCAATCAGGCCTGGCTGGCACTGCGAGAGTCCGCGGACGCCCAAGCGCGGGCGGGCGATCTGCCGCTCTTGTTGCGCCCGCACCTCGCAAGGGAGGACCCCTTGATGGTTCTGGATCTCGGTTGCGGAACCGGCTCAAACCTGCGCCTCCTGGCACCAAGCCTCGGCGGGGCTCAGCGATGGCAGTGTCTCGACGCGGACCCGGAGCTTCTGGCTCGGGTTGAGATCGAGACGCGCACGTGGGCCGGCGCTGCGGGCTATGCATGGGACGAGAGAAATCGGGTTTTGAGTCGACCGGGTACCGACCTGAGCTGCGGCATCGAGACCCGGCGCCTCGACTTGGCGCAATCCCTGGAGGATCTTCCGGTCGCGGGGGTAGGACTCGTGACTGCATCGGCGCTGCTCGACCTGGTCTCGGAGGAATGGCTTGTGGGTCTGGTCGCCCGCTATGCTGCCGCCCGGACACCGATGCTGATGGTACTGACCTACGACGGTCGAGCCGTATTCGAGCCACCACTAAGCTTGGATTCTCACGTGATTGACTTGATTAATGTGCATCAGCGTCGAGACAAGGGTTTCGGCCCCGCACTCGGCCCTACGGCGAACGCCCGCCTGGCGGCCCTGGCGTCGGCCTATGGCTACCGGGTCGAGGTCCGGACGAGCGACTGGACGATCGGCCGCTCGAATCGCGTACTTCAGACTGCACTGATCGACGGCTGGTGTGATGCGGCCTGCGAGCAGACACCCGCGGCAGCTCCTGAAATCCGGCATTGGCGGGAGGCACGACTCGCGGCAGTGGCTCGAGGCTGCTCCAGGATCCGGGTCGGACATCGCGATCTTCTCGCGATCCCCTGAAGATCCTGAGGATGGTTCGGACTCGTGACCGATAAGAGGTGTGACGGAATCCAGGTATCACCCATAAGCAGATGATTCGTCGATACGAGTCAGATCCAGCCCCGGATTCCGCTGCGCTCCATCCGGGCTACGGATTGCGATCGGCTCAACGGATGCGAGCCAACTCAGCGATGGACCCCAGAGCATCGCACCCGCTCGGAGCCTCCGCCCTCAGATCAAAGTCGTAGAGCACGTCGTCGCCCATGCGGAAGATCCGTGTGGCCGGACGCAGGGCGTCGGCCAGACGCGTGGGCGAGGGTAGACAGACACCCGGCCGCCCGGCGCCGATCAGGAGAGGCGCGACCGCGATCTGCAGACGCGAGAGTCGCCCGGACTCCAGAAACCGGGAGACGGTGGCGCCTCCACCTTCGATGAAAATCCTCCGGATGCCCCGACCGGCGAGGGTCGCCAGGAGTGCATCCAAGTCTAGCCCAGACGTTCCCGTGGGGATCCCGAGCAGCTCGGCCTGTCCGACGCGTCGCTCATCGGACCCGAGGCACGCGACATCGCAACAGACGAGTGTCTGGGCCTCGCCGTCGTGAAACACCCGATGTCGAGCCGCCAGGCGCCGTCGCGGGTCGATCAGGATCCTGATCGGGTTTGGCCCGGGTACCAGCCGGGTCGTGAGGCGGGGATCGTCCGCCGCAACCGTCTCCGCCCCGACGAGCACGGCATCGCTGAGGGCACGCATCCGATGCAGATGACGGATGTTGGCCTCGCCGGTGACGAAGCGGGCATCTCCGTTGGCCGTGGCGATGCAGCCATCGATGCTCTGGCCGAGATGGGCAATGACCTCGACCGGAGCCCGGTTGGGCCGACAGAGCGGAAGGTAAAGCTCGAAGAGGGCGAGCGTCTGCGCATCGCAGACCAGATCTCCAAGACACCAGCCCGAGTCCGGATGCCAGACAAGACCGTTCCGTGTATGCTGCATCGATTCAAGGGACAGGGATCGGAGGGCAGCCCCGGCGCGGAGCACCAACCCCTCATGAAGCGACGAGGCAGAGCCGCGGACCAGGCGCGCCGCACTCAGAATGAGTGTCCATGCCTGCTCTTCGTCAATGGTCGGCTGCAGCGGCGAAACCCCGCCGTTCTCGTGTCGGGACCTCATGGATCGGATGATGAGAGACCTCCCGTGTGAAACCGCGTCCGGTCTGAGATGCTTTCCTTCCAAGGTTGCCCTCGGCCCCGCATCAATCAAGATCGCAGTCGTCGAAACAGTCGAAGTCGCTAAAACCTCTAGATGATTGGTGTTTTTATGGTGCACAGTATTGTTTGAAAGGGGATGATACATATTTTTGAACTGCGTCTTCTGCGACAGGCGTCGATCGATGTCAGGCCGAGCCAGCCCGCAAAAGGCGCATGTCGAACCGGACGCGGTTCCAGGAGGTCGCTTTGAGGTTTCTGCATGCCGCCGATGTTCATCTCGACAGTCCTTTGCGCGGACTCGAACGATACGAGCGCGCACCGGTCGCGGAGATCCGGGGGGCGACGCGCCGGGCCTTCGAGAATCTTGTGGCGCTCGCGATCGAGGAGGCGGTCGATTTCGTCCTGCTCGCGGGCGACATCTACGACGGCGACTGGAAGGACTACAACACCGGGCTCTTCTTCACGGGCCAGATGGGTCGTCTGAACGAAGCCGGGATCCCTGTCTTTCTGATCGCCGGCAACCACGATGCCGCCAGCCAGATCACCAAGGCGCTGCGCCCGCCGCCGAACCTGCAGGTCTTTGCGACCCGTGCACCCGAGACCCGCCTGATCGAGCCTCTCGGCGTGGCGATCCACGGCCAGGGGTTCGCGACCCGGTCGGTCACCGAGGATCTTGCGCGGGCTTATCCGCAGGGCGATCCGGCGCTCTTCAACATCGGGCTGCTGCACAGCTCGCTCGACGGCCGACCCGGTCACGAACCCTATGCACCCTGCAGCCTGGACGGGCTGAGATCCAAGGGCTATCAGTATTGGGCGCTCGGACATGTCCACCAGCGCGAGCTGGTCGCGCAGGATCCGGTGATCCTGTTTCCGGGGAACATCCAGGGCCGGCATATTCGCGAGACCGGACCCAAGGGCTGCACCCTGGTGCGGGTCGAGGACGGGCAGGTGGTTGAGCTGGAGTCACGGGTCCTGGATGTAGTGCGCTGGGCCAGCTGCCCGATCGATGTAAGCCAGGCGCGAACGCTGGATCAGATCGACCCTCTGGTGGAGCAGGCGCTGGCCGAAGCGACCGACGCGGCCGAGGGCCGTCTGCTCGCCGCGCGTCTGCGACTGGTCGGCGACTGCCCGCTGCATTCGCGACTGCATGCCGAGCAAGAGCGTCTCCTCAACGACTGTCGTGCACTGGTCTCGAGTCGGAGCTTGGGCGAGGTCTGGATCGAGAAGCTGGTCGTCGAGACCCGGCCGTCGGGCGCCCGCGCAGAGCAGTTGCGCGACGATGCTCTCGGCGGTCTACTGCGTGCCATCCGGGATCTGCAGCTCGACGGCGAGCGCCTTTCGGCCCTGACCGAGGAGGTCGAGTCGCTCGCATTCAAGCTCCCGCCCGCGCTTCGCGGCGGCGATGATGCCTTCGATCCCTCCCGGGTCGACCATCTGCAACCCTGCCTGGAGGACGTCAAGGCGCTTCTCATGGAGCGATTGCTCGAGCCGGGCAACCCCTCGGGGGATTCGGCATGAAGCTGCTCGAATTGGATCTGCGCGCCTTCGGCCCCTTTACCGATGCTCATCTCGACCTGAGCGCCGGCCGGGAAGGGCTGCATCTGGTCTTCGGCCCCAACGAGGCCGGCAAGAGCTCGGCACTGCGGGCCTTGCGTGCCTTGCTCTTCGGAATCCCGGAACGGACCCGCGACGACTTTCGGCACGACAAGCAGGCGCTGCGTCTCGGCGGGCGCCTGCGCAATCGCGAGGGTGAGGAGCTCGCGTTGGTCCGGCGCAAGGGTCGCAAAAACACACTGCTGAATGCGGACGAGCAGCCGATCGGCGAGGATGCGCTCCAGTCCTTCATCGGCAAGCTCGACGAGCGCCAATTCGAGCGTCTCTTCGGGATCGATCACGAGACCCTGGTCAGCGGCGGTCAAGCCTTGCTGGACGAGCGCGGCCGGGAGGCCGAGGCCCTGTTCGGCAGCGCGCTCGGCACCGTCGCCATCCACCGCGTACTCGCTCGACTCGATCAGGAGGCCAAGGATCTGTTCGCACCCCGCGCCTCCAAGCCCATGATCAACGCCCTGCTCAGCGAATTCAGCGAAGCAGAGCATCGTCTGCGCGAGGCGACCCTGTCGGTACGTCATTGGGAGCAGGCCAAGCAGAACCTCGATCGGACGACTACCGAGTTGGCCGCTATGGACGAGACGATCGAGCAGATCACCGGCGAACGCAATCGACTCGAACGCATCCGGCGCACCCTGCCGGAGCTGGTACGCCGGGATCGTCTGAACGAGCAGTTGGCCCTGATCGGCGAGGTCCCCCGGTTTGCCGATGATTTCGCGAGCCGGCGCGAAGAGGCGGTCGCCAAGCAGGCTCGTGCGGCCGAGGCCCGCGCCAATGCACAGGGTCGGCTCGAACGGCTGCGCGCGACCATCGGCGATCTCCGCGACGGACTGTCGGAGGATCTGCTGCGTGACGCGGAGTCGATCGACGACCTGCGCGAGCGCCTCGGAAGCCATCGCAAGGCCGAGCGGGATCGCGGTGCCCTGGTCGCCGAGCAGGTACAATGGCAGGCCGAGTCAGCGGCACTCTTGCGTCGAGTCAGGCCCGACCTGACTCAGGATGCTGGGCCCGCCGATGTCGACCGCTTGAAGCCGTTGCTGACCCGGCGTCGACGGGCCACCGAGCTCGGCGCAAGCCAAGCGGCCCTGGTCGGCGCGGTCGTGAAGACCCGCACCGATCTCGCGGAGACCCAAGATCGGCTCCGGCTCAAGACCGCAGCGCTTACCGATCTGCCGGCGCCGGTGTCGTCGACCGCGTTGGAGCGGGTTCTCGCAGATGCGCGCCGTGCGGGTGACCTTGACCAGGGGATCGCCGCGATGCGGGTCGGGTTGGCCAAGGCGCTGGAGGTCTGCGAGACGGATCTGGCCGCGCTCGGTCTCTGGTCGGGAGGCCTCGCCGATCTCCCGGGCGCGCCTCTGCCCGACGAAGCGAGCGTGCGACGATTCGCGGAGGAGGCACGCGGGCTGAGCGAACGACGCGAGACCCTGGAGCAGAAGCGTCTGGATGATCGCGCCGAGCAGTTGCGTTGCGAAGAGGCCCTGCGCGCCCTGGAGCTGATCGGCTCGGTCCCCTCGGAGGAGGACCTGATCCGGGCTCGCGGCCATCGCGACCAGGGCTGGCAACTGGTGAGACAGGCCTGGCTGGCGGGCGCGGATGTAACCGACTCGGCACGCGAGTATGGTGCAGACAGGCCACTCGATGATGCCTTCGAGGTCGCCATGATCGGGGCCGACGAGGTCGCCGATCGACTGCGCCGTGAGGCGCAGCACGTCCATGAGCGGGCGACAACACGCGCCCGAGCCGAGGTCTGCGCCCAACGGATCAGCGAGACCGACCATGCCCTGGTCGAGCTCGACCGGCGCATGTCCGATTGGGAGATCGCCTGGGTCGCTCTCTGGGTCCCTGCGGGCCTGACCCCGCTACCGCCGGTCGAGATGCTACCCTGGCTGAATCGTGCGCTGCGCCTGTGCGAGACCATCCGCCAGACCCATTCGCTGAGCACCAGGCTCGACGAGCAGGAAGCGATTCGCAGGGTGCACCGCAGCGCGCTCCTGAGTGTCCTGGACGCGCCGGTCGCTCCAGAAGGCCCGTGCAACTCACCCCATCACACGCCTGCTTTACAGAGCGAGCCAGAGCATGATCTGGGCGGACTTATCGGTCGGGCAGAGGATCGATTGCGGGCCATGGAAGAGGGCGCCCGTGCGCGGCTCGCGCTGGAGCGCGAGGTCGCGGATCTCGATGAGCGCAAACGCCGGCTGACCCTCGAGCTGGCCGAGGCGAACGCCGCGCTTCAGCAGTGGCAAGCCGACTGGACGTCCTTGATGGCCGAGCTTGGTCTTGCCCCTGAGGCCAGTCCGGGCGAGGTCTCGGATCATCTCCAGACGATCGCCGATGCACTCAAGCAGGCGGAGTCGGCGCTGGCCGTGCGGGCGCGGATCCAGGGTATCGACCGCGATGCCTCGGCCTTCAGGGCGGAGGCCCGCGAGCGCTTCGAGAGACTCGCGCCCGATCTGCTGGAGCGCCCGATCGAAGAGGCGGTCACCATCCTGTCGGCGAGGCTCGGCGAGCAACGCGGGTACAAGACTCGGCTTGAGGAGTTGGTCGGACAAGCAGATCGGACGGAGCAAGAGGTGCGCGAGTCCGAGACCGCGGCCGCCGCGGCCGCGCAGGTCCTCGCCGAGCTCTGTCGTCAGGCCGGCTGCAACACTCCGGATCAACTGCCCCTGATCGAAGAGCGCGTGCGCGAGCGGCGACGACTCGCCGACCAGCTTGCCGAGGTCGAATCCGGACTTATCCAGGCGGGCGACGGGCTCGGTATCACGGCCTTGGCGGAGGAGGGTGCCGGCATCCATCAGGATCGGGTGGTTGCCCGACTGCAAGCGCTCGATGCGCGGCTCGAGCAGGAGATGAGGCCCGCCCATCGCGCACTCATCGAGCAAAAGGCCGACGCCGATCGAGTGCTCAAGGCCATGGGCGGCGAGGGCGCCGCAGCGGCGGTCGCCGAGGAGACTCAGCAGCTCCTTGCCTCGATCCGCAACCGAGCCGAGCAGTATGTCCGCATCAAGCTTGCCGCGCGCATCCTGCGCGACGAGATCGAGCACTTCCGCCGGGAGCACAGCGATCCCATCCTCAAACGCACCGGCAGTTATTTCCGAAGCCTGACCTGCGGATCCTTCATCGCCGTCGAGACCGACTTCGACGAGTCCGACCAACCCGTACTGGTCGGCCTGCGCAACAGCGGCGAGCGACTCCACGTCGACGCTATGAGTACCGGCACGCGCGATCAGCTCTATCTTGCACTGCGCCTCGCCAGCCTGGAACCTATCCTGGAAGGTACTGAGCCGATGCCCTTTGTCGTCGACGACATCCTCATCCAATTCGATGACGAACGCGCCCGCGCGACTCTGGAGACTCTAGCCGACTTCTCGACCAAGACCCAGGTGATCCTCTTCACCCATCATGGCCGAGACATCGAGCAAGCCCGCCAGCTCGATCCCGATCAAGCGCGCATCTGGGTCCATCGGCTGGGATGAGGCCTAGACGGTAGGCCATGGAAGCCCAACACACACCTCGGACCCGGGTTTCGCGTAGTAAAGAGAGAACGACGAGCTCTTGGAAAGATGTCGTGTTCGAGGACTGAGTGGAGTGTCGTGTGGACGGGGTGGGAGCCAGCGCCCGTCGGCGTGGTGCCAACTACCTGATATAGGCTACGGAGATCGGTTCAAGCCTCGGGCAGCCAGTCTTCGTCGAGAATGCGCTCGAGTGGATAGGGGCAGGAGACCGGGAAGAGGTACTGCTCCAGATCGGTCTCGATCATCGTTTCACGAACCGCCTTGGCATAGATCTTTTCGAGTTGATCGCCGGTCAAGAGCGTCCGCAAGCTGGGCGATTGCTCCAGTAATAGGTCGATGGCCGCGCGTTGATGCGCAATGGTCAAGAGCCAGCTCTTGCCGCGACGTTCGGGTTGGTACTGGTGCTTTAGCAGATGCACGAGCAACACCTGAAGACGGCTCAAGAGCTCTCGACGTTCGCTTGCACCCATGCTCTCAAGCTCCTCGGCGACATGCTCAGCATCCAGCTGGGTCAGCTTGCCTTCGCGCAACAGTCGTGCGTTGAGCATTGTCCAGGCGTGGAAATCGGTGTCATAAGCGGGACGGTCGTCAAGGGTCTGCAGATCATGCAGGTCGGAACCTCGGGTCATGTCGATCATCCTCCTGCTGTTGTAGCTGCAGTGCCGACTTTAAGACCGAAAGTCTAGCACGATAAGCGAGCATGTCCTTTTAGGCGCTTCCGTGATTGCGCATAATGTATATTATGTCAAGTCGCATCGATAGGTGATTTGAGCATCCAGCGCTGGTGAGCGCACTTTGCAGCTGATCGCCCTCCTCTCGGGCACGCATAATCTGCATCTCGGCATCGGCGCCCTCGGCTTCGAGCGCAATGATCCACAAGACCGCCGATGGCAAGCCCGCGAGCGCGGACTTCGGTGACTTGAGCCAGTTCCGGGCGCGCTCGACGTCACGCAGCATCTCGGCTGCCAAGGCCAAGAGTCGCTCGATGCGCGCCACACGCTCCGACTCGGCCGGGTCCAGGTGCACCGCGCCGAAGTCTAGGGCTACGCCGCAGAACGCACAGTTCGTGTGCTCTGATCGCAGTACAGCGACACGCGGGGCATACCAACCTATCCGGGAACTGACGTGGGGGTGAGTGCCGCCATGTAGTTTCCGGCATGGCCGGTAATCTTCTCGCCGTTCTTGTGCTTGTCGCCGTTGACGATGGCACGGGCATTGAAAAAGTCCGGCGGCGCATCCGGGCGGATATAGTCGAGGAGCTTCTTGCCCGTAAAGCTGCCATCGCGCATGCCTTGGACCAGGATCTTTGCCGCCATACTCGGATCGGAGGCGACCAGGTCCGGATCGGCGACGATATCGACACCCAGTCGACGCGCCCAAAGGCCGTAATTGCGGCGTCCGGTGATCTGCACATAGCCCCGCCCCCGAAAACGCAGTCCATCGCCCGACTGGGTGTTGCCGAGGTCGGCGCGGCCTTCGTAGCTCCTTTGTGTCGTCGTGGGACCCCAGAGCTCCCGCATCCACTTGCCACAGCCCGATTCGTGCTCCGAGGTGGCCAGCACATAGGCGATTTGCGCAGGCATGGTGACGCCGCTGGAAATGCACTCGGCAAGGATCACCGGGATGGACTCGATGGCAAAGCGTCGGAACGCCGGTTGTGCCGCATCCACGAGCAGGTCCTGGTCAATCCCCGTGGTCATGAGGTCAGACGGGGGCGCGGTGAGGATGCTGCCCGGCGCTGGCCCGGCTGCGGCCTTGTCGTCTGCGATGACCGGCACCAGCACCACATCTCCAACCCGCAGCCGGCGGGCCTGCTCCGCCGTAAAGGGCTTGCCGTTCTCCTGCGTCAATTGCGTCCAGCGGTCCCCGTTACCCAGATGGATCGCAGCGATGCGACTCAGGGTGTCGCCCCGACGCACCACCACAGGGCGGAAGCTCGACTGCGCGGATTTGCCGCCGCGCGCAGGCTTAATGCCAACCTTCAGCGTATTGGTACCGGCATCGTATTCGGTGGACAGGTCAAGCTCTTCAGCCACCTCCTTGACCGCGAGATAGCCCTTGTCGATCACCAACGCAATGGCCTGGTCCTCCGGTGCACTCTCGTCGACGGCGAGACCATCCTCCAGGAAATGGATGCGCAGATAGATGGGCGCGAGCCCGTGGCCAACGTCGAGCACGGCATGACTGGCATTCGCATAGGGCACCTTGACGCCAAGGTCGGCGACGACGCTCTTGACCGGCACCATCGGCTCCTCATTGATCACCAGCGCGTCGGCGACCGGCTTGCCTTGCACGGTGACGGCGAGAATAGCTCCGGAAGTCTCGTCGATCCCGGCCGAGCCTTCCTTGTAGGTCAGCACCAGACTGCGAAAGCGGTTGCCCACATCCTTCTCTTTCAGGCTCGGCTCCCAGGGCAGCAGGCCAGGATCCCACTTGCCGCTTTGCGCGATCCCGAGGATCGAATGCACCTCGAAATGACCCAGCACGGTCTTCGCCGTAACCTCGATCCCGTAGTGATTGCACAGCTCGGCTGCCAGCTCAGCCATGCGGAGCCACTGCAGCTCGGTCATGGGGAAACGGCCGTGATTGGTGTGGGTGGCCCCGGCCATGCAGCATACCGAGAGACCGATGGACCTGGTATTGCAGTTGCGTGTGTGGGCGGCGTACTTGCCGTCGGCGGTGGAATCGTTGTCGGCAATGCTGTGCAAGCCGCGGATGACCTTGCCGTCATCCTCGATGAGAAAGTGATAGTGCTTGCGATCGAGAGCGGAGGCGGTATAGGCGCCGGCGGTCCAGTGACAGATGATGCGCTGGGGCTTGGCGGTGGGCAGATCGGACGCGGTGAGATGGGTCATGTGTCCTCCCGTGGATGGTGAGCAGACGAATAACCAACAGGCACGCGGTTGCCACCACAGCGCGGCGCCACCCGCGGCGCAAGCGAAGCATAGGCCCCGGCCGAATAACCAACAACACAGCTTGCCGAGCTTGAGCGTCCGAAAACAGGCGCGGCCTAACGTTCAGCGACCTCGCCGCGGCAGGGCAAGGGCGCGGCGTCGTCGATGATCAGCAGGATGTTGCCATTGTCATGATGGAGTCGGAATCCCTCGATGATCGGCCCGTCCTCGCCCTCCGTAGCCAGCGTGATGTTCGCCTTGGCGATGAGCCGGTAGGCGTCGGCGTCGGAGGCAAAGCTCAGCACCAGGTCGCTGGTGGCGTAGCTGTCGCCGGCGTCGATACCGCCCGGCACCGCGGTGAAGACCAGTAGCCGGTTTATCCCCTTGCCCGCATGATCGACCTTGGCCACCTTCAGTGCCGTGACCTGCCCGGCGCGTCCGGTCTGCTCAATGAAAAAGGTCTGCCCACCGGCGCGGTCCTCGCAGACGGCGGTGTCGATAAACTCCGCCGCGATCCCCGGCCATGCCCAAGGCCATGCCAACAGCGCGAT